>Ga0172377_10005685_pt1 | contig 12827 bp, 9 predicted proteins | sample Pumphouse3metaG_FD_119749 | JGI IMG/M metagenome (GOLD analysis project Ga0172377, IMG submission 119749) | Leachate microbial communities from a municipal landfill in Southern Ontario, Canada - Pumphouse #3 metaG | ecosystem: Engineered > Solid waste > Landfill > Unclassified | place: Canada... | reverse complement strand
GTCCTGTCTCACTCTTTTCGATTTTAATATCTGATAAATCAAGTTTACCAAATCTTTCTAAATGATTCAAAAGAATTTCTTCTTTCACTCTGACCTGCTCTTCAACATCAAGATGCTGAAGATTGCATCCCCCACACTGCCCATAAAATGGACAGATAGGTTCAACTCGGTATTTGCTGGCACTGATAATATTATCTAGTTTTGCTTTGCAGTGGGATTTAGATTCTTTGGTGATTGTGATTTCAACAGTCTCACCTTTTAGAGCTCCTGGAACGAAAACAGCTTTGTTGTTCTCAAGTCTTCCAAGTCCATCACCACCTTGTACAACACCATCAATTTTAATTTGCATCAATGAAATCCTTTACGTATGTTTCAACAGTATTCAATGCGCTCTGCCAGAAATCCTTAGAAGAGATATCACAACCAATAGAAGCTGCAACATCACGTGCGCTGTTACTTCCTGTAAGTGATAATAGTTCTCTGTATTTTTCTGCAAAACTGTCGCCCATTTTATCTTTCTGAGCATATACACCTAGAGCAAAAAGCTGTCCAAATGCATATGGATAATTATAGAAAGAGAAATCTGGAATATAATAATGACCCTTAACAGCCCACATCAAAGGATGATATTCTGATAATTCGCCATATGTTTTTTTCTGACATTCAACCATGATGTCATTGAAATCTGATGGAGTCAATTCACTTTCAGCTCTTCTCTCAAAGACCTCTCTTTCAAAGTAGAAACGACAGAGAATATCAACACATACCTGTGTTGTATCTTGAAGGAATGTTTCAATCAAAGCAGTTTTCTCTTTATCATCAGCTTCAGATAGAGCACCTTGAAGTACAATGGTCTCACTGAAGATAGATGCAGTCTCTGCAAGTGTCATTGGATAAGTTCTCAAAAGACTTGAATAAGGCATAACAACGCTATCGTGATAACCATGGCCCAATTCGTGTGCTATTGTAGACACACCATTGTATGTTCCATCAAAGTTACACATAACACGAGATACTCCTGCATCTGGGAATGCAGTATCATATGCACCACCGATCTTTCCAGAACGTGGTTCTGCATCAATCCAGTTGTTTTCAAATGCATTCTGTGCAAAATCTTTCATTTTTGAAGAGAAGCTACCGAACTGTTTCAATATGAAATCTTTAGCTTCTTCATAGCTATATTTTTTAGGTTCAGATGTAATTGGAGCCATGATGTCATAGAATGCAAGTTCGTCCAATCCAAGAATCTCTGCTTTCTTTTTGAGATATTTTCTGAACATTGGAAGATTGTCTTCTAATGTAGAGATCAGTGCATCAAGAACCTCTCTATCAATTCTAGCAGCACTCAAAGATGCTTCAAGATTCTCATATTTTCTGTTTTTATTTAGAGTTATTGTAGCACCTTTTACACCATTTAGAGCTGCAGCGTATGCAACTTTGTTGTTTGTAAGAACTTCAAGTTCTTTATCAAATGCTTCTTTTCTGATCTTTCTATCAGGAGAGAATGCAAAAGATCTGAGATCAGTTACAGTCTGTTTTTTGTTCTGATATTCAACTGTTGTGCTGCTTGCAAGAGCTTCCTGCAATCTTGAGAAAGCTTCACTGCCTGATCTGTTTAAATCAGATGCAAGTTCTTCTTTCTCCTTACTCATAAGATGAGAGTTCTGAATCAAAAGCTCTGATAATACATAATTATATTCGCTAAGTTCTCCACCCTCAGATGTAAGAGCCTTAACTCTATCTTCATTCTCACCTAGGAAATTAAGAAAATCGACATTGGCTTTATTTACGTAAAGAGACAATTCAGATACCTGGTTAACAGATTTCAAACTCTTAGGATCATCAGTTGCAACTGATAAAAGAGCATAGCTATATGCATTGAGTGTTTCATATGTATCTAGAATGCTCTCATACATCTTTATGATCTCAACAACATCTTTATTCTCTTTGATATCTTTTTCAAGTTCTGCACATCTTGCTTTACAGCTTTCAATTGCATCTAAATATTCTTTACTTTCAGGTCCTGGATATATTTCTTCTAAAGACCAATGTGGTAATTGTTCACTCATTATATTCTCCATATTTATATATTTTTATAGAGCTAAATATAGGCACCTCTCAGTAAGAATGTGCCCTTATTCATCTATTTTATTTTTTTAAATTCATCAATGTCATATTCACTGATTTTATTCAATAATGTTCTTCGACTTATTCCAAGCTCTTTGGAAGCTTTTGTTTTGTTGCCTGACCATCTATGAAGAGATTCAATAATTTTCTCTCTCTCAACTTCTTTGAGACTCTTGACCTCAAGAGTTCTTGAGATCTTAGGTTCAGTCATCTGATGTGGCAATCCAACATTATCATCTAGAGTTATATCATCTTCTCTTATCAATGAATCATCGGCAAATAAAAGAGCTCTTTCAATTATATTTTCTAACTCTCTTACATTTCCATAATAGAATCCACTTTTCAATTTTTCAATAGCATTTGGAGAGAAACCAACTACAAGATCATTGTCCATCTCAACTTTAAGACGTTTCAAAATAGAAGCAGCTAGAAGAGGGATGTCCTCTTTTCTCTCTCTCAGTGGTGGTATCTTGATTCTCAGTACATTCAATCTGAAATATAAATCTTCTCTGAAAGTTCCCTTTCTGACCATATCTTCCAAATCTTTGTTTGTAGCTGCAATTATCCTGACATCAATTGGACGCTTTACTGTATCACCAAGACGTTGAACCTCTCTATCATTGATAACAGTCAGAAGCTTGACCTGAAGATCCAATGGTAAATCCCCCAATTCATCTAGAAATAAGGTTCCTCCATTTGCTACTTCGAAAAGTCCAAGCTTTCTTGCAATGGCCCCGGTGTAAGCACCTTTTTCATGGCCAAACAATTCAGACTCGATCAAAGTTGCAGGTACACCACCAATGTTAATTGATTGGAAAGGACCACTGTCTCCAAAAGATTGTCTATGAATCTCTTTAGCGACAACACCCTTACCAGTACCACTCTCACCGGTGATCAAAACATTTGATTTTGTTTTTGCACATCTTGCAATGGTTTTTTTGATCTCTTTCATCTTTGGATCTATTCCAATGAAGGATGAATTTTCAAAAGCAAGATCATTGTCTACCATTTTGGTGACCTTGTATGCCTCAACCATCTTTGTAATTTTTTCAACAAGTTCTTCTGGATTGAATGGTTTTACAATATAATCAGCAGCACCTTCTTTCAGAGCTGATACTGCATCAGTTATCTCACCGTGTGCACTTACCATTATCACAGGAATATCAATTCCCTGATCTTTCATCCATCTGATCAATGTGAGACCATCCATACCTGGCATCTTCAAATCCACAACCATTGCATCATACATCGCTTCACATAACATTCTTTGAGCGGCAAGACCATTTTCAGCACATTCACTGTCTATATCATAAACAGCAAAGAACTGACTCAGGGAGTCTCTTATATTTACTTCATCATCAACTATCAACACTTTCACAACACGTTCTCCTATTGTTATTGTTACTTCAAAGCAATAGGTAATATTACTTCTGCAACTGTTCCCCCACCTTCACGTGGATATAAAATAATGCTTCCGTTTCTCGCAGTAATGAACTGACGAGAGATTGAAAGACCTATTCCACTACCTGTCGTTTTGGTAGTGAAAAATGGATTGTAGATTTTATCTTCTGCGCCATCTGGTAATCCGACGCCTCTATCTTTTACTTCAATTTTTACAGTTTTAGCCTTTGAACCACGACTTACAATGACCTCAACTTGAGGGTCTTCTCCGCTTTCAATTGCATTTTTAACAAGATTTTCAAATACAGATCTAGCCCTATCTGCATCAAATAAAATATTAAAATCATCATCAATAAACAGCTGCACCGGTGTCTCAAACTTTGAAATCAAATCCATGAAAAATGTTTTCAAAGCAATTTTGACAGGAACACCTGTTGGATTGTATAAAAACTCACTGACTTTATCTGTCAAAACCTTGACTCTATCCATCTCTGACTGGATGACCTCAAGATTCTGTTTGTATTTAGGATCTACTTTCAATCTCAAGATAGCAAGCTGAATATTTACGCTGCTCAATGGATTTTTAATCTCGTGAGTCAGTGTCCTTGCAGCCTGTCCTAAATTAACAAGAGATCTTTGTTTTTCGAGGGTCTCTCTGTATCCTCTGTTGTTCATATATATATGATAAATTGCGATGAATACAAGACTCAAAATAATGAGAGTTATCACCTGAAAAGCTCTCATTCTCATACATATCTTATGGTAAGAACTTCCATTCAACACAATATACAGTACATCTTGATACTGCAAGGTAGGTGCCGTAAAGCTCGCTAAATCAACCATTGAATCATCAATTATATCAAGCAACAGCGTCAATCTATTTATATAACGTACATATTCAATGTTACCTGTCTCATCATCATATGTAGCTTTTCCACTGCTGTAATCACCCTCTACAGTTCTAATTCCAGGTGCAACGTCAGCAGATAAAACTCTTGGAACATTTCCAAGCATCAATATATTACGTCCAATATTAGTATAAACACCAACACCAATTATTCCATTCTCTGCAAGTTCATTACTTGCTCTAACGGGATCTTCTTGTAGATGGAAAAATACAGTATTGAAAGATTTTTCAGCTTCAGTTTGAAGTTTCAAATCCTCTCTCTCCTGTAAAGCATTGAACAATACCATTATCAATATGAACAGCACCACATATGCCACTATCAATCCTGATATTACAAAAAATCTTTCTTTTCCATCTACTATTGAATTGTGTTGCTCTTTATTTTTCATTATTTCCTCTATTCATAATTCAAAGCTTCAATAGGATCCAAACGAGATGCCATCATTGCAGGATACCATCCAAAGAAAATACCTACAATCATTGAGAAGCCGACTGCTATTATAAAGGAATTATAAGATAACTTTAAAGTCCATCCAGCGATATTAACCACTGCATAGCTCAAAATACATCCAAAAATTATTCCAAGTATTCCACCAACAAGAGTTAAAGTAAGTGCTTCAACAATAAACTGTCCACGAATAACTGAAGGAGATGCTCCCAACGCTTTTCTAATACCAATCTCTTTTGTTCTTTCTGCAACTGATACAAGCATTATATTCATGATACCAATACCACCAACAAGCAATGAAATACCAGCAATAGCTGCTAAGAATATGCTCAATGAAGCAGTAACTTGTGATGCCATTTTTGCAATCATAGCTGGTGAGAAAGTTTCATAACCATCTGATCCAACGATAGAATCCATAAATTTATTAATCTGATCACTGACAACTTCAGTATCATATCCACTTTTCAATTTAATTATGTATGTAGATACGACCTTATTGTTTATAAGCCTTCTTGAATAAGTATTCAATGGGATATAAACAGAATTATTGTAACTCATTGTATAAGACTGCTCTTTTTCATCTAGAACACCAATAACTTCAAAGGTATGCATGATTCCATCATCACCCATGATGAATGTCACATTCTTTCCAACTGCAGAGCTTTCAGGAAAAAGAGTCTTGGCGATATCAGAGCCAAGTACAACAACCTGATTGGAATCAATGTTCTGCTGTGCAGTAAATCCACGACCAGTGTCAAAAGTAATATTCTGTGTATCAAAATATGTTGATTCACAACCAAGCATGGAACTTGTTGCAGTATTCTCTTTTGTTCTTAAAGTAGCTCTAGAGGACATAACAGGAGATATTGTCTGAATTCCATCTGTTGAATTCATCAGAGTATCGCTGAACTGTATATCAAACACACCCTTTGTTCTTTCATTGGGAGTTGGATAAACAGAAATGATATCAGAACCTCCCTGAGCTAAAGATCCTGTGATATTTTCAGTAACACTGCTTCCTAAATTCAATATAGCAACAACAGCTCCAACACCAATGACTATTCCAAGTAAAGAAAGGGCTGTTCTAAGTTTGCTTGTTCTCATTGCATCCAATGCAAGTTTGAAGTTTTCCCAAAACATCAGTATTCCTCCACTATTTTGCCATCTCTAAGATGTATCTGACGATTGCACATGTTTCCAAGTTTCACATCATGAGTTACAAACACAACTGTTCTGCCCTGCAGATTGAGAGATTCAAACAATTCCATTATTTGCCCACCTGTTTTGGTATCAAGAGCACCTGTTGGTTCATCTGCTAGTATTATTGAAGGGTCTGTTACAATCGCTCTTGCAATAGCAACTCTCTGTTTCTGACCACCAGATAATTCTGTTGGTTTGTGTTTCATTCTATCTTTGAGACCTACAATTTCCAAAGCATCCATTGCCATCTCTTTTCTACGCTTGGGACTTATCCCTGCATAAAGAAGAGGAGTTTCAACATTGCTTAGAGCAGTTTTTCTTCCAAGCAGGTTGAACTGCTGGAATACAAAACCAACTTTTTTATTTCTGATATATGCAAGCTCAGTTTCATTCATGCCTTTTGTACTCTCACCATCAATCTTAATGAGACCACTTGTTGCAGTATCAAGACACCCAATTAAATTCATCATTGTGCTCTTTCCACTGCCAGATGGGCCCATGATTGATGTGAACTCACCCCTGTTGATGTTCAAAGAAACACCATCAAGAGCTTTTACACAGAAATCACCTACCACATAATATCTTTTTACATTTTCTAAATATATTACACTTTTAGACATCATAATCCCTTAGTTAATATTAACTGCTGTTTCTTGCTCAAATGTTTTTGAATTTTCAATCACCACAGTATCACCAACATAAATATCGCCTGATAAGATTTGACATTTATTCTCGCCTAAATAACGAATTGTTACAGGAATATCTTTGATGCTGCCATCAGCCATTTTCTGTTTGACTATAGTTTTATCTCCACTGGTAACAATAGCTGCTTGATCTACTACAGTTATGCTCTCTTCCTTACCGCTTTCAATTTTACCTGAGAAGGTAAATCCAGTTTTAAGTTTCTTAGGAGGATCGGGGATTGTAATTTCAACATCCAAAACACCAAAACCTTGTTTTGAATAATAACCAAGCATAGGAATGCTTGATACATATGCATCAACAACTGTTCCAGGTAGTGAGTCAAAGGTTAACTCAGCTTTTGAGTTCTCTTCAATATAGCCAATATCAATTTCATCGATTTGAACAGTGGCTTTGAACTTTGAAAGATCAGCAATAATCATGCTTTTATTTACAGAAGAAGTTAAAGAGTTATAATCACCAATTGTCCAATTCTGCCTAGCTACAACACCATCAAAGTTTGCAGTAGCTTTTGTGTACTCTAAATTGTTCTTTGCTGTTTCAAGCTGCATTTCAATCAATTTGACTTTATTTGCATTACCAGTAAGTTTTGCACTCTTAAGTTCTGAATTAAGATTTGCTATTACATACTGCTCATCTGTATCATCAACTGTTATAAGAACATCACCCTTCTTTACAGCATCACCTTCATCAACGTTGATACTTGTGATAGCACCATCTGCTCTCAATACAACTTCTTGCAAGTCGTAAGCTTCAAGAGAGCCATTGATATCCACTTCAGGAGATGTCACTTGTGATTTAACTTTTACCTCAGTATATGTTACTTGAGATGCTATATCAGCCTTTCCATCAGTCCATGGCATATGTCTATTTGTGTTGTAATAATTATAAAGATAAGATCCACCAACAAAAACAATGATCAAGATTATCCATAATAATATTCTTTTTCTTCTCTTCTTTCTGCTCTTTTTCTTCAACTCTTTTCTGACAGTTGTTTCAGTATCTTCTAATTCAGTTTCAGGAGAAATATCCTCTTTGGTTATGCTCTGGTGCTCATCTTTTTTAGCTTCAAGACCTAAAGAATCAACAACCTTCTTTCTGGAATCAATCTTAATTCCATTTACATAAACATATTCAACACCATCTTCTTTTTTGACCTTAATTCCAGAACCATCAGAAACCTCAGCTTCAGGCTGTTTAGAATCTTCAGCACCTTCTTCATTTGAGATCTTTTCATTCTTAACATCTTTATTGGAATCTAAAACAACTGGTCTTTTTATCAATAAGAATTTTTTCTCACCTGAAGAAGTGGTTATTATTTCATACTGTCTTGTAACAGCTGGTTTTTCATCATCTTCTTTAGAGTCATCCTCTTCTTTAGATTCTTCTTCTTTAGATTCTGCTTCTTTAGATTCTGCTTCTTTAGATTCTGCTTCTTTAGATTCTGTTTCTTCTTTAGATATTGAATCTGCTTCTATTTCAATACCAGATTCATCCAAATGACCTGCTTTATTTTCTTCAACTGATTCATCTGAATGAATTTCTTGATTTCTTCCCTCGGGATAAACTTCCTCTTGAGGAACTTCATGAGAATCTTTACTTGCTTTCTGAGCATGCAATAAAAATGATTCAGCCAGTAGTTTTGATTGCTCATTTTGTCTGATTTTCTCTCTTTCAATATAATCAAGTTTTGCATCAGCTCTTTCTTGTTGCATCTCTTCAATGTTTTCAATTTCATCATCAAGATATTTTTGAAGTTTCTCACCATCATAATTAATCGCAGCAGCTCGTTCATCAACCTGATCAGACTTGTTTGCCTTATCATCCGCTGTTGAACTATTCATTTCTTCGTTATTCTTTTCATTGGTGAAAACAGTATCAGATGGTTTTGCATTAATGATTATTTCATTGGGAATTTCATCATAATCATCAACTTCCTGAGCCTTCTTTAATTTTTGAAGGTTGATAATTTCATCATCCAATCTTCTCTGAAGTCGGTCATCATCGTAAAAATCAGAATCACTGCTGTCTTCAAGTTCATCAACTAAAGCACTCTTCAATACATCAGGATCATCAAAATCAACATCATCTACCAAGATATCATCAAGCTTCTTTTTAGGTTGATCTTTTAAAGCTTCTTCAATAAGAGTATCTTGTTCAGCAACTCTTATCTTCTCTCTTTCTAGATCATCTATTCTCTGATTTTCTCTTCTTTCTCTTTCTTCAGCATCCTGTCGAGCTATTTCTGCATTTCTGTCATTTTCTTCTTCAAGTGCAAGACGTTCAGCTTCCTTAGCTTTCTCTTCCTCAAGTGCAAGACGTTCGGCTTCCTTAGCTTTCTCTTCCTCAAGTGCAAGAGCTTCGGCTTCTTTAGCTCTCTCTTCTTCAAGTGCAAGAGCTTCGGCTTCTTTAGCTTTCTCTTCTTCAAGTGCAATACGTTCATATTCAACAGCTTTTAGATGAGCAGCTTCTTTTGAAGCAATTCTTTCTTTTTCTTCTAACAAACCATTCTTTTCTGCAAATTGTTTTGCCTGCTCCTCGCCTTTTCTAGCTTCTTCTGCTTTTTCCAAAGCTATCTGACGAGCAGCTCTCTCACGACCAGCGATTGCCTCTTCATGAGCTTTTTTTGCTGCAGCTTTTTGCAATTCTTCTTGAGTTTGGGTTAGTTTTCCATCACCTTCATCATCATTGTCCATATCAGTGAAAGTCTGGTCAAATTCATCTTCATTTAAATTTGCCAAACGCATTTTTTCTTTTTTGTTTCTTATACGCTTATTCATATCTAACCCCTTTTTATAGATTTAATGATTCTATATCTAGTGAAACCAACCAACCATCAATTAGGCATGTCAATTCATCATATTTCAATTGTTCGTAATTAAATACTGTGGTATCTAATTCTGATTGGCTTTTCAGCCCCAGTTCCAACATCTGTTTATCCAATTCAACCTGCTCTTTAGAAATTTCCAAACTATCCTTAATTTGAGAATATTTAAATTTCCAAGAATCTGCATCACTTTGAACCTTTATTCTGTTATAAGTATCATCCGAAATTGTAGTATTCAATTCACTCTGTGCAACAATCAAAGCATTTGAATTCTTTTTATTGATGATCACATCCTGTCTCTTTGTTGTATCATTGCTCCATTTACCACTTATTGTTAAAGATGGAACATAAGACCAAGTAGAACCATCATATGTAGATGTTATGGATGCATAACCAGATAATCCTACTTTATCAGCCAAGTATGAAGCGCCAACACGGCCTTTGTAATCACTATTATACTTTTCTGTATATGTTGTATCATAACTATATGAGTTTTGATTTGTAGCGATTTCACCATTTACTGTTAAAGAGCTTCTATTTGCTTCATTATTGACTTCATCAATGTTGTTCTGAGCAAGCTGAAGTTTTAACTTAGCAAGTTGAACTGAAAGACTGTCTTCATTAGAAGTCTTAATTTCCAATTCAGGTAATTCTATATCATCAATATCAACATAATCAGTTCCTGCATAATCTTTGAATCTAGTCAGAAGAGATTCTTTCTGAGCTTTTAAATTAATCAAACTGTTCTTCAAATTGGTAAGACTTATCAAATCTGATTTATATGCGACTGTATCTTTTGTGTACATCTCAAGATCAAGCTTGTTCTGTATTGTAGTTTCCATATCATCAATAGAATTTTGGACAGATTCTTGGTCTTTAGTATTGCTTATAATAGATCTGATATAACCAAGTGCTGTTTTTTTGTAATTCAAAACACCACTTTCATATGATTGATTTACAGTCAAAATATTTATTTGTTTTGTTATATCACTTTCTTTTGTGTTGTATTGACCGAACAGGAATGTATGATCCAATGCTATTGATGGGTTTATTCCATAATAAAAAGAATTGTCCTCATGATCATTTATGACTACAAAATCACTATTTAAATAAAGATGAGTATCATCAAGCATAGCATTTGGATCAGAGCTCTCGCGAACTCCAGGAATTGTTATAGATACCAAATTTCCTGATTCTCCAACAAAGTTATATGTATTTACATTTTCAGTGTTTGAATATGAGCTTTTCAGTGAAGGGTTTATTGTATAGGAAGTTTGTCTACCTATATCGTTCATTTCAATTGTAAGCAATGACTGCTGTCTATTTACTTCCAATGTTGATATAGCTTCACTATTTTTCTGAGCAGCCGTTAAAAGACTCGATAGAGATTCACTGTATGCAGGAAGAGTCAGAGAAAAAGCTATCAACAGAGCAACAGCTGGTTTTCTAGTTTTAGAATTCAAAATAATAATCCTCCATTATTTTTAATGATTCATACCTTCTTAAAAGTACAAACCACCATCTACTTTTATTTTTTCACCAGTAACATAGTTTGCCTTAAGCAAATATAAGATGGTATTAATTATATCATAGCTGTTACCGATTCCCATCTTATTTTTTGTTTCCATTTTTGAAAAATAACTTTTATCTGCATGGCTTGCCATTATTAGACCTGGAGCTATTTCATTAACTCGCACTATTGGAGATAATTCTTTTGCTAGCAATCTTGTTTGAAATGATAAACTCTCTTTTGAGAGATAATATGGAACACGATTGAGGCTTGGATTTTCAAGTCCAGCATCAGTTATATTTATAACCGCTCCAATCCTTTCCTTTTTAAGCAAGTCTTCATATAGATAATTTGTGAGGAGCAATGGTACATAAGAATGAATTACGTTGTATTTTATCAACAGCTCATCATCTATTTCATCCAAACCTTGTTTGGTAAAAATAGATGCTGCATTGATTATATAATCAAGCCTTCCAAATATATTTAAGACATCATTAAAAAAGGACTTGGTATGATTAGATAGGAAATCATATTGAATAATTTCACATTTATCACCTAAGCTCTCTTTTAGATTTATAGCCTCTTTTTTGGAACTGTTATAATGAACCACAACCAAATAATTATTCTCAGTCAAAGAAATAGCAATTTCTTTAGCCAATCTGGTGGCGCCTCCTGTAATCAGTACAACGTTTTTTTTCATAACTCCAACTTATTATTTATCATAAAATTTTAAAATAAAAAACTTTCTTATATTATGAGTGTAATTCCTATTATTTTCAATGACAATGTACTAAATATTCTTTTTTTTAATACATTTGGCACTACATTTGTTACAAAACATGTCAATAATGTTTCTTTTATGAAAATCTATTCATTTCAGCTACCAATCCTACCTTTATTCAAGGACAAACTTATGCAAATTAAGAAATTATAAAAGAATGATTACAAACAAAAAAAGTCTTTATAAATGTTATAATCAACAATACGGGACATATGTAACAAAATTTATGATGATTTTTAAAGCTTTATATCAAATACTTAAAATGTATAAAGTTTTTAACTGTAAATAATTACTCTATTTCAAATAATTAAGACATCCCATACTTGCCACTTTTTAAAAATATAACTATCTTAGCATCATGTTAAAAACAAAAATAAATGATACTAAATTAAACAATCACTTAAAGGCAATTGTGCCGGACGGAAAAGATATCTTTCTACTAGACAACAATAAAGTTAGAGCAACTGTAATTGGTGCTACAGAGATGATAAATCAAGTAAGATCTAACTACGAATTAGACATAACAGAAGCTTTCACTTTAGGTGAAGCATATCTTGCATCTGCATTGCTTGCATCAACAGTAAAAGGAAACGATAGAATCCAATTGAATGTTGAATGTGGAGGCCCTGTTGGCGGTATATATACAGAAGCTTGGGCAAGTGGAGCTGTTAGAGGCTATTTAAAGAACACCAATTTTGGAATGGAAGAGAAATTCCCTGTTGATACAGATCCAATTTATGGTCCAGGTTTTCTTTCAATATCAAAGATTCTTGAAGGTTCAAAAACACCATTCAAAGGTCAAGTTATGCTTCAAAAAGGTAACCTTGCAGAAGACTTGAGAATTTACTTCAAAGAGTCTGAACAGACTTTATCATTATTTGTACTCGATTTTGATGTTGATGAAGATAATAGAATTATTGGTGT
>Ga0172377_10005684_pt1 | contig 12828 bp, 10 predicted proteins | sample Pumphouse3metaG_FD_119749 | JGI IMG/M metagenome (GOLD analysis project Ga0172377, IMG submission 119749) | Leachate microbial communities from a municipal landfill in Southern Ontario, Canada - Pumphouse #3 metaG | ecosystem: Engineered > Solid waste > Landfill > Unclassified | place: Canada... | reverse complement strand
TGGCGGTTATAATGGTAACAGACCTTCTGGCGGTTACAACGGTAACAGACCTTCTGGCGGTTACAACGGTAACAGACCTTCTGGCGGTTACAACGGTAACAGACCTTCTGGTGGCTACAATGGCAACAGACCTTCTGGCGGTTACAACGGCAACAGACCTTCTGGTGGCTACAACGGCAACAGACCTTCTGGCGGCTATAACGGCAACAGACCTTCTGGCGGCTATAACGGCAACAGACCTTCTGGTGGTTTCAATAATAGAAACTCTAATGGCAACAACGGTTCAGCTCCTCAGACATTAGGATCTGGAAAGAGCACCAAGAAGACCTTCAACAAGAGAAGATCTAACAGTTCTTATCAGAGAAGAGATGCATCACAGGAAAAAGAATTCCAACTACAGAAGAAGAGAGAACAGGCAGCTGCAGCTTTAGCTTCAGTACCAAAATCAATTGATATGATGGAATCTATTACTGTTGCAGATTTAGCTAAAAAGATGAATTTGAAAGCTAATGATATCATTGCTAAGTTATTTGGTATGGGTATGATGGTTACAATCAATCAACAGATCGATCATGATACTGCTGCAATTATTGCTGAAGAGTTCAACTGTAAAGTTAATCTTGTATCTTTATATGATGAAACAATCATTGAAAGTGAAGAAGACAGTGAGGAAGAATTAGAACCTAGAGCACCAATTGTTACAATCATGGGACACGTTGACCATGGTAAAACAAAGTTATTGGATGCAATCAGATCAACAAATGTTGTTGGTGGCGAATTTGGTGGTATTACTCAGCACATTGGTGCCTACAAAGTGAATTACAAAAATAAAGGAGAGATTGTATTCTTAGATACTCCAGGACACGAAGCATTTACAATGATGAGAGCTCGTGGTGCACAAATTACTGATATTGTTGTATTGGTAGTAGCTGCAAATGATGGTGTAATGCCTCAGACACGTGAAGCTGTAGATCATGCAAAGGCTGCGAAAGTACCTATTATCGTTGCTGTTAATAAATGTGATTTACCTGATGCAAATCCTGAAAGAGTAATGCAACAATTATCCGATCTTGGCTTGATGCCAGAAGCATGGGGTGGTTCAACATTGTACTGTGAGATTTCTGCATTGAAGAAGCAAGGTATTGAAGAATTATTGGATTCTATTTTATTGGAAAGTGAAATTCTTGAGTTAACTGCTAACCCAAATACAAGAGCTGAAGGTAAGATTATTGAATCTAGAATTGACCAAGGTCGTGGTACTGTAGCTACTGTTCTTATTGAAAAGGGTACAATACATAAAGGCGATTATTACGTAGCTGGTATTTATCCAGGTCGTGTAAGAGCAATGTTTAACGATAAGGGTGTTCAAATAGAAGAAGCAGGTCCTGCTACTCCTGTTGAGATTATCGGTCTATCTGATATTCCTTCTGCAGGTGATCCATTCCAGGTTACTGAGGATGAGAAACAGGCTAGACAGGTTGGTGCTAAGAGACAAGAACTTAAGAGAATGGGCACAAGTGCTACCAATAAGTTCACTCTTGATACATTATTTACTAAGGTACAAGAAGGTTCTATCCAATCCTTCAATGTTATCATTAAGGGTGATGTACAGGGTTCTGTAGAAGCACTTCAAGGTACACTTGAGAAATTATCAACTCCTGAAATCAGATTGAATGTAATCAGATCATCAGCTGGTGCTATTATTGAAAGTGATATTACTTTGGCTTCCGCTTCCGAAGCTCTTGTTATTGGATTTAACGTAAGACCTACTCCTAGAGCATTGGTTTTAGCTGAACAAGAAAAAGTTGAGATCAGAAAATACAATGTTATTTATGATGTAGTTGATGATGTTACTGCCGCAATGGAAGGTATGTTGTCTCCAATCATTAAAGAAGTTGAAATTGGTAAGGTTGAAGTTAGAGATACCTTCAAAGTACCAAGAATTGGTCTTATTGCAGGTTGTTACGTTACAGAAGGTAAGGTTAAGAGAAATAGCTTAGTTAAGGTTATCAGAGATAACATTCAGTTGAGCAAAAACTTAATCAAACTTACATCCTTGAAGAGATTCAAAGATGATGCTAAAGAAGTTACAATGGGATATGAATGTGGTATTGGACTTGAAAACTTCCAAGACATTAAAGCAGGAGATATCTTAGAAATAATTGAAACTGAAAAAATTGCAAGAAAATTGGATCAAGGTAGTAAAAAATAATGAGTAAATATAGTCAAGCTAGAATAGAAGCAAAATTGATAGAGGCTATAAGCACATTGATCGTACAAGGAGAGATTAAAAATCATAACGTCAGCACTTTAGTTAGCGTTTCGAAAGTAAGTCTTTCCCACGATAATGCTTATGCAGTTGTGTATATTTCTTCTTTCCTTGACGATGGATCTCTTAATAAAAGTGTGGAAGGACTGCAGAATGCAGCTCCTTTCATTCAGGGCAGAATTGGTAAGTTCCTTGGTACTAGAAATACTCCAAAACTTACCTTTAAAGCTGATACATCTTATGAGAAAGCTCAGAAGATCAATCATTTAATAGATTCGTTGGTAAAAGATGGGGAATAATTCGCATATTTTATTGATAGATAAACCAAGTGGTGTGACCAGTTTCAGATCACTTGGCGCAATCAAACGTAAAATCGATAAGAAAGTAGGTCACACGGGTACACTTGATAAGTTTGCCCATGGCCTCATGATAGTTCTTACAGGTTCTATGACCAAATTGAATGTTCTTTTTTCAACTTTAGATAAAAAGTATACAGCTACAATCCGTTTCGGAGAGGAAACTGAAACTTTAGATCCTGAGGGAGAGGTAATAGCAACTGCCGCAAAACCAACCTTAGAGCAAATTGAAAAAGCTATAAAGGAAAAGTTTTTAGGTGAGATTCTGCAGGCTCCTCCTTTGTATTCAGCTATCCATGTAAATGGTAAGCGAGCTTATGAAATTGCAAGATCAGGCAAAGAAGTTGAAATGAACAAACGACCTGTTACAATTTATGATTTTGATATAATAAGTTATGACGGTCGTGATTTAGTTTGTTCAATAAAAGTATCAAAAGGAACTTATATAAGATCTATTGCAAGAGATTTGGCTCTTGAATGTGGAAGTCGTGGTCACTTAATTGCTCTTGAGCGAACTGAGGTTGGACCTTTTAAAGTTGAAGATGCTGTAAAAGCAGATGATACTGAAAAAATGCTTGATATGTGCAGCAAAACAGATTTCCTTATTTCACAGATGGACAATGTTTCATTATATGAAATAAGTGCTGATAAATTGTTTTATTTATCAAATGGACGACGACCTGAAAGAAAAGAACTTATAACGATAAGAGAAGCAGAGAACTCAAGGTATGGAGCAATCTATACCCCAGATAAGGTTCTTCGTTGTGTTGTTTCACAGCGATTAGATGGTGAAGTTGATACAATAATATCTCAAATTCATCCATGTTTCGATAGATAAAAAAAGTAGTAGAAAGAATGGATACCGTAATATTTAGTGAATGGCTTAAAAGTCCTTCTGTAATTTCAGAAAATGTTTCACTATGTATTGGTGTTTTTGATGGTGTGCATCTTGGACATCAAAAGATATTCAAGAAATGTATAAATGGATCTGACTTTCCTGTTATCATGACCTTTGATAAAAACCCTAAAATGGCAGTAGGAAGACAGAAAAATGTTAAAGCACTGAATACATTTGAACAAAGAAAAAGATTGTTCGAAAAAATAGGGTTTAAACTTCAGGTGATTATTGACTTTTCTCCTGAAATACGTAATCTTAGTGCAAGTGAGTTTATCTCACTTTTATACACTAAGTTAAAAGTAGATAAATTAGTTGTTGGTGAAGATTTCAAACTTGGGTCTCTAAAGAATCAAGCCGGTCCTTCTGAGATAGAGAGAATCATGAACCAATTTCAACAGGGCTCTAAGGTGATTATCATAAAACCAGTATTGAATACTGACGGAGAGGTAATTAGCAGTTCAATGTTGAGAAAACTAATCATTGAGGGCAATTTGGACGTAGTTCAAATATTGCTCGGTAATTCGTATCAGCTGGATTTGAGGTTAACACCTTCTCAATCTTTCGGTGGCGAATTATTGATAAAGAAAGAAGATCTCAATCAACTTGTTCCAGAACAAGGGATTTATGATGGTGTTTGGGCAGATACAGATATGAAAACAACAATTGAAATTGTTGATGACATGTTGAAAGTCAGTCCAATATCTGATTCTTTCGAAAATAATAGATTTTTGAACTTTGTTCAAAAAAGAGGGTAATTTTTATGCTAGCAAAAGAAGCAAAAGAAGAAATTATCGCTAAATTTGGCGGTAGCGAAGCAAACACTGGAAGTACTCAAGTACAAATCGCATTATTAACAGCTCGTATCAACGACCTACAGGGTCACTTCAAAGCTAATCCTAAAGATCATGCATCACGTCGTGGTTTATTACAGATGGTTGGTCAAAGAAGACGTCTTCTTCGTTACTTAAGCAAGAATGACATTGATGCTTATAGAACTTTGATTGCAGAACTTGGAATCAGAAAGTAATACAACTTCAATACAAAAAACTCGTAACCTTTGTTGGAAGCGAGTTTTTTTATTTGCTACACAATAAATTTATCATTGAAAAAGATTCAAAAATAATAGATAATGTTATTTATACAAATAGGACTGGTTTCAAAAGAAATAAAAAGAACTATTATAAAGAATGTAAAAGAATAAAGAATAAGGAATAAGAAATGTTTGAAACAAAAAAAGCAAGCGTTCGCATCGGTGATGCAGAGCTAGTGTTTGAAACTGGAAAAATTGCAAAGCAAACAAGCGGCGCAGTTTATGCTCATTATGAAGGTAGTGCTGTTATTGCAACTGCATGTTGTGGTCACGAACCAACACAACCTTTAGATTATGTTCCACTACAAGTTGAATATAATGAAAAGTACTATGCTGCTGGTAAAATCCCAGGTGGTTACTTAAAAAGAGAAGGTAGAGCAAAAGACAAAGAAATCTTGGTAAGTCGTTTGATTGATAGACCATTGAGACCTTTGTTTGACAAAGCTTTCGGTCGTGAAATTCAAATTGTACCAACAGTTGTTTCAACTGACCAAATCAACACACCAGACATCATCGCAATTAACGCTGCAAGTGCTGCTGTAACAATCAGTGATATTCCATTTGATGGTCCTATTGCTGCTGTAAGAGTTGCAAAAGTTGATGGCAAATATATCATCAACCCAACTTTTCAACAGATTGAAAGCTCTGAATTAGAAATCGTTGTAGCAGGTACCATGGTTGGTATCACAATGGTTGAAGGTGGGGCTAAAGAAGTATCTGAACAAGATATGCTTGATGCAATTGCTATTGCTCACCCAGTAATTAAAGATATCTGTAAAGCTCAATTAGAATTAAAAGAGCTTGCTGGTAAAGAAAAACTTCCAGTATTGAAAATTGAAGAAGATTTATCATGGTTAGAACCTGTAAGAGAATATGCAACTCCTTTAGTTAAAGAAGCATCTTTTGTTAAAGGTAAGATGTTGAGATATGCTGCACTTGATGCTGCACATAAAAACATTGGTGAAAAGTTTGCTGAAGAAATTGCAGCAGATGATAAGAGACCTGGTCAATTGGCTGCATTATATGAAGATTTAGAATACACAATCTTGAGATCTTCTATTCTTGATGAAGGCGTTAGAACTGATGGTAGATCTGTTACAGAAATCAGACCTATTACATGTGAAGTTGGAGTTCTTCCAAAGACACACGGTTCTGCTTTGTTCACAAGAGGTGAAACTCAATCATTAGCAACTACAACTTTAGGTGCTGCATCTGATGCTCAGATGTTTGATGATATTGATGGAGATAAACACTTCTCTAACTTCATGCTTCACTATAATTTCCCTCCATACTCTGTAGGTGAATGTGGTAGATTGAATACTGGTAGAAGAGAAATTGGACACGGACATCTTGCTTGGAGAGCTTTAAAAGCTGTACTTCCTACACAAGATGAATTCCCTTACACAATTCGTGTTGTATCTGATATCATGGAATCAAATGGTTCATCATCAATGGCTTCAGTTTGTGGTGGTTGTCTATCATTAATGGATGCTGGTGTTCCTCTTAAGAAACCTGTTGCAGGTATTGCTATGGGTCTAATCACAAGTGGTGCAGACTACGAAAGATATGTTGTTCTATCTGATATCTTAGGTGAAGAAGATCACCTTGGTGATATGGACTTTAAAGTAACTGGAACAGAAGATGGTATCACTGCTTTCCAGATGGATATAAAAATTGCTGGTGTTACTCCTGAAATTATGAGCAAAGCTCTAAGTCAGGCTAAAGACGGCAGACTACATATTCTAGGAATCATGAAAGAATCTATTTCAGCTCCAAGAGAAAAAATCAATGAAAATGCTCCAGCAATTCTATCAATGAAGGTTGCAGAAGATAAAATTGGTGCAGTTATCGGTACTGGTGGTAAAACTATCAAGGGTATCGCAGCTCAAACTGGTGCAGAAGTAAACATCGCTGATGATGGTACAGTTACTATTTATGGTAAGAATGCTGCAAGCGCAAAATCTGCTAAAGAACTTGTTAAATCAATTATTGAAGAACCAGAAGTAGGTCATATCTACAATGGTACAGTTAAGAAGATCATGGACTTTGGTGCATTTGTTGAAATTTTACCTGGTAAAGAAGGACTCTGTCATATTTCAAAACTTGATGTCAAACGTGTAAATAATGTCGAAGACGTATTGAAAGTTGGACAAGAAATTCCAATTAAGTTGATGGAAGTTGATAGACAGGGTAGATTGAACTTATCTTATGTTGATGCTCTAATCGACTTAGGTAAAGTTGAAAAACCTTCAAGAAGACCTGCAAAAGATACAAAATAATGCAGGAAGTTATCGTAAAAATCCTAAAGGAAGATGGCGTAAGTCTTCCTTTACAGAAAACCGCTTTGAGCGCTGGCTTTGATATCTCAGCTAAGCTCTCAGAGCCATTTGTTTTGAAGAGTGGCGAATTCGCTTTAATTCCTACTGGAATTAAAATGGCAATTCAAAGTGGCTACGAAGCACAGATCAGACCTCGCTCTGGTCTTGCTGCTAAATATGGTGTGACCGTATTGAATAGCCCTGGAACAATTGATGCTGATTATCGTGGAGAGGTCAAAATAATTTTGATCAATCACGGTAAGCAGGATTTCGTTATTAATGATAAAGAAAGAATTGCACAGGTTGTTATTGCACCTGTTGTAAATGCAAAATTTGAGGAAGTTTCCTCCCTGCTTGATACTGAAAGAGGCGAAGGGGGCTTTGGTTCAACTGGAGTCTAGATTTGCAATCTCTCAGTAACAAGAAAAGTCACGCAATCTTATACAGGTATATTGGTAAGCAATATCTTGTTTCGTTTGTTGTGGCTTTTGTTTTTTTCTTTTTTATATTTTTTGTAAATCAAATATTACTTTTAGCAAGAAAAGTACTGCTTAGTAATGTTGATTTCAAATCAATGATTCAAATAGTCATTCTGGCAATACCTCAGTTCTTGCTGTATACTTTTCCTTTTGCTTCTCTCAGTGGCGCTTCAATGATCATAGCTGATCTTGCAAGTGGAAATGAAATTCTTGCTTTGAGATCTCTTGGTATATCCATGAAAAAGATATATACCTCCATCATCATTATAGCTATTTTATTGTCTGGAGTAACTTTCACAGTTGCAGATATCCTTCTTCCTTATTCTGCAATAAAGTACCAACAGCTATACAAAACTTTACTTACAAAAATGCCTTCTATTGAGTTAGATAGCAACACAAGCACAACTTTTGGTGACATAGTTATCTCAAATGGAAGAGTTGATGGTTCAAATATTGAAGATATTGTTATCTTTGATAGAAAGCAGAGCTCTTCCTCACAGGTGATTACTGCTCATCAAGGCATTTTAAAGCTCATTGACCTGCAAAATTATATCTACTCTCTCGAATTGATTGATCCAACTGTAATTACCACGGATGATGATGACGGCAATAATTGGAGTATTGCTGATAGCAGCAAGGTTATATTTTACATTGATTTCTCATCACAGGTTCCATCTCTGACCTCAACTGCACCTTCCAATCTCTCTACGGTTGATTTGATGACAAAAATAAAAGCTAATAAGTCCAAATTGAAACTGAGTGTTGAGGATTGGGTGAAAGATCGAGATGAAAAAGAATTGAAAATGGCTAAAGCCAATGACACTATAATTTCTAATTCCTCTGTTGATATAATGAACATAGATAACAGTTACTATGATTTGCAGAATGAAACAGACCGTCCAATTGACTTTTATCTTCAATATTACAGAGCGGAACTGAACAAAAAGTTTGCATTGAGTGCTGCCTGTTTCTTTCTTGTCTTCATGACATTCCCTCTCTCATATATAAAATTCAAGCACGGAAAATTGATTGGATTTGCAATAAGTATGCTGGTTGCAGTTTTTTATTGGTATATGTTATTTTTTGCACAGTTAAAAATATTCAGTTCTGCTTTAAATCCTGCTTTTCTGATGTGGGCACCAAATATAATAATATTTGTTCTATCTCTTCTCATGATAAAGGTCTTTAGAAATTAATGAGCATATTAAACAAACACATAATGACATCAGTATTGAAAATTTTTGTATCTACATTGCTGCTTTGCATATTGCTGCTGCTATCTGTAGATTTATTCACAAATCTAGATTCTTATGTACAGAATGAAATATCTGTATTGAACATATTGAAGGTAACCTTATTATACATTCCAGAAGCTTCTCTGCTGGTACTCCCTCCAACAGTCTTGTTCTCTGTAACATTTTTTTTGTCTCAATTATTCTCTACAAATGAAATGATAGCTCTTTTGAGCAGTGGTATCTCTTATGCTCGTGTTGTGAGACCTATTTTGATTGTTGGTATTCTCATAGCAGCAGTTTTTTCATTTGTAAATGAAAATATAAGCATTGATACAAAAGTAGATAGGGCTGCTCTTAAAAGAGAGCTGTTCAATTCCAATGACAGCAGTTTGAACAATTCGAATATAGCAATGAGTGATTCTCTAGAAAACTATGTAATTTATGCTTCCTATTACAGAGAAGAGAAAAAAGAACTGAGAAATGTGATTCTTGTTAAAATGGATGATGATGGCAATCTTCTTTATCGACTGGATAGTCCAACAGCAATATGGAATGAAGATAATAATGATTGGATGTTTTTGGATGCAGTTATAAGTGAGGTCAACTCAGATAAAACATCCATTGAGCAGAAAGTACTGTCTTCGTTTGAAAATGAGAAGGTAAATTTAGATCCAAATCTTTTCAGGAACCTCTCAAATGATATTGATACGCTGGAGCTCAACAGTGCTATCAAATATTTGCAGCAACAGAAAATATATGATAAAACTTCGTGGTATGTTAACTGTACAGAATTTTATGACAGATTGTTCAGAGCTTTCACAGCATTTATAATGGTGGCCATAGCCATCAGTATAAATTACAGAGGAAAAAAGAATATCTTTCTTTTTGCAATATTCAATTCGATTTTTCTTGCTGTGATTTATTATGTTGCTAAGATGCTCTTGCAGATTATGACTCGACAAGGTGTCATGCATCCTATATATTCTATGTTGTTACCATATGCAATTGTTGCAATTTTTACTTTGCTTTTAAATAAAATAAGTGGGCGAAGCAATTAATATAAAACATAAAGAAATAAAATTATAAGGATAATATAGTGAAACAACTGTACACAAAAATTCACCAAGACAAAACAACTAAAGCTCGTCTTGGAACTGTTACTCTTGACCATGGCGTCGTTCAGACCCCTGCATTTATGCCGGTTGGAACAAATGGAACTGTAAAGGGTATTTATCATGATAACGTTAAAAAGATTGGTTACAATCTTATATTGGGAAACACTTACCATCTATACCTAAGACCTGGTACTGAAGTTTTGGATAGTTTCGGTGGGTTAAGAAATTTTTCCAATTGGGATGGAAATATATTAACTGATAGTGGTGGATTCCAGGTTTTTTCTCTTTCTGGTTTGAGAAAAATTAAAGAGGGTGGTGTTCACTTCCAATCACATATTGACGGTTCAAAGCACGTATTCACTCCCAAAAAAGTTATTGACATACAGAAGAGCATTGGATCTGATATCTGCATGGTTTTAGATGTCTGTACACCTCCTGAGATACCTTACAGAGCTGCTAAAGAAGCTATGAACACCACACATGCTTGGGCAAAAACAGCCCGTGATTACGGTGAGAATTTGGAAGGCTTTAAAGGGAATATGTTTGGTATTGTTCAAGGTAACTTTTACAAAGATTTAAGAAAAGAGAGTGCAGAATACATTTCATCCTTAGATTTTCCTGGAATAGCAATTGGTGGTCTGTCTGTAGGTGAAGAGAAGAATCAATTTTATGATTATCTTTCTTATACAGCCGAATATGTTGATGATAAGAAACCAAGATATGTTATGGGAATTGGATCACCAGATTATATTCTGGCAGCTGTTGAAAATGGAATTGATCTATTTGATTGTGTTTTGGCTACACGAATGGCTAGAAATGGTGCCGTGTTTACTGATGATGGAGTTGTCACACTCAAAAAGGCAATTCATAAATTCGACCATGGACCTCTTCAAGAAGGTTGTACATGTACTGCATGTCAAAAATATTCAAGAGCATACATGCACCACATGGTAAAAACAGGAGAGATGCTTGGAGGAATGCTTGCAACAGAGCACAATCTTACATATCTATATAACTTCATGGAGAGAATTCGAGAAGCAATCAAAGAAGATCGCTTTGCACAATTTAAGAAGGATTACCTTGAAAGATTCTACTCAAAATAACAATTCCAAGAGCTCATTTTACCTGATGATCTTCACTTTACTATCTCGTTTGCTCGGGATAGTGAAGGCACGTGTCATTACAAGTGTTTTCGGTGCAGGATTGACAGCAGATGTAATCAACACAGCTTATTACCTTCCAAATAACTTCAGAAAGTTATTTGCTGAAGGTGCAATGAACACAGCTTTCATTCCTTCTTTGAGCAAGATTGAAGCTAAGAAAGACAGAAATACATTGTTAAGTTTGATAATGAGCTTTCAAATTATTTTGTTCATTTTACTGATCCTGGTGTTTTCAATATTTGGAACACAGATATTTTCTTTCATCAGCGATTTTAATTCAGAGGGAACTGTCCTAGGAGGACAGTTGCTTCCTTATTTTATAGTTTTTTTGGCATTGATATCTCTTTCAACAATTTTTGCCTCAATCCTGCAGTATGAAAAAAAATTCTTGCCTTATGGTATTGCACCTCTATTCTTTAATATTGTTTTGATCTTCTTCGTATACAATTTCAATGACACATTGGGTGCCATGTCCATGGCATATGGTGTTGTTATCTCCTCTGCAGTTCAGCTGGTATTCACTCTGATTTTTGTATTGAAGTTAGATTATAGAGTTCATATCTCACTTTTATTCAAAAATGAAGAATTCAGACATGTACTTAAAGTGTGGTTGCAGATCATCCTATCAAATTTGGCACTGCTTGCATCGCAGCAGTACTCTGCATATCTATCAACAACATTGAGTACAGGTTCTGCTACGGCATTTTCAAACTCAATGATTTTCTTCTCGGCACCGTATGGTATTATTTTTACAGGAATTGCCACAGTGAGCTTTCCTGATTTATCACGCTTCTTTGTGGATAAAGATGAAAAATCATTCAGAAAAAGTCTGTCGGATGCATCCGATAGCATGCTTTTTTTATTTATCCCAGCATCAATTGCACTTATGGCACTGAGCAAAGAGACTGTAGCTGTAGTTCTTCAGAATGGTTTGTTCACTTATGATGATACTCTTTTAACTGCCAATATCTTGTATCATTTTTTAGCTGGACTCACAATTGTTGGACTCAATGGCCTGATGATAAGAGCTGCATTATCACGCTCTAGATCAAAACTTACATTAAAAGTTACCGTGATACAGGCATCTCTGGATGCTCTTCTATCATACCTGATGATAAAAAATGGGATTGGAATAAAATCTTTGGCTATTGCAAACAATATTTCAGCTTCAGCAGCATTGATAATCTATCTGTATTTTTTACATGACAGTTTCGATTTCAAACATTTCTTCAAAACACTGCTGAGAACAATGCTTTTGAATGTTCCTCTTGTGATTGGTATGTATGTCTATCATTCTACATCTCCTTTATGGTTTGTTGATGGTTCAACTTTAAGAAACTTTTTGATATTTCTTGCAATTGGATCACTCTCAATTCTCATAACAATTGTTATGTATTTGATAAATCGTGTTCCTATCTTTGATTTCTTAAAAAAGACAAAAAAGAGAAGATTTAATCAATAAATTCTCAATTTCTCTGTGATTTATATGTATATAAGTGAACAAATATGTAGTTGGTAAAAAAAATATATATTACTTGATTTTTATCTTTTATATTCAGATTGAATTGAGAAGGAGATTACTCAACAATGAAAAAAAGAAATTACTTAATTTTCTTGATGGCACTTATAATTGCCACTGGTGCAAGTTGTTCATCTACAAGCAGTGAAGAACAAAGAGGTCCATCTCAGATGGAAGGCCAAGACCCATCAGATATGGATGTTGATGGAGATGGACTCATAAGCCGAGATGAAGCCAAAGGAATGCTTTTAGATAGCTTTGATGAAATTGATTCTAACGCTGATGGATATCTATCACAGGCAGAACTCAAGAGTTACAGAGACAGTAGCATGGGACAGCAGGGTGGCCAATCACAGATGGGACAGGGACAGAATCAATCAGGTCCT
>Ga0172377_10005682_pt1 | contig 12830 bp, 9 predicted proteins | sample Pumphouse3metaG_FD_119749 | JGI IMG/M metagenome (GOLD analysis project Ga0172377, IMG submission 119749) | Leachate microbial communities from a municipal landfill in Southern Ontario, Canada - Pumphouse #3 metaG | ecosystem: Engineered > Solid waste > Landfill > Unclassified | place: Canada... | reverse complement strand
TTGGTTCCGCAGTGAGGGAGTCCGTTGGCTGTCCGCGACAGCCAACGGACTCCCTCTTCGTTCAGCTGCTCAATGCTTACGAACGTGCGGCCTCTCAAGAAGTTGTACTTAACATACTTTACCACATTCTCCACTTTTCCCTTTGACTCCGGGTCAGCCTTGCGGCAGAAGATGCACTGGAAGTGCGACTGATTCACATATGCGTTGAACGCCTTCGTGAGCACATAGTCTCCTAGATTCTCTGCATGAATGAGAACCGCATCCTGGTCGTAGATTATCTTCTTCGGCTTACCACCAAAGTACTCAAACGCTTTCTCATGGGCATAGATTGCCAGATCTGATGTGAAGGGCGATTTGCTGAACCATACATATTTCTTGCGACTACGGCATAACACCATCACGAAGAAGTACACCTTGACCTTGCGTCTATCTTCATACCGCATCCACATCTCGCCAAAGTCAACCTGAGCATACTCTCCATAGGCAGTCTCTTCAAGCCTGGCATACTGGCGAGGAGCTGAGAGGATAGGCTTTTCTATGTTGTACTTCGCTCGGATGTGCTTAACATAGTTGTATACCGTCTTGCTGTTCACATCCGGGAGTTCAGGATAGCGTTCCCGCAGCCAGTCATGGACTTGGCTGGAGGATAGATCCGGATGGTCATCAAGCCATCCGCTCACCTTACTCTCGTAAGGATCAAGCACTTTGATGTACATCCGCTTGTAGGACTCGCTAGACTTGAACTCGTCATAACTCATCCGCAGATACTTCCGTACTGTCTTGACATCCAGTCCGACTTCTCGGGCAATCTGAGCTTTCGTCAGGCCCTTTTCTCTTTTTTCATTACATTTGTACCACATAACGAGTTTCCTTTCCGGACTCTCAAGGTTGTAAGCATTCATAAGCATTTGTATTTATATTACCATTTACAAAGTTATGAATGCTTTTTCTATCCCTCAAAACAGGGAATTTACTTTGCGAAAATTCGGGGAAACAAAGTTACTGATTACATAACCTCCCCTGACGTGTCGATGACCCCATTATTAGTACTGACAAATCCTTCCATAGCAGGGCTGCCGGATGTCGTAAAGATAAAGCCGCTATTTTGGTTAGCAAGAGGTCTGCGAACCGCCGTCGTTTCCAAAGGAAAAACAAACTTGATTTTCAATTCTTTGTCGAGGCATATCCAAATTCCGCTTTCTCCTTCAAATTCGTTTGTCTTGGGATTTATTCTTGTGATTTCGAGACGAACAGGAATAAAGTCTGTCTGTTCAAAGGGAGAAACTATGTTGAAAATTGGAGTTGTTTTTCTTATTATAGTTCCGGAAGCATCCAGCAATGAGACTCCCAAAGGAGGAGGAGGGTAATTAAGCAAATAGCTATTCGCCTTATAAACTTCTCTGAATCCGCGTGCATCAATTTTGAAGTGAGTCTGCCTGTGAAGCAAGCAGACCGTTGTAGTCAATAATAATAGTAAAAGACACTTTTTCATTGTGATTTATGTTTATTAATCTCATCAATACGTTTTTTTGAGACCTTTTGGTAAGACCAGTGTTTAATCGAAAAATCATCGGCTCTATGTTCTAATGAAGGATCATTTGCCATGAACCCGGATCTCACGTCTATGACGTGCTGAATTTCGTGGTTAATGAGAAATGATGTCATATCCGAAAAAATAATATCCACTCTTTGGATTCATTGTTAGTTTTGCTGATTCACGTGAGTTTAACGATATTATGTACAATTAATCAGGGCTAGAGGCCTCAAATAATTGAATGACAGTAAAATAAATTTGTCAAAAAGCTTGTTTTTGCCAAACATTATTTATACATTTGTATAATTAAATCTGTATTCAATTATGGCAAGACCGACAAAAGAGGACAGTATCTATAGGGTGTCCGTTCATAGGAATGGGGGTTATGATTATGCGACGACGCATCCGTACAAGCTGACGGAAGACGGGAAGCGGAAGTATTCATGCCTTCATTGGGGGACGGTCACGGGGAACTTGAAGTTCGTCCCGAGCAGGCGGTACCTGTATGCGTCCTTGGAGGAGCGCAGACGGCTTATCTTTCCGCCTGAGTGGGATATGAGCGAGGTCGACAAGCTCCAGAGCAACAGAGGGAAGGGGCGTCCCGCATACGAGGGGGATGATGTGAACCGGCTTTACGGCGACGTCTGGCTTCTCGAGCAGGTTGCGGACAGGATTGGCCTGAGGACGGATCTTATGGCGACTTTCTACGAGAACGCGGAGATTGTCAACGACGTACTGACGCTTGCCTACTTTCCGTATCTTACCGGGAACAGCTACAACCGCGTGGCCAGATGGCAGAGGGTCGAGAAGACGCCTTCGGACAGGGAGCTGACGCCGATGGCGATAACGAGATTGACTCAGTCGATATCCGAAAAGGAGCGTCTCGCCCTGTTCAGGTGCAGGGCCTCGCGTCTGGGGAAGGACGAGCTTTGCGCCGTGGACTCCACCACGAGATCCGCCTACGGAGACTCGCTCGCAGACATCAAGTGGGGCAAGAACAAGGAGCGAGTCCCTCTCGCGCAGGCCTGCGAAGTGGTCGTGTACTCAATCAACAGCCATCTGCCCGTGTACTATCGCACGTTTCCGGGCAATATCCCCGATTCGAGAAGCGTGGAGACCATAATGACGGACCTGAGCCATGCGGGGTTCCCCGGTATAATCCTGATAACGGACAGAGGGTACGAGTCCATACAGAATCTGGAGAGGTACATCCTGAAGAATCAGGCGATGATAATGTGCGTCAAGGTGCGGCAGCCGTTGGTTATGGAGAAGATAACGGAGTTCGGAGCGATAGACGGCAAGCCCGGGGATATGGCCTTCGATGTCGACGACAGGCTGTACTACAAGCAATATGATATGGATTACGAGGTCAAAGGCTGCGGCGCCGCCATACACAAGGCTGACAGGATGAAACTGGATCTGTTCTTCGACCCGTCCAGAAGGGCCTCCGACCTCACGGAACTGGAAGTGGAGACTGAGAACCAGCGTAAGGCCCTTCAGGAGATACTCGATTCCGGTGACGTGATGGACGATGACGCCAGCATAAGGAAGAACTACAACTGGTACAAGGTCGACTATGCTCCGGCCGACAGAAAGCTAAGATCGTTCTCGCTTGACGAGAACAAGGTGACGAAGGCGAAGAAAGGCTCGGGATTCTTCGCATATATCACCCTTGGTGTTGACTACACCGCATTGAAGGCGCTCGAATGCTACAGTCTCAGAGACGAGCAGGAAAAATACTTCAGCCAGATGAAGGGGCAGATGGGCTTCGACCGCCAGAACAACTGGTCGGAGGAAGGGAAGACGGGCAGGCTGCTGATTCTGTTCGTGGGTCTGGCCATCAGTTCATACGTCCGACACATTTGGAACACGACTTCGCTGAAAAAGAGGTTCCGTTCCACGCTTGAGGTATTGGATGAGATGCGCTCCATACGGTGCATAGAGCACAAAGGAAAGGCTCGTTTCATGACCCCGTTTATAGGCGCGCAGATTGAGATATGCAAGGCCTTCGGGGTTGACATCCCTGAAGGGTGCGCCCCGAAATACCTTTCCAAAAAAGAATCCGGGAAGCGTCGCGGCAGGCCGCACAAACCGAAATCTGTCGACCTCGACAGTTAATTATACAATATCACGTTAAACTCACGTTATAAAGTGTCAAACTCCCGAGCCGGTACATTTCAAAGTGATACAGGGGGTACATTTCAAACTGATATGACTGGTACATTTGTTTCTGATACGGGTGGTACATTTGATAGTGATACAGGCGGTACATTTAATCCGCTGCTATCAAATTGTTTTGCAAGACAATCACGCTTTCAATTATATTGTCGAATAAAGGCTTGTCAACAATCGGCACATTTTCATAATATACCATTACTTTATTATCCCCAAAAGTTTTACAATTTTCGAGTACATTATATTCCCGATCTTTTTTTTCAATCAAACGAGTAATCGGATAGCCAATATATAGCACAAGCATCTCAGCATATTTCCCATTAGCTTTATTAGCAGCATTTCTATAATACTGTCTTTGGATACCGTCATAGTAATAAGTCTGTATCACTTTTCTATGGAATTCTGAGACATCCAATGACACGGTAAAAATATCAAATTTCAACGTGTCTCATTGTCTCTGTCCCAACTCAATTATCTTATAAGTTTGAGATAAACACGGCACCTCAACTGTAGTAATAAATGCCAACACAAATATTACAAAAACACTTTTTTTTCATAATCCTCGCTGTTTTAGATTTACATCTGTTTCTTCTTTGGCCTTCTTGATTCGAACCTGTCTGTTTAGCCACATTTGTCAGGTGCGGCTCCTTTATAATATCTGAGTTTAAACGTACTTGTTAATACCGAATGAAAACTGGGATTCAGGTGGAATCCATCCAATATATGTCTCCCCCTCCAGTCTCGTCTTAACCTTTAACCAATTAGATTTGCAGTCAATAACAATTAGATCCAAGATCTTTGGTGTATTCCCAAAATCAGCGACTAAGAATTTCTTCCCATTCGGACGGTCAAAGAAATATACTTTAGTTCTATTATTTTTATTTTCCACTTCGTAGAGATACCTAACCACAACGTGTTCTTTCTCAATCCAACCGCTTCCGCAAAAAGACCACTTTGCGTCATCACTTAATGTCACCTTCCAGACTCTTACATTAAACATCTTGTTCGAGACTCCTAGGATTTCAAATATCGTTTGATAAACTTCGTCTGTGCGATTATTCCGGCTAATTGTAAACAGTTTAGTATTTCCTGATTTGTTAAATACAGTAACATCTCCATAAAACAACGGGTCTAAATTTACGCAGACGGAAGTCGGGACCGGACAAGATGGCGGTCCGTATTCCTGATCATTATTGTCTTTCCGAGCAACTTCATCAAAATGTTTCCAATCTCCTTTTTTATGCGCCTTATCGTGTAACGGCGACCTTCCATTCCTCCAATGCAAATATCCCTCCTCTTTCACCCTCCCGTCAAGATAGTATAGAGTACAATAGCATTGGTTCCCGGTGAAACGCTCTAATCTCTTCAGCAAATGTCCTGGTCTGTCGAAGAATAGCCACACACCGCTCATCTTGCCGTTTTCGTATTCACCGAACTCTATCAGCCTACCTTGTCGCATAGTTCTGTGAATGCCGTTCAGAATGCCTTTTTGGTAATAATTGTACTGTGCTGTCTTCCCGATGCGGTCAATCCGGAAACCCTCACGCCGACCCAGGCTGTCCGGCTCATTGACTTTGCCTTTGAACCCTTCTTGTGCCCAAGCGGTCGGACCTAGGATTATAGCCGCTACAATTGTAAATATCGTTAAAATGTTCTTCTTCCTGATCATATCAATAATGAATAATCTTTTGTTCAATTCCTATTCTCCAGTTCCCGTGCAGACTCTTCATCCAGATAGAACGTTGTTGTGATTGTTTCCGACCTTGTGAGATTTCCCGTCTCATCATAGTATCTCCATTCTCCATAAGGCGCACTGTCAATTATTGGGTCGTCATAAAAAAGAAGAAAGCCTTCGGATTTTATTGATCCATCAGGATAATAATCAATCTCATAGCAAATGTCAGAGAAATAGACCGGTCTCCCGCTCGTTTCGTTATAAATCAAATGGGTGTTTGATGCGAAATCCTTCAAGATATAAGAGAGACGGTTATATGAAAAAAAATACCAGGTGCCGCACATCTTGCCGTTTTCGTATTCTCCTATCCAGTCGAGAGTGTTTTTGCTGTATGTCTTATGGACCCCGTCCTCAACTCCATCTTTGAAATATGTTTCGAAATGACCGGGAAAGACCCAAAGGCCATCCTTTTGTCCTTTCTGATTGAATTGATTTATTGCTTTTCCTTCAGTCTGCCCGAAAGCATCGACGCTCAAAACAAGAAAAGCAAATGCGGTAAACAATATAGTCGGTTTCATAATGTTTTAACAAGATTAAAAATCGTCAATTTCGGCAATACCATTGTGTGTCTAATAATTCTATTGGCCGGTGATGACATACTTCGAGAGACAGTCACGCTTATTGTGTTATTTTTCTGTGCTGCTGTATTGAAATTGCCGATAAAACTTTGCCATGTGTTTACATCAATAAGCAAACAGCCTTGAGAAACTCCTTTTTTGTCTTTACTATAAGTGCCGGTATAATTGTGATTTCCAGCTTTATGAATGTCAATGCCTGTTGCGTAAGTTCTTCCGTCGTTATAATATGGATTTGGGACGCCAAGGTCAATTGTTTGTAGAGCAGCATTTTCATCTCTCATTTTCAAAGCCATATAAGGGCCTTTGCTACCGTGATGAGAGCCAACTATAGAATGATATTTTCCTTCAGGGACTGTCGCAAATAATTTAGTATTAGAAGGATAGGTCATTGCATCATAAGACTTAGTTGCGCCATCTGCAAGATACACAATCGCCGTTGATGATCCTATGTTATGCTTTGATTCCGAATTAAACGTGCCATTGTCAGAGAAAAAAATTGCTTGAGCGTACAATCCGTCTAGTAATTTCCCGTTTTCATCATAAGATTGGTCTTCTGGGACCCATTCATAACCATTAAATGTTATGTTTCCATCTTCATTCTCTTCGTATGTCGGGCGCCATGACATGCCGTCCGGGTCCACGATGTTGACGGGATTGTCGGCGCAGTAGGCGTAGGGGCTGATGGCGGGGTACTTGTCGGAGAGTGGGTCGAGGGAGGTGAAGATGGCGGAGGTGGTCTGGAAGCGTGCTCCGCTGTCGTACCAGTCGATGCCGAACAGGCCCTGAAGCTCCTTGCCGCAGTAAAGATGGCTGTTGTCGTAAACGGTTGTGCCGGCGGCGGCTGAGAGTTCCCCGTAAGGGAGGTAGTCGTACTCCGCTGACACGGTTCCGTCTTCGTCAACCACGGCCCTGACGCTTCCTAAATGGTCGGTGATGTAGTAACTTGCCGCAAACGAACCGCCGTTCGCCTCTATCCTGCCGCAGGTGAACGACGCTCCCTCCAACGTGAGACTCCCGTCATTGTCATAGTACCTGAACGGGCCGGCGTAATAGTAGCCGTTGTTGATCTCCTCCTGCCGGCTGCCCAACTTGGTGCCATCGGCAAGATAGGTCTGATAGACATTGTAATCGGCTGAAATCATCCGCTGAGGGAGGTTCAGCAAGTTGTAGTCGGCCTGAACGCCCGCGGTTGCGTCGTCGGTCAGATTGCCGTTGTGGTCATAGCCGTAAGAGGAGCGTCTGTTGCCGTCGTAGGTGAAGGCGAGAGAGTCGGGGGCGCCTGAGAGGCTGTTGTGCCGTTCGAGAGAGAGGATGTTGCCGTTGCGGTCATAGCGGATGTCTCTCTCTGTGAAGAGGTTGCTGAGAGCTGAGCCGTCGAACTGCTCGGTTCCCGTCAGGCGGGACAGTCCGTCGTAGCTGAACGCGTAGCTTCTCGGCGTCTCCTCCCCGCGGCTCCAGGTCCACGAGCTGATGTTGCCGTCGAAGCAGGGAGTCGAGCCGTTCCAGGCGTCATAGTAGCGAAGAGTGTCGGAGAAGATCTCCGTCTCCCCGGAGAAGGCGCGTCGAGAGGCCTGCCATCCCTGCAGATTGTAGCGGGTGTCGTCGACGACCGGCGCCTGGGAGTCGGGGTCACCGCAGACGCGGTAGTCCGGCCGTCCGAGGGCGTCGTAGACGAAGCTCGCTTGGGCGGTCGTCCCGTTCAGATTTGACAGGGCGCCTGTCATTCTGCCCCTGTCGTCGTAGACGAAGGTCTCTGAGAGGAAGTCGTCTATGTCGCGGGACGCATCGGTGAACCTGACGCCGGTGGCTGACACGTTCCCCTGGAGGTCGTACTTTGCGCTGCTCCTGAGGATCTCTCCGTCAGGACGTTTTTCCGCGGTCTGGATCACGTTGCCGTGATAGTCGTAGTAATATGCCCTCTCCACATAGTCCGATGTCCCGAGGACATTCAGCGTCTCGTAAGTAAGAAGGCCGCTAACGCTTGCGTTCATCAAAGTCGTGTCATTCTTCTCTGTCACTCCGGCGACGTCAATGAAGGCCATAGACATTGGCAAATCAGGTGGATAGGAATCGTATGTGTTTTCGGTCAGTACTACTGCTGATGAGGACTCATACAGCGCCGGAACTCCTCCGGAGTCGAAGACACTCTGCAACGAGTCCCTGTCAACATCTGCGCTGCCTGTTACCAGTTTCGTGCCCGTAACTCTGCCGGCACCGTCATACTTGGTGATGACCCATCGATCTCCCTGTCTGAGGTTGCCGTCCTGACGCATCACCTCACGGTCTCCCTTGTCATAGACCGAATACTGGACCGATGCGCCCGGCACCGTCTTTTCTATCATATGGCCTCGCGAATCGAATGCGTAGATGTGGCTGTAAGGTTCAGCCGCTGCAGTCTCAGCTCCGGGGCTCAGCAGACGGCTCCCCTCCGGACTCACCACCCTGCGAAGATTGCCTCTGACGTCATATCCGTAGTATGTGTCGGCATAGACAGCGCCGGTGTCCGCTTCGCTGGCCCGACTTCTCTCAAGAACGGTTCTTTCGTCAAGATCAGTGAAAATCGACTTTTCGTGTCCGTCCTCGTCGGTGGTAGTGACGCACGACAGAGTCCCGGCCTCGTAATAGCCCGGAACGCTCATTACGCCGCTGACGTAGTCGACATCAAGAATCAGGACCTCTCCCGAAGAGTTGCCCCTGTACGTTTCGGATGTCCGCAGGTCGCCGGAGTGATATACATCCCCCGGTCTTGTCACGTGAAGCCGACGGCCGTCAGGCACGCTTTCGTACTTTGTAGCTGTCCAGGCGTATGCGGTAGCCCCTGAGATGCCGAAATTCTCCCTGTACCAGACATCCTGACCGCTTCTCGCGGAGGAGACGTGCGCTCCTCTGTTAGATGCCACCGGATAGGGGAGATACGTGCCGGTCTCCCTGAAGAGGAAGTCGTTGACGTGGCAGATGATCAGGTCGGACGAGCAGTCACCGCTTCCCTCTATGGCAATCTCCTGTTCCGGATAGCCGAGACCGTCATAGTAAGTCACGCTGCAGATGTCTTTCAGACCTTCACCCCGGCAACTACGGGTCAGAATCCAGTTGAGGGTGTCTGTAAGGAGGAGGGTGTCAGAAGCCTCGGGCTCTTGGGTGAACACCACTGTGAACGTGCCTGTCGCGCCGGAGACGGTGTAGATGCCTTCGCCAAGAACAAGAGGGACAGTCACGGTTCCTCCGTTGCCCACTATGGTGTAAACCGTAGACGTGCTGCCGCCAGTGGTTTTCATCAGCGGATAGCTAGAGCCGGAAACAGTATTTGACAAAGCCACTGACGTGTACGCCCCTTCGGCTATTGTCATCGTCCCCTCGGGAGAAGTGATGGCAGGAGGAAAAAATGCGTGCTCCTGAGTTATTCGGACGCTGTTGTCCCCATCGCTGAAGACCACTGATCTGTTGGACGTTCCTGTGTTCAGGCTGAACGTCAGGGTCAGCTGAAAGCTGTCGGAGTTGACGATATCTAAGAACTGTAGACGCACCCACGAGTAACCATAATCGGACAGTTGGCTCCGGATGCTTTCCTCAAGCTCGCCCAGATCCGCCTCCTCGTTTCCGCCGCCGTCAGTGTCAAAAACATAGCTCGTGGTCGTGCAGGATATATTCACGTCCCCGATGTCCGGACATCTTCCGAGATCCGGGTCCCAGATGACTTGCGCGCCTGCGAGACACTCTCCGAAAAGCATCAAAATGGATAAGAATAATCCTGATATTTTTAACGAATTCATAGATTGGTCTCCTTTCATTTTTCAAAATTCACTATGTTGTACTCGCATCTGCCAAGAGAGTCACCATTTTCGGAAACGCCCCTCAGTCTTCCGAAGGAATCAAGGAGGTAATTGGTGATAATCCCGTTTGGGGCAGTCTCGGAAGTAATGCCGACAAGCGGTTTGGCTGTCCAGGATGTGACCAATCCTGAATAGTCGCTTGTTGAGGTAGTCATTGAAATCGGATAAAGTCCATTGTATCCCCAAATGTATGAGACGGAATTGCCCAATGAGTCGTGAGTCCTTGTGATGTTGCCATAACTGTCGTAAGAATCCACTGTCAGGACAGGCTCATAACCGCTTATTGTGCCATTCTCTGACAGAATTCCTCTGTTAATTGAAGATGGAAGATATATGCTGTTGCCGTTGATGTCAAAAATGCTATATCCATATCTGGTGGATTCTGATACGATTCCTTCTATGCTCAACGTTTTCTCGGTCAAAAATGTAGGAACTTGCGGCAGGAAAGAGAGTGATGTCAGTACCGTCCTGCCACGGCTGTCGGATGCCGTGATTCTCACCGGTCTTCCTTTTGTGTTCAGCCCGGTTATCTCAGAAACCTTTGATGTTATAGGCGAACCGTCACTTCCATATCTGGTCTCAGTCACTTTTGTACGGTACACGGATTCAAGAGAACAATATCTCTCATAATAATCGCAATGGAACGCTGATGGCAACATCAGCTCGTTGTCCGAATCAAGATGATAAGTTGAATACGACAAAGACTTCGAGTATTGAAGATGTTCCCCTGCATTATTCACTGAGTATATCTTGGTGCCCGATGGCATTCCTGCATAAATGGACCCTTTGTGCATCTGCGAATCCACATAATCCGAACCGAGATCTTGACTTGTGAAATTCCATCCGTCAGCGGTAATTATCCCTATAGTCGAGCTATTATAATATTCTGAAAAAGGGAAGTCGGAAGCGGATAGAAAGCTGTATTCAGTTACGCAACTTGGATTCGAATCAGTTGTCGGACCGGTCTCCTCAAGCACTCTAAGATATTCTATGTGTCCGTCAGTTGAGAAGCCCATGTCCGACACTGACGAAACGACTTCCCGATCTATTTCCAAATATGGCGACGCCAAAGAATAATGCATATAGACGTGCGGCTTTCGAAGAAGGACTCCGGAACTCAGACCGTCGGTGTCCTCGTAAACGAAATGCCGGCTCTGAACGGATGTCCCGCTCTGGTCAAAGTTGTCTATACGCTTGACTCGAAGCCCGCTGGTGATGTGATTGCTCCTTAATTTGTAGGACGAGGATGCATTCCCGTCATAACTGTAATCATTCTGTTCGTATGTGTATTCGGAGCCACCTCCCGTAGGATACGTTATGGTCTTGAGCAGGGCCATTCTCGTTCTGTAAAAATCGTAATTGCTTCTTGCACTCATTAGCGTGGAAGAATAGGCGCTTAGGCTCCCGTTCGAGTAAACCGGCTGATCAATGCTGTGGGAATAGTAGCCGTACCAATCGTCATTTCCGGCGTATTTGTCAGGAAAATTGTTTGAACTCTCGTCATAATAACTCATACCATATACGCCTTCCCCGGGAATCGTGACTGATTTTAGAAGAACAGCCACCGATCCAATCTTAATGTCGTACTCAGTCAAGCAGGACTTGACGAGATTGCCGCTCATATTTTTGACAATGATGGAGTCAAGCAGCCTTTGTTCTGAATGCATTGAATATGAAAGTTTTATATCCGCACGACCCGGAACCGTTATCCTTTCCAAGAGTCCGGAAGTCGTGTAATTCGTAATCTGGTCAGTGTCACTTGAGAGATTATCATTATTTTCCCAAGTCTTAGTTACAGTGCCTTTCGAATCTGTAAGAGTAAGATGATCGATAGACACGGCTTTTGTTACGGATATGGAGTTGGCTGTATTTCCTGTTTCAGAATAGCCGAACTGAGCCTGTCTGCCTGAACGAGACTCAATTCTCGTTAAACGCCAAGATGAAACGGAGTGTTCCCCGTTGTCGCTGACGTACTCCGTAAAAGAATCGGCAAAATCAGTGTAGCCAAAAATGTATTTTGTTCCGTCACCGGTCTTGATTGTAAACGATCCGTAAAGAGGCGTGCTGATTCTGTAGTCGTATGTGATTCCAATCTCCCCTGCGGGAGTGCTGGAATTAAGTAATGTCACCTCGCCGCTTTTGCCAAGAATAAATGACCCGGAATAACCGGGGAAACTGTAATGATAAATATCGGGTTCTACTTCGACATATTCGTTGTACGTGCCTGTGATTTTTCTGCAAAGCATGTATTCCTTTCCCATCTCTCCTGAATAGGCGTAGTCAAGCGAGTCCAGAGGAAGAGTTGCGGCATAACATCTGGCATAACCGTCAACATAATTCGAATTCAAGGCGTTGTAGGCGGCAATCATTTGTTTGAGCATTCCGGGAGGACACTGTGCTGCTTGGGCTATAGCATAGACGTCATCCACACTGTGATCCCCTTCTCTCTTCGATGGATAGACCCTCTGGCGCACCTCGTCAGGGATCCCACGTACCTCTCTCGTGATGACGCCTCCCGCCATCAGCGACCATCCATATCCGACCACCCCGCAATTAGAACTAGGCTTGAATCCGTCGCAGTTGTAGTCAATGGATAAAGGGATTTTGAAATCACTGTCCTCGTAAGTGTATATAGGGATGCTGAACGATGCTGCACCGCTGTTCAGTCCGACATTCGTTCTGTCTCCGTACTTTATCATGGCCCACACGTCAGGTGCCTGTGGCTTGAATTGTCCCTCCGACAGAGGAGTGCCGTAAGAATAGTCCTGCGCCATCGCGGGTAAGGGTGCGAAGAGCGTGTATAAAAGAATCGCTGCGACAATTGTTGGTTTTGAGGGTGTCATAATCAATTGGAGTTCGGATTATCTCAAAAAACGTTTCACAAAGTTATCATTATTTTCAGAAACCGCAAGTCTTTGATGTCGCAATGAAACAATCATTATCCGCTTTCCTTACAGAAAGTCAACCTGGCTGCATTA
>Ga0172377_10005681_pt1 | contig 12832 bp, 9 predicted proteins | sample Pumphouse3metaG_FD_119749 | JGI IMG/M metagenome (GOLD analysis project Ga0172377, IMG submission 119749) | Leachate microbial communities from a municipal landfill in Southern Ontario, Canada - Pumphouse #3 metaG | ecosystem: Engineered > Solid waste > Landfill > Unclassified | place: Canada... | reverse complement strand
TCTGGTTTGTTTTTATCTTATTTGGTTGTATGCCGGCAAGGATGCCGGCGCTCCGACCTCAGCACCTTCAAACCACAGAAACTCTATTCCAGCAATAGGTTTTTTGTGGTTTTACTTGTCTTCTGGTTTGTTTTTATTTTATTTGGTTGTATGCCGGCAAGGATGCCGGCGCTCCGAGCCTAGCACCTTCAAACCACAAATAACGCTGTGGTTAGGGAGGGAGAGGAGCGGGGAGCCTAGGTCTGTGTTATTGTCCAAAAAAAAAGCGCTTGTCTGCGGGGCAGACAAGCGCTTTGCTTAATTACTCAAATGATGAGTGTTTCTACTTAGAACAGGGCGACCAGGCCGACTTTGATGCTGCTTCCTCTGAAGCTGTTGCGTCCAGTGATCGGGTACTGATAGCCAGCCAGTATCTGGCCTCTTTCGCAGATATTGGCCTTGGCGCCCAGGGTGGTGGCCAAGAGGTCGGAGTCGTTGCCCTTGCTGAGCCACTCGTGCAGATAGTTAAGCTCGACCAGGGGCTGCAGGTATTCGCAGGCCTCGTAGGTCAGACCCAGGTCGACACCGGTGGTGCCGCGAGTGCGACGCTGCTCTTGCAGGAAGGTGGTCGAGTAGTGGTGTCTGCCGCGGGCGAAGGGTATGGTCTGGGTCAAAGCGGCACTGCCGGAGAAATCATCCCAAAAGAAGGTGGCTGCCAGGGTCTGATCAAAGCTCCAGTAGTTATTGCCCGGCCCCAGACGACCGCTTTCGGCCTTGTACTGGTTGGCAGGAATTGTTATGGAGGGCTGATAGCTCAGGAGGAAGTCATCCTGATCCTGGATAATGCCGTATTTCACGCCCAAGCTGACATCGTCAATGCCGCGTGCATAACGGTCGCCGTAGGGATAGCTCTTGTCCTTGATGTCGGTCCAGGAAGTGCTGATGAAGGCGTCCAGGTTTTCGGTGACGCCACCGCGCAGGCTCACGCTCCAATCGTAGATTCTGGCTTTGTCGCGGTTCTTGCTTCTGCTCCAGTTGTTGGTGAACTGGCGCTTGCGGGCATGTTTGAGGTAGTCGGCTCCGAGCGACAACTCCAGGTTGCCCTGCGGTACCAGGACGGCGGTTTCAGTGTTGATGAGACGGGCTTGTTGCTTGAGAGTCAGGCCTTCGGCCTTGGCGCTGTGAATGCCGATCACAGTGGCGGCAACAATCACTCCAGTCCATAGTTTCCTAATCATAACTACTCCTTTAGCTTCCCTGCTTTCCGTGCAGGTGTTGGGAAAGGATTGCTAAGGCTGCGGCCTTGGCAATAAAAATTGTTCCAAGGTTGGAACGCGACAAATTCCTGGGGGTAACTAGCTCTTGCCAGAGCCTCCCCGACTAAGTAATAAAAAACGACCGTATTTTAATTTAGACCAGCATAGCGGGATTAGGTTCCCTTGCTAGTCAGAGCTTTTATAAAAACACCCCGCCCTTGATGTCCAAGAGTCAGGGTGTTGAAGATGGTACCGGGCATCGGACTCGAACCAATGACTCGTGGATTATGACCCCACTGCTCTACCAACTGAGCTAGCCCGGCTTTTAAGAACTACAGGATAATCTAGCCGCGCTTGTGCTTTTTACAAGCCACTGCGGCAAAAAAAAACCAAGTGGGAGCGAAACCCGATTCCTGCTTGCTGTCCCTTTGTGTGCCTTAGTGTCCAAATTTCTTACAGGTAGGTTCCGTCTCCGAGCATGACTGATGCTTCTTCGAGGCTTTCCACCACTTTTGAGCTGGCGATGCCCAGTTCGCGCTTGGTGGCCACCTCCTCGCCGTTTTTCAACAGGAAGCCCTCGATTTGCTGCTTATAGAGCTCGCGTATCTTGTAGCGCCGGATTTTCAGCGACACGGTGAGGGTGCCGTCCTCGATATTGAAGTCCGGCAATATGATGACATCCTTGGGTTTCTGATAAATGGCCATGTGTCCGGTGCAGCGCAGCACCTCTTCTTTCACCAGGCGCTGCAATTCCTCCTCGCTGTGCTTGGCCCGCAGCTCCTCGGGCACATTTGCGCAGACGTAGAGGTTTTTGCATTTTTCGCCTATGACCATAGCTTCGCTGATCAGCGGGGAAGCCTTGATGGCGTCCTCGACAAACTCGGGGTGCACTTTTTCGCCGTTGACCATGACAATCATATTGCCTTTGCGACCGTGTATGAAGATAAAGCCCTCCTTGTCGCAGTAGCCCATGTCTCCGGTGTTGAGCCAGCCATCTTCCATAGTCTTGGCGCTGGCGTCGCTATGCCGCCAATAGCCTTTCATGACGCATTTGCCTTTCAGCATCAGCAGGCCGTGGTTGCTTTTGGCCAGCTTGCCCTCTTCGTCCTTAAAGGCATAGTCGCCGCCGTGCTCGGGCAAGAGCCAGGGCATTACCGGGCCGCAGCTGCCCAGGCGGTGCACCTCTTCCTGATTGGAGCTTACCACCGGGGAGGCCTCGGTCAGGCCGTAGCCTTGAAAGATAGGCATGCCCATGTATTTGAAGAATATCTGATGCTCCAGGTCCAAGGGCGCTCCACCGCTGACGATAAAGCGTATCTTGCCGCCGAAGGAGCTGCGGAATTTCCGGAAGACGAGGGGATCGTAGAAGAAGTGGTGCGTGAACATGCGCAGGATGCCGCCGTCCAGCTTGGGTCCGGCATTGCAGATGCGGCTGGCGTTATAGATAGCCTTGTCGATGAGCGCCTTCTTTTTAGGCGGCAGCTCGGCGATGCTCTTGTCTATGGCCGCCTTCAGTCCGTCAACCACCCTGGGGACCACCAGGACTATGGTGGGCTTATAGTTTTTGATGTTGCGCTTGAAATCGCGTATGTCTTTAGGTATGGCGCAGGTGCTGCCGCACATGAAAGCACAGACGATCTCAGTGGTCATGGCATAGGCGTGCCAATAAGGCAGCAGCGACATCAGGCGGTCGGTCTTCGTCATGTTGAAGCACTCGAGTGCCGCCCAGGCATTGTACCAGATGTTTTCGTGGGTCAGCATCACCCCTTTGGGCATGCCGGTGGAGCCGCTGGTATAAATAAGACAGGCGACATCGTCGAGACCGGTTTCCACCGGCTCACAGTGCGCCGCCTCAGGCCGGCTCTCGATATCCTGCCAGTTGTACACGGGACAGTCGCCGGCATTCTGCCTCACTTTTGCCTCGGAGGCGGAGTCCACCAGGATAAAGGCCGGCTCGCAGTCGCCAATGACAAAAGACATCTCGGGGTCGCCCAGGCTTTCACAGACCGGGACGGCAATCAAGCCCAGCTTCCAGCAGGTGTAAAAAAAAGCGAAATGCCGGGGGGACTTGGCCGCAATGGCGATCACGCGGTCGCCGGCCTTGACCTGCTTGGCCTTGAAATACTCGCTCCAGGAGTCGACCAGACCCCCGACCTCGGAATAGCTGTAGCCCTTGATCTGATTGCCGTCGGTAGAATAAATCAAAGCAGGGTAGCGGCCGAATTTTTGCACCGACTGATCAAACAGTCTGCCTAGGCTCTGTGTTTTTGGCATGATGCTACTCCTTTAGAAGGTCTATATTCGATCCCGTCCAAAAAAGGCGGGCAGGATTTTGGACACAAAGACACACAAATAAACACTAAGCCACAGCAAAAAAGCTCGACTCAGGCCATCTTGGCAACGCGGGCTGCCAGACGTTGTTTTTTGCGGTCCGCCTTGTTGGCATGAATAGAACCCTTGTTCGCGGCACGGTCAAGCTCGGAGAAGCATTTGCTCAAAAGTGCCTGGGCCTGCTCCTTGTTGCCCGAGCTTATCTCCTGGTTGAGGCGAATCTCGCTGGTGTGAACCCGTGATTTGCGTATGCGGTTAACCAGGCGCTTCTTGATATTGCTCCGGAGACGCTTGGCGGCTGACTTGGTGTTTGGCATCGTGTTACCTGTAAAGAAATGCGGTTGAAAGACAAAAATAAAAAATGCAACCTATAATATGAAGCATATTTGATGAATTGCAACTAAAAACCCGATGATTTTTTTGGGATGAGGGTAGAAAATCAGCCTCTGTTCCAGATACCGGCGGTACAGCAAAACACAATAAATCAGACGAAGTCACAGCAAGCTGCTGTTGCAGCTTGAGCTTTTACGGAGCAGGCGGCTGCACACTCTGGCGCTGCATGCAGAAAAACTGTTTTCTACGGCAGGCTTGCCATGTGCGAGCTATATTTAACTATGGTTATCAGAAAGGAGATAATTATGTTCGATGCGAATGAAGAGTACTGGCGCGCTTACGCCACCGACGAAAGCCAGGTTCCGGAATACCATTTGCCTGACCCCTTGCTGCTCGAGGATGGCCGGCAGCTGCAAAATGCGGCGCAATGGGAAAATTTTCAACGAGGGCGGATACTGGAAAAATTGCAGCGCGAGGAATATGGCGCCATACTGCCGCGTGCGGATAGCATGCGTTTCGAGCTGCTTGGGGAGAAAACCGGAGCCTTCGAGGGCAGTGCCACACGAAAGGAGATACGCATACATAACCGTATGGCCGACGGCAGAGAACATAGCTTCGATATGCTGCTCTATATTCCAAACCAGCGTAAGGGCAAGGTGCCCGCCTTCCTGGGACTAAACTTCAAGGGCAACCATAATTGCAGCGACGAACCCGATGTGAGACCCAGCGGATTCAAGAAGCCATACTGCATCAATGAGCCGGAACGCGGGCTGCAGGTCGCGCGCTGGAGCTTCCGCCAAGCCGTGCAAAGAGGATATGCCTCGGCAACGGTCTGCTATCATGATATACACCCGGACGCTACCGGCTCGACGGGCAACAGCGCTTTCAAGCTGTTCTTTGAACCAGAACAATACGGCGATATCCAAGCGCAGTATTCGGTGATTGGCTGCTGGGCCTGGGGCCTGTCCCGGGCATTGGACTGCCTTGAGGCCGAGGCAGCCATAGACGCCGGCAAGGTGGCATTGCACGGGCATTCGCGGCTGGGCAAAACATCCCTGTGGGCCGGAGCCATAGACCGGCGCTTCGCCCTGGTCATCAGCAATAATTCCGGCTGCGGCGGAGCCACCCTGCACAAACGCAAATATGGCGAGAACCTGTCGCAGCATTTTGACGCCCATGTCAAATGGGGCGTGCCGCCCTGGTTCGTGCGCAAATGCAGCGAGTATATCTTCCGGGAAGAGGAGATGCCCTTTGACCAGCATGAACTTTTGGCGCTGATGGCACCGCGCCCGCTGGCACTGGGCACCGCCAGCCTAGACCAGGCAGCCGACCCGCTGGGCGAGTTTATCGCCGCCAAAGAGGCAAGCAAAGTCTATAGGCTCTATGGCTCGAAGGGACTGGAATTGACCGAGATGCCTGGCGAAAACCAGGGCTGCATCGGAGACCTCAGCTTCCATTACCGCAGCGGCAAGCATGATCAGACCGAGTTCGACTGGCAACAGTATTTTAACGTGGCCGATAAATACCTAAAAAGGGAAGAGCGCTAGGCGAACCCGTCCGGAAAGCCAATTGCCGGAATTTGGCCGCGAAGTCACAGGAAGCCATAGGAGACTCTGCCTTGCAAGTGCCTCCTGTGGCTTGGCAGTGCTTATTGTTCTGGCTGAGCTTTCGCGAAGAGCCTCCTCAGGTTTCTGAAATTGGCGTCGGCGATCATCTGTCCCAGCGCCGGGCTTGAGGTCACCGAGACTACCGGCGTGCATTCGTATCCGCCGCGCAAAAATGTCTCGTAGGTCGGTATATATCCTGCTGAGTCGTTGCATAGCTCGGCAATCACGGTATAGGGCGCCGGCGACCACTTTTTGATTTCCAGCCCCCACTCGACGAAGTATTCTCCCGGCGCGCCGCATATTGCCAGGTCGCCGATGCGCAGGGTTTGCACTTCACGCTCGGTTAGTCCGCTGTCGTCATAATCGGCATGCCGGTCCAGCAGGCTTTGTTCAAAGGAGTTAGGCTCCTTTGCCTCCTGCGCCTGTTTCAGACGCATGGCATATGCCGGGTCGTTTTTGGGGAACTTTGGCACCTGCAGGATTTCTTGGCTGCTGCCGGTATCTTCGCTATTGCTGGGCAGGGCTTTCTCGCTGATGCATAGTGCTTTGCCCGCTAAGGCCTTGCCTATCTGCTCACTTTTCCAGATGTCTTTTTTCGGAAAAGGGTTGTTTTGCAGATAAGGCACATGGTTGATATCGCCGCAGGCGCCTTGCAGGAACAATACGACTAACTCCTCGCCGTATATCTTCCGCAGGGTGTTGCGCAGCACGGCGGGGTAGTCCGCTGAGATGGCATTGCCGCCCTGCACATCTATATGCAGACTGTAATTACAGATTATGGCGAAGGGGCTTGCTTCCAGGTCGGTTTTGAAACAGGCCAGGGTGAAAGCCGGGTCAGTGGGGCCAGCCACGCCGGCGAGCTTCTCGGGGTCGGCACCAAAGGTTATTTCGCTGCCGTCCTTCAGGCGGAAGCGGCGGTTGAAAGCCAGGCCGCTCTCCGGCTCTGTCCCCAGGCAGCAGACTGCCTGGCGCTGATTGGCGTTGGCCAAGATGGCGGCCTGGGCGATGCGCCCAGGCAGTTCTTGCATATATTCCTCATTGCGCGGATGGAGCTTGCCCGCGCGCAGCTCCGGCCCGGTGTGAGTGTGAGTGGCGCAGACCATAATGTTGGCGGCGGCCAGGTCGCTCTTGGCGGATACGATTTGGCGTACCTGCTCGCTCAGCTCCTTCGTTATGGTTATTAGGTCGCAGGCAATGACGGCGACCTTGTTTGCCCCCTCGCCGGCTACCAGGGCATTGGCGATAAGCGGAGAGTGCAGCTGGTCCGAGATTCTGACACGGAAATATCCGGCCAGGGCGGTGCCCAGGGGAGGGCTGATGTCAGTGGAAGCAACGCCGATAAGCATGATAAGACTCCTTTTTGTGTTTGGTTATCCTGCGAAAAAGTCGGCTGAGGGGCTATAAGTAAGAGCGCTGGGACAGAGCAGAATAAAGCCTGAAAAGTCTTGTTCTCCGCCGGCTTTAGCCGGCGTATGTTCGTAGTTCAAGCTTTAGCTTGCGCTCTTAGCCGGCTTTAGCCGGCGTGAGAAAACACCAACCACAGGATTTTCTTTGTATTCAGCGGTTTAGGACTTTTGTAGCGCCTTTCAGGCGCCGGTTTTGGTGGGTATCTTGTTCCCCAGGCACTCCACCCTTCGGGTTCCGCGCCTGGGGTTATTTTAGTATGGCGCTTCGCGCCACCGTTGACAAGATTAAAAAAGGTGTTTTGCGCCTCTGTTTAGGGTAATATCTTGCACAACAAGAGTTTACCTAATGCTTCTCACAATGATTTTTTTCTATGGTTCTTCTCTTAAAATCATTAAGTTAGCGCCAATAGGCTCAGTGCCGGCGTGAGGAAGCACTAACCATGTGATTTTATTTGTATCCAGTAGTTTAAGCCCATTTGTAGCGCCTCTACGAGGCGCCTGTTTTGATGGCCACCTGCACCCCAGGCTAAAGCCTGGGGTTAAGCATGGTTATGCGCCTACGGCGCAAATAGATACGCCATTTTATAGTAAACTGTGCTAAGAGACCAAGCGGCTCATTTCTACGGCAAAATTCATCGTAGAATTTTGATTTTGTCAAAGGTTTTGTCCCCGCTTGGTAAGTTAATGAAACAAAAAACTTCCCTGAAAAATTATTTTTTAGCAAAATTTCGTAGAGTTTTTCAGTTTTGTTAAGACAAAACCAGGTTGTTCGAAATCTTGCAATTGCAGTTTACCTGCTTAATCTGCTTTCTCTTTTTTGTGCCTTTTGTGGTTAATGGGCTTTTTGGACGGGGTCTATTTTAAGCTCTTGTAAATAGCCTTTTATAGTACTATCTTATTGCTTTTACCTAGAGTTTAATGGGATACTGCGATGCTGGAAAAACTTTCCAAGGCAAATTGGTTCAAGGGTCGGCCTGGGCCGCTGTTGCTGATGATTATGGATGGTGTGGGTTATGGCAAATATGTGGAAGGCGATGCTGTAGCAGCAGCCTATAAGCCTAATCTGGACTGGTTTCACGCGAACTGCCCTCACACGCCGCTTAAGGCACACGGCAGAGCCGTGGGACTACCCAGTGACGAGGATATGGGCAACTCCGAGGTGGGGCATAACGCCATAGGAGCAGGCAGGGTCTTTGACCAGGGCGCCAAGCTGGTAGGCAGCTCTATTGCCTCCGGCGCCATGTTTGACGGTGAATGCTGGAAGGAGCTGCTGAATAATGTCAAATCCAAGCAGAGCACGCTGCATTTTATCGGGCTTTTCTCCGATGGTAATGTGCACTCGCACATTGAGCATCTGCGCGGCATGATCACAAAGGCTGCCGCTGAGAAAGCAAAAAGAATCCGTGTGCATATATTGCTGGACGGGCGCGATGTGGGCGAGACCTCCGCCCTGGAATATGTGCGGCCCTTTGAGGAGTTCCTGGCGCAGATACGCTCGCAGGGCTGCGATGCCCGCATAGCCTCCGGCGGCGGACGCATGTATATCACTATGGACCGCTACAATGCCAACTGGAAAATGGTCGAACGCGGCTGGCAGACCCACGTGCTGGGCGAGGGACCCAAGTTTGCCAGCGCCGAGGAGGCTATCAATGCCCTGCGTGCCGAAAGCGGAGCCATAGACCAGGACCTGCCGGCATTTGTCATCGTCGACGACGAACAGCAGCCCCTGGGGCGTATCGAGGACGGCGACAGCGTGGTGTTCTTTAACTTCCGCGGTGACCGCGCCCTGGAAATTACCGCTGCCTTTGAGCAGGAGCAGTTCAGCCATTTCGACCGTGTACGCCGCCCCGATGTGGTGTATGCCGGCATGATGGAGTACGACGGCGACCTGCATGTGCCGACGCGATACCTGGTCAGCCCGCCCGCCATAGACCGCACTTGTGGTGAGTTCGTCTGCTCGCTGGGCTTGCGCAGTCTGGCCTGCTCAGAAACGCAAAAGTACGGGCATGTTACTTACTTTTATAACGGCAACAAGTCCGGCAAAATCAATGCCGAACTCGAGGACTACGTCGAGATAAGCTCCGACCAGGTGCCATTCGAACAGCGTCCTTGGATGAAAGGCGCGGAGATCAGCGACCTTTTGGTAGAGGCCATACTTTCCGGCAAATACGATTTTATTCGCTGCAACTATCCCAATGGCGACATGGTCGGACATACCGGTGTTTTCCAGGCAGCCAAGATTGGTGTGGAGTGCGTTGACCTTTGTCTGGGCCGGCTTAAAAAAGCCATAGACCAGGTGGGCGGACTGATGTTGATCACTGCTGATCACGGCAATGCCGACGACATGTACGAACACCACAAAGACGGCAGCGTGCTCATGGAAAATGGCAGACCCAAGGTAAAGACGGCTCACTCGCTTAATCCGGTACCCTGTATAATCTACGACCCGCGCTTTCAAAACGACTATCAGCTCAAGCTGCGCGAGGGGCTGGGCATTAGCTCGGTGGCGGCAAGCTGCCTCAATCTGCTGGGCTACGAGGCCCCTGAAGACTACGATCAGTCGCTGCTCGTGCCAAATCTATAATTGCGGAACAAAAAGGGCTGGCTGGCACACTAAAGGAAGATAGGCGTCTTGTCAGACTCCAGGCTGCGGCGGCTTCTGAGTCGGTCTGGCCGTTGTTTGCCTGAGGCGCTAGCACTCTTCAAAAAGGAGGCAGCCATGCCCAAAATAACCTTTTTCGACAGTAAGCCTTATGACCGCGAGTTTTTCGAGGCCTGCAACCAGAACTATGGTTTTGAGCTCAAGTTTTTTGCCCATCATCTTAACAGCGACACAGCGGGGCTTGCGCTAGGCAGTGATGCGGTCTGCGTCTTTGTCAACGACCGGTGTGACGCCGCTGTCATAGAAGCGCTTTACGGCATGGGCATACGCCTGATTGCGTTGCGCTGCGCCGGCTATAACAACGTTGATTTGCGTGCCGCCTGGGAGCGCATCAATGTGTTGCGCGTGCCGGGTTATTCACCCAATGCGGTTGCTGAGCACGCCGTTGCTCTGCTGCTTACTCTAAACCGCAAAACCCACCGGGCATATTTTCGCACTCGTGACAATAACTTCTCGATTGCCGGCCTGCTGGGTTTCGATCTCAAAGAAAAGCATGCCGGCATCATTGGTGCCGGTCGCATAGGCTTGGCGCTTATACAAATATTGCGCGGCTTCGGCATGCGCGTCATGGCATACGATGCCAATCCCAGGCCTGAGCTGGCCGCTCAAATGGGTTTTAGTTATGTGGGGCTGCCAGAGCTTTTCGCCCAAAGCGACGTTATTTCACTGCACTGTCCGCTTACGCCCGAAACCCGGCATCTGATCAATGCGGAAAGCCTGGCATTGATGAAACCGGGGGTTGTTATTATCAATACTGGCAGAGGACAGCTTATAGACACGCAGGCTCTTATTGGCGCGTTGAAATCACGCAAAATAGGCGGCGCAGGGCTGGATGTTTACGAGGAGGAAAGCGAGTATTTCTTCGAGGACTTTTCGGACTCATTTATCCCAGACGACGTATTGGCCAGACTGCTCAGCTTCAATAATGTGCTGCTTACCTCGCACCAGGGCTTCTTTACCAAAGAGGCCATGCAAAGCATTGCAACTGTGACCATGCAAAACATCAAGGATTTCTTCGAAGGCAAAGACCTGCAAAATGAAATATGCTATCATTGCGGGAACCCGGACTGCCCGCCAAAACCCGGCGGCAGATGCTTCTGAGCTATGCCTTAGCGTGTCTTAATGGCTAAAAGTCTCCCTTGATTTTGCTAACATCTCAGTTCAGCTGCCAAAAGCTTTTTTGAACACATCAAGGACAAAAGCGGGATCAAATGAAGCAAAGCTAGTGTTTTTCATGTCTTTCAAGATAGCAGGAACGGCAAGAAAAAGATCTTCCAGAGCCGAGTCGACACCACTTGCCAAAGCATAGAATCTTTTGCCGTCCATCTGGCGAACCAGCGGATCCAGCTTGCATTTTTCCCCTGTGGCAGGATCAGAGGGACAGAATTCCGCATCGACACCGCTAGGAGACTTGGGGATCATTACCACATAATAGGCAGTATATCCTTTATATACACTGCTCTTACTGTTTACTAGCGTTGACAGCTGTTTGTAAAGGTTTGCAGCACCATGGGCATTGAGTGTGTTATGCTTGTTTTTTAGTTCGGCAATGATCTGTTTGTCCTCGTTTATCAGATCAAATTGATTCGTATTGCAAAGGTCTTGCCAGCCAGGAATTCCGGCAATTATTTTCTGATGAAAATTGCCTATGGCATTAAACAGAGCCTTGTCAATTTGACGGTGTAGCTCATGTCTGGCCCATTCTTCTTTCGATTTATCCAGCAATAATGTGGAAAACTGTACTCCAAAGGGGTCGGTAACATTGCGATGAAAATTGTGTTCGGCTTGGTGCTCGCCTTTTTTAACGGCGCTCAGTAGCCCTTGAAAAGCTTCTTTGAGCGGTTGGTCATCAATCCAGGACAAGTACGGCATAAGACCTCCTTAGTTGACTTTGCTTCAATCCACGGTGCAGTTCAGCATTCTGATCAGTGCCCTGCCCATTGCCCAGGCCAGGTTGACCGGAACCGCATTGCCAATTTGCTTGTAGACGCTGCTGACCGAGCCGACGAACTCCCAGTCGTCCGGGAAGGTCTGTATGCGGGCGTATTCCCGGGTTGTAAGCGGCCTGGTTTCATCGGGATGGCATCTTTCAGTTTGTTTTTGTGCCGGTGCGCAGGTCAGCGTGAGGCTAGGCTCATTCCAGGAAAGGCGTCGCGCCATGCCGGTTTTTCCGCCTTCGAGATGATAGCTGCCCTTCATGTATTCCTTCTGCAGCTCCTTGGGCAGGTCTCGCCAATATCCTCCCGGCGGTACCAATGACAATATTTCCGCTTTGCGTTTAGGATAGCTTTGTCCTGGGGAGTCCGGGCAATCACAGTCATACAGTATGCCGGTCTTCAGCGCGTCTTGCAAAGTAAGTATTTTTGTGTATGGCGATGGCCATTGAAACTGTAGCGTATCGCGCAGATCCTGTCTAATGCCTATCAGGAAAAGCCTTTCACGCTTTTGCGGAACCATGTAGAATATAGCTTTCAGGAACTGTGGCTCTATCAAGTCATAGCCCAGCTCGCCAATGACCTTGCGCATGGTTCGCAGGGTTTTACCTCCGTCATGGTTGAGCAGGCCTCGCACGTTTTCAGCCATGAAGGCCTTGGGTCGAATCTCTTCGACCACTCTGGCGAACTGATGAAAAAGAGTGCCCCGCGTGTCGGCAAAACCGAGTTTTTTTCCAGCATACGAAAAAGCCTGACAGGGGAATCCTCCGGAAAGCAGGTCAACTCTCTGCTTGTATTCACTGAAGTCTATATTTTCAACGTCACCGGGCAAGACATTCCAGTGTGGGCGGTTTTTTTGCAGGGTGGCGCATGCGTCCGTCATTAATTCATTCAGGGCAATATGTTCGAAGCCGGCCATTTCCAGCCCCAGTGCCAGTCCGCCGGCGCCGGCGAAGAGCTCCAGGCTGCGAAAAGGCCGTTTTGCTTTTGTTTGCATCTCGGCCTGCCAATTGGAGTTGAACATCAATTTTGCCTCGTCAAAGGGCAGCAGTTGCTTTTTGTGATAGAAGCGATAATTGCTGTCGGGGTGTCGTATTGCCTTTAGTTTGCCGTTTTTATCCCAGCGCCTGAGGGTTTCTTTTGAGACTGACAACATATCAGCCACTTCAGAAAGCGTAAAATGATCTTTATGGGCAGTATTCTGCATTTAGCGGGAAGTCCTATAGTTGAAGCATGATGAACCTTACACATGGTTACTATAATTCTGCTTTGCTGTCATAGCAAGCCAAACAGCGATTTTATCTGAATACAAATGTATGGGCGG
>Ga0172377_10005679_pt1 | contig 12836 bp, 8 predicted proteins | sample Pumphouse3metaG_FD_119749 | JGI IMG/M metagenome (GOLD analysis project Ga0172377, IMG submission 119749) | Leachate microbial communities from a municipal landfill in Southern Ontario, Canada - Pumphouse #3 metaG | ecosystem: Engineered > Solid waste > Landfill > Unclassified | place: Canada... | reverse complement strand
TATGCCGTTGGTGATCAGTTATATCGGGTCATGGGCAATCGAGAAATTTTTGTTTGAAGCGTATAAGCGTCAGGCGAAAACAAAAATCGCTTCTATGAAGGATCTGACGATCATCTGTGTCACAGGAAGCTACGGTAAAACGTCGATGAAAAACTTTATAGCGCAGGTATTGTCTAATCGTTTCAAGGTGTACGCGACGCCGCGAAGCGTCAATACGCTCGGGGGAATTATCCGCGATGTAAATGAATCTCTGCCGGAACAGACGCAGGTATATGTCTGCGAAGCGGGAGCACGCGAAGTCGGCGATATTTACGCGATTGCACAGCTTTTGAATCCTCAGATCGTCGTTGTCGGAAAAGTAGGACCACAGCATCTGGAATATTTTAAAACGCTCGATCGCATCAAACGGACGAAACTGGAGATCATCCACTCGAACCGCTTGAAAAAAGCGTTTATTCATACGTCGGTAACGGATGAACCGCATGAAAAAGTGACTTTTTTCGGGGATGATATCCGTAATCTCACCGCGACGTTGGATGGGATCGATTTCGATACCGATATCAACGGTGAGACACATCATTTTCATACTTCGGTTTTGGGCGCTTTCCAAACGATCAACATCAATGCGGCGATTTTGATTGCAGTCGAAATGGGGATGAAAAGCGATGAAATCGTCAGCGCGGTCGAAAACCTCAAAAGTGTCGAACACCGTTTGGAACGTATTGATGCCGGCGGCAAGATTATTCTGGATGACGGATACAACGGCAACATCGACGGAATGCTCGAGGGGGTTCGGCTATGCTCGTTACATGAAGGGCGTAAAGTGATCGTTACGCCCGGTCTTGTCGAGAGTACGGAGGAGTTGAACAGCGAATTGATCCGTGCGATTAACAACGTCTTTGATATTGTAATTGTGACGGGACATTTGAACCGTCAGCAGTTTGAACGGGAACTGAGTGTTCACCAGACGATCATGCTTGGCGACAAATCCCAAATGGTCAAAGTGCTGGGGGAAGTGACTCGCGTGGGTGACATTATCCTCTTTGCCAACGACGCTCCCAACTTTATCTAATGCGCCGTTTTGTCCGATTGGTCGATTGGAGCGGAAAGATCGCCGCCGCGGCGCTTGTTCTTCTGGTCTTACTGGTTGTCTACGATGCATTGATGCGCTATCTGCTTCAATCCGGATCGATCGCATTGCAGGAGTTGGAGTGGCATTTATTCGATGTACTCATTCTCCTCTCCATCGCCTATACCTCGACTCACGATGCCCATGTACGGGTCGATATCTTTTACGAACATTTCTCTGCTAAAACCAAAGCAATCGTCAATTTCATCGGTTCGCTCTTATTTGTTCTTCCGTTTTCGCTTCTTATCATCTATCTGGGGATCGATTTTGTATCACTCAGTTTTTCACAAATGGAATCTTCAGCCGATCCGGGAGGACTGCCGTATCGTTTTATTGTCAAATCGTTTATCCCGATCGCTTTTATTTTGATGGTTATTCAGACATTGCGTATCATCGTATCATCTTACCGAACGTTTAGGGAGGGATGATATGGCTGTGATAATGCTGTTGATCGCACTGTTGCTGCTTAGTATCGGCATTCCTGTCGCATTTGTCTTTGGCGGAGCCGCATTAGCGGCAGCTTTGCTTTCGCCTGATTTGGGTCTGGAAGCGTTTAACGTCCTTCCGTTTCGTATTTACGGGATTATGAGTAACGGTACGTTGATGGCGGTTCCTTTGTTTATTTTAATGGGATTGCTGCTGGAGCGTTCGGGGACCGCCGAAAAACTTCTCATCGCGATGACATCGTTGTTCGGGAGTCTCAAGGGGGGATTGGCTGTCAGTGTTGTTCTTGTGGGAACAGTGTTGGCGGCTACGATGGGAATTGTCAGTGCTTCGGTAGTGATGATGAGTCTGATAGCCTTGCCGTTGATGGTTCGTGCCGGATATTCAAAAGAGCTCTCAGGCGGTACCATCGCCGCGAGCGGTACTTTGGGACAGATCATCCCCCCTTCGGTTATTTTGATTATCCTCGGCGATGTCATGAATATCGGTGTCGGCGAATTGTTTATGGGAGCAGTATTACCGGGTTTGCTCCTTGTCGCTTTATATATTGTTTATATTCTCGTAATCGCCCATCTCAAACCGCAGAGTGCTCCAGCACTGCATGAAGATCATCGCAGCGGCAATTTGCAGTCACTTTTGTGGGCCATAACGCCGATGTTGGTTTTGATGATCGTCGTATTGGGATCGATCTTTGCCGGGGTTGCCTCCCCGGGAGAATCGGCGGCTTTCGGTGTTGTGGGGGCAGTTGTCCTATCGGCATTCAATAAAACGATCGGCAAAGAGATGCTGATACAATCGTTGGCGGAGACATTGAAGCTCAGCGGGATGATTTTTATGATTTTGATCGGTGCTACGGCATTTAGCCTTGTGTTTAACGAACTTGGCGGTACGGATCAAGTGATTGAATTTTTTGGTAATCATGTCGATAGCGTATGGACCTTTATCGCGATCGCGATGGCGATTGTATTTGTCCTTGGTTTTTTCATCGATTTCATCGAAATATCGTTTATCATTGTCCCTATTTTGGTTCCGGTCATGCATGCTTACGGAATCGATCCTCTGTGGTTCGCTATTTTACTGGCGATGAATCTGCAAACCTCATTTTTAACTCCGCCGTTTGGATTGTCCCTCTTTTTTGTCAAAGGTGCGGCTGGAAATTTACTCAGTTCGGCCCAAATTTATCGGGGGATCATACCGTTCGTTCTGCTTCAGATTTTAGCTTTGGGATTAGTGATGTTGTTTCCTGATCTCGTTTTTGCATTCGTATAAAGGAAAACAATGGAGAGAGAAGTTTTATATTCACCGTGGCGAGACGAGTATGTATCGGGTGAAAAGATCGAAGGGTGTGTCTTCTGTCATATCAGTTCCCATAGTGAAGAGGATGTATCGCTGCATGTGTTGTATCGGGATGAGTACTGTTTTATCGTCATGAACCGCTATCCTTACACTCCCGGTCATTTTATGATCATTCCCCATCTGCATACCGATGCACTAGAAACGCTTGATCCAAAGATTTGGCTTCATATGAGTGCTTTGGCACAAAAAGGGGTACGGATGTTGAAAGAAGCATTCGGTGCACACGGCGTTAATCTGGGGATGAATTTGGGTAAAGCGGGAGGTGCGGGTATAGCGGAACACATCCATCTGCATCTTGTCCCCCGTTGGGAGAGAGATACGAATTTCATTACGTCGATTGCACATACTCGTGTGTATTCTACCGATTTTGAAAAGATTTATTTCCGCTTAAAAGAGGCATCTTCCCATTATTTTAGACGCAACTCATAAGACAACTTATTAGTTACCGATTATTTACTGTTTTGAACAATACGCCGTATCTTATAAAATAGGTAAAAATTATACAATTAGAATGATGTAAATGATGTATAGGAACACATTTTAGTGACATTTCAGTGACATTTGAATGCTATAATACTTTTATCGATAATAAAGTCTGATGGAGTTGTAAAATGTTTAATTGTAAAGTTCCGTTCTCGAAAGCCGCTGTGATATTGTCTGTGTGTGCATTTTCGCAATTGAATGCATTAACTCTCCAAGAGGGGGTAGATGAAGTCCTTTCGACCCATCCAGTCGTACAAGAGAGATTGCATAACTATCGTGCAACATTGGAAGATTTACGTATTTCGGAATCGCAATATCTTCCTACCCTTGATTATAGTGCTACTCTTGCCCGCGAAAGAACAAAATCTCCGAGTACTAATAATGAAAGCGTTACGTTAACATCTTACGAACATTCATTGCAATTGACCCAAAATTTGTTCAATGGATTCGGCACTATTTATGAAGTCGATTATAATAAAGCTCGCATTTTGGCAGCTGCAAATCATTACATCGAAAATGCTAATGATGAAGCATATAAATTTATCAATGCGTATATCAATGTATTGAAAATGCGTGATTTATTAAAAATTGCTAGAGATAATGTTCAGTTCAATGAAGATATTTATACTAAAGTCAATAAACTTTACGGAGCCGGGATGACAACCCGTTCGGAATCTGAGAAAGCAGATACATCGCTTTCCCTAGCCAAATCGAATTATGTTGTCGCCCAAAACAATTTAGATGATGCTCTATATAATCTTGAACGGGTTTTAGGACGACATATCAAGGCCGAGGAACTCCAAGAAGTGACATTTAGTGGTACCGTTCCCGCATCGCGTGAAGAGATGCAAGAGTATGCACGCACTCATAATCCTTCTGTTCTGGTGGATAATTACAATATAAAAGCGGCAAAAGCTCAAAAAGCGGCATCATATAAAAATTATTATCCTAAAATTGATGCTTTTGCCCGCCAAAGCTGGGGAAATGATCTTGGAGGATTGGATGGACGGGATGACCGTACCAAATTTGGTCTTTCATTGTCGTACAATCTGTATCGTGGCGGAGCAGACGAATCGCAAATTCAAAAAAATCTGAGCAAGATATACCAAGAAAATGAAAATAAACGTGAAACGGTCCGTAAACTAGATGAACAGGGGAACCTTTCATGGTCGGCCAAAAATTATTTGACCGAGCAGCTTGTCCATCTCAAACGCTATGAAGCAACCAGTGCCAAAACTCTTGAATTGTATCAAAAAGAGTATGATCTCGGACGAAGAACGCTTTTGGATTTGATCGTAGCACAAAATGATCACGTTTCGGCACAGTCGCAAATTATTCGTGCAGAGAATGATCTTTTATTCGCAAATTACCGTATCTTGGATGCGATGGGTTCTATGGTTGAAAACGTTTTAGGTGCAAATACTGAAACTTATACGAAACAAGTCGGATTAAAAGTTGTTGATAACGGAATCGATAATGATAGCCATGTTGACACGCTGATTTTTGCTGATCGTAAAAATGCCCCATACCAACGCGATAAAGAATAGTATAATTTAGAGAACAATTTTTGGTGTAAGGCAATAATGGATGGGTGAAGAACTCGAAAATAAATTAAGTGACCATGAGGGGGCTGTATTCGGCGTTGACCCGTTATTACAGTGTTTAGTCTTATTTACACAACTTTATCATAAACCGTTCACGGCGGAAGCATTGATGGCGGGATTGCCGAGCGCACCGTGGGGTGGTGCACTGCGCCTTTTTAGCTTAAAATCCTCCAAAAGTCTTTTTTCCCGCGCCGCAAGCCGTGCCGGACTTAAAAGTACTTTGGTAAGCCGCAAACTCTCTGATATTTCTCCGTTACAGCTTCCAATGATTTTGTTACTTGAAAATTCTCAAGCTTGTATTTTGGATTCCATTTCTCCTGATCGAAAGACATATAAAATTGTTCTACCGGCAGAAGAAGCGATCGAAGAGAGTATTCCAGCAGAAATCTTGGAATCTGAATATACCGGTTTTGCTTTTTTGATCAAGAAACCGTTTGTGTATAATGAAAATGACTCATTGACTTTGAATGTAAAACACAAACACTGGTTTTGGGACACGATTAAACTCTCTAAAAATATCTACCGTGATGTTATATACGCGACGATACTGGTCAATCTATTTGTTTTGGCAAGTCCTCTTTTTACGATGAGTGTATATGACCGTGTCATCCCTAACAATGCTACAGAAACCTTATGGGTTTTTGCTATAGGTGTTTTGGTCGTTTATTCTATAGATACTTTTTTAAAATTTACACGAGCGATGCTTTTGGAAAGTGCCGGTAAAAAGAGCGATATCATTATGTCATCGATCATTTTTGAAAAAGTACTTGATTTAAAAATGGCATCGCATCCGAAATCGGTCGGTTCTTTCGCCAGTAATTTAAAAGATTTCGATTCTATACGCTCCTTTTTAACCAATGCGACATTGACAGCTTTAGTCGATTTTCCTTTTGCACTCTTGTTTTTACTGGTAATCGGTTATATAGGCGGATGGATGGTGGTCGTACCAATCATAATGATGCTTTTGATTTTGGCATATGCTCTTTTTATGAGGAACTCTTTACGTGAGAGTATTGAAGAAACCCATAAGGCGTCGGCAGCAAAAAGTTCCATTTTAATTGAAGCATTACAAAATATCGAAACGCTAAAAACTTTAGGTGCATCAGGTCAAGTCCAATGGGCATGGGAAGAAGCGACCGGAGAAATAGCTCAAAAAAGCCTGAAATCACGGTTGATTTCCACATCGATTTCCACTGTAACCGGATTTTTGACACAGTTAACCACTGTGTTGTTAGTCATTGTAGGTGTCTATCTGATCGGTGAGCATGAATTGACGATGGGGGGACTAATCGCGGTAATCATCATTGCCGGACGTACCGTTGCCCCTATGGGACAGGCTGCAGCATTGATCGCTAACTATTCAGACGCCAAATCGGCATATGATGTATTGGAAGGGATTATTTCTCAGCCCTCCGAACGTCCTCATGGTAAGAAATTTATTACCCGTCCGGAATTAAAAGGGGAAATCGAATTTAAAGAGGTGAGTTTCGCGTACGATGAATCTGATCACAGTGCATTGAAAAAACTTTCTTTTACAATCAAACCAGGTGAAAAAATCGCTATTATCGGTCGGATAGGCTCGGGGAAAAGTACGATAGCTAAATTGTTGCTTCATTTGTATGAACCTGTGGAAGGTTCTATTTTACTCGATGGCATCGATATAAAACAGATCGATCCAGCCGATTTGCGTAAAAATATCGCTTACGTTTCTCAAGATATTATGTTGTTTAAAGGGAGCGCCAAAGACAATATAGCTTATCGTTCAATGCGTGCAAGCGATGAGCAGATGATCCGTGCCTCTGTGATCTCAGGAGCTGATGAATTTATTCGTAAGCATCCTAAAGGATACGAGATGCCTATCGGTGAACGAGGGATGGGATTATCAGGAGGACAACGCCAAAGTATCGGAATTGCGCGTGCTTTGTTATTCGAAGCACCAATTATCGTAATGGATGAACCGACAAATGCTATGGATCAGTTGAGTGAGAATCGTTTGATCGCCAATTTAAAAACATATTTAGAAGATAAAACGGCTATATTGATTACGCAGAAAAATACAATTCTTCCATTGGTTGATCGAATAATTGTTATGAACGAAGGGACAATTTATCTTGATGGGCCGAGAGATCAAGTGATTGCGAAATTGTCAGGAGGTACAGCGTGAGAAAGAAAAAACGATTTTCATTTGATGCCAATGACTACAACTTTATGCGAAGTCTTTCTGCCGCAGTGTTGGAAGATACCCCGTCACGTTTGCGCTCAGTCCTTTTATTTTGGATTGTAACGGTTGTATTTCTTTTACTTTGGGCTGCATTTTCGCCGATAGACGAGATCGTTCGTGGGGATGGCAAAGTTATTCCTGGTGGAGAAAATCAGATGATTCAGCACCTTGAAGGAGGAATACTCAGTGCTATAAATGTCAAAGAAGGGCAACGGGTCAAAGCTGATGACGTATTGCTTAGAGTTGATAACCTTAAATCCTCATCGACATATGACAGCTCGCAGTATAAATCGGCTGAATTGCGGGCACGTATTGTTCGTTTGACAGCAGAGTCGACGGGGGGAGTTTTCTCTCCTACTGCAGCTGATATGGAGAAAATCCCGATGCAGATCGCACAAGAAAGAAGTCTTTATACGTCGAATCAGGAACGTTTGCAGTCTCAGATTTCCGGACTTAATGAACAGTATATCCAAAAACAGAATGAAAAATTAGAAGCACAGGGACGTATTGCCGAACAAAAGCGTTCTTTGGATCTAATCCGTGAAGAGGTTAAAATTACTGAACCGATGGTAGCTCAAGGTATTAAACCACGGGTCGAATTTTTAAAACTTCAACGTGAACTGAGCAGCATCAACGAGGACTATAACGCTCTTCAAGCCTCTATTCCACGATTAAATGCGGCTTTGAGCGAAATAAAAAGTAAAATTAATGAAGCTAAATACGAATTTACCTCAAAAGCGCGTATGGATCTGAATGAAGCGGCTACTGAATACAAAAGAGTCGGTGCGGAAAGTTCGGCATTGGCTGATCAGGTAACGCGAACTGTCATTAAATCACCTATAAACGGTATCGTTCAAAAACTCTATGTTAACACGGTCGGTGGTGTCATTAAGCCTGGTGATAACCTGATCGAGATCGTTCCTACAGAAGGAGGGTTATTAGTCGAAGCGAAGATTAAACCTTCCGATATCGCTTTTATTTACCCTTCCCAAGATGCAATTGTTAAAGTAACAGCGTACGATTTTTCGATTTATGGTTCATTACACGGAAAAGTGGTTACGATCAGTCCTGATACCGTCACAGATAAAAATGACAACGTCTATTACGTCGTTAAAATTCAAACCGATAAAAAGTATCTTGAGCGTAAAGGAAAACAGCTTAAAATTATCCCTGGAATGATGGTAAATGTTGACATCATCACAGGTAAAAAAACGATTTTGGAATACATTTTAAAACCGATTTTAAAAGCTAAACAGTATACCTTTACGGAGCGATAAATGAAACTGTATTTGATGTCCGATGATATTTCGGTAAGAGCAAAGTGGATGGGTGCTCTCAGCGGATTGTATCCGATTACTTTGCCGACTTTGTCTTTTGACATCGAATCCGATTCGATAGTTATGGTTTCTGAGACACTTTTACGAGGGAAATCGGACAAAGAACTTGGATCATTCTTCAGGAATAAGACAGCAGTTCTATCCATCATCCCCAATTTTTCCGAAGCGCAGAGAGTTTTAGCTTTGGGGGCCATGGGATATGGAAACGCTATGATGCATGAATCTCACTTACATTCGATTTATCAAGCGTTGGAAGAGGGAAATATATGGTTGCATCCTGATTTTATCACGATGATGATTGTTCAGATACGCGATCAAAAGAGTCCGAAAAAGAAATCGTTAGAAGTATTGGATGTTCTCAGTACTCGTGAGAAAGAAGTTGCGCTGATGTTAGGAGAAGGTGCCACACATCAGGAAATTTCCGATTCATTGAATATCACTGTGCGTACGGTGAAAGCCCATGCGACAGCAATCTATCAGAAACTTGAAATCAAAGATCGTCTAGCTCTTTCGCTTCTCTTGCATCAATAATAGAGAATATTTTTTTTTATTTTTCTCCAATTAGTACCCAAGTACAATAGTAATCATTTTCTTCCTACGCTAAAATTAACAGTATGAAATCTTTCCATTTAAAAAGGATTCCCAATGGCAAAAGTAATCGGATACGTTAAATCGTTGGAACATGGCACTTTTTTTCTAAAAGATGCAAAAGGTAAAATTCATCAACTTAAAGTTGGCGAAGCGATTCATGAAGGCGAATTGGTTTATGGTGCACATGGTAATTCGAATGATGCGAAAATTATAGTTGATGTTACGTTACAAGGTGCGGGTGATTTGGTAATTGCCGGAAATGGTGCACTGCATTTTGATATGTCATTGTTAAATGGCGTCTTTAGTCATCATGATGCCGTAGTTTATGTCAATTCTATCAAAGATGCATTAGCCGCTATGCCATCGAAAGAATCGTTATCGGCACATCATCAGGATAATGGAGACACGACAAATGCAGGTGAAACGGCTGCCGGTAATGAAGTCACTGATACGGAGCGAACCGGCGATATGTTTAACCGTACGGCAGGTGTCGGTGATGTAACTACAGCTCTTTCATCGACTACTACGGGGACAGAATCCGGTGCACTATCTGATAATACGGCTCTTCCGGTTATTCTAAATCATGCTCCTATCGCTCAGACCGTTGAAGACACTTTATACGAAGATACTATAGCTACTGGTAAGGTGATTGCAACCGATATTGATGTTGGAGATACGGAAAGTTTAGTATATGCATTAAATAATCCGGCTCCGACAGGATTGACATTTGATAATAATGGAAATTATGTATTTGATGCAAGCAGTTATGATTCGCTCGTAGCGGGAGAAGAGTTTGTACTGACAATTCCTTATACTGCGACGGATTCAGGAGGGTTATCATCATCTGCAAACTTGATTATTACTATTATTGGAACGAATGATCAGCCGATTGTCCAAAATGTTCAAGTTGGAGAAGTATTAGTAGAAAGTCATGATGGGACGGATATTGTAGGTGCGGATGACACCCAAGAGGATGTATTGACGATATTTTCAGGTAACTTAGCAACAGGAACCGATGTGGATTCCGGAGAAACTTTGACCTATGAAATGGTAGAGAATAGTATTAATGTAGCTTCATCAGCAATCGATACGGGTACCATTACAGATATGAGCGTTGTGATCGATCCGATTACCGGGGATTATGAAGTTGTCGGTAACTTCAATGCTTTGGCGGCTGGTGAGACGGCAACGATTACTTTTCAATACGTTGCTAATGACAGTCGTGGATTCGATGGAACTGACGGAATCAACGAATCTTCTGTTAGTGAGCCTGCTACTGTAACGCTGACGATTACCGGAACGAATGATCAGCCGATTGTAAATGATATATTCGTATCTCAAAATGAGGCTGCAAACGGGCTTAATAAGTTTGATGGCGTGTTTACTGTATCGGATGAGGATGTTAACGATACCCATACATATGAGATTGATGTCAATTCTGTAGAGTCTAATAATACGAAAGTAAGCGATCTGAACGTTACTTTGAATGATTCAAAAACTGGAAGTTATACCGTCAGTGGGGATTTTAGTGCTTTGGCTGAAGGGGAAACGGCTACCGTGACATTTCAATACCGTGCTAACGATGGTACCACACCGAGTATCAATGACGAATCTAATTATTCTGAATATAAAACTGTTACCTTAACGGTCACAGGGACTAATGATGCACCGGAAACAGATTCAACGTCAGGAATAGGTATTGAAGATACAACTACCCCTATTGTCGTTGCCCTCTCAGGAAGTGATGTCGACGGTACTGTAGTAGGCTTTAAAATCACAGAACTACCCGCAAACGGGACACTGTATGTAGATGCCGCCATGACAACTCCTGTGACAATCGGAATGATATTGAACGGTACTAGTACTTCTGTATATTTTATGCCGAATGCAAATTATAGCGGAACGGCCGAGTTTAAATATGCTGCAATTGATAACGACAATGCGATTGATCCGACTCCTGCAACGGCAATAATAACAGTTACACCGGTGAGTGATATACCAACATTGTCTCTTATCGGAAAAGAGTATAGTGCCTCTACGGATTTTGATGAAGTAAATGTCGGTTCAAACGGTACCGTTAAAGTCTCAGTTCTAGGACATGGTGAATGGCACACGGATAACGTAAACGGTAAAGTAGAAATCGGTAGTGCTAGTACATATGGTGTTCTTTCGGACAGTACACAAATGATAGAACTTGAACAAAAGGTTGGAGATGCTTCCAACCTTTATACAACTATGGCAGTAAAAGAAGGAGAAGTGTACACACTTAACTTGGATTATGCCAATCGTAATTGGTTTGGTGCAGATACGTCAACAGTAAGCGTTTATTGGAATGGAGCTGTAGTCGGTGTTATCGATCCAAGCAGTTTCTCAATGACCCATTATTCGATTACATTTACATCGGATATAACCGGTATTGGAAAATTGGAATTGCGATCAAATGATACGGATGGTATCGGAGTTTTGCTGGATAATGTCCAATTGTCACTTGTTTCACATACCGGGTATGCGGGGCAGCTGACAAATCTTCCGCAGATAGCAGCAGGTTTAACAGACAGTTCTGAAGTATTGTCTCTAAATGTATCGGGTATTCCGGCCGGATATATTTTGACAGACGGTACTCACACCGCATTATCTGTGAATGCTACAACCGGTATCGCTGTAACAGATTGGGCTCTAGATTCATTGGCTTTAATCGCACCGACAGGTACTGATTCGACACTTTTGTCTCTTACAGTTACAGCAAAATCGACTGAGAGCGATGGAAGTTTTACTACACAATCTGCAACGACAGAAGTAAATATTTTGTCAGATTCTGCTACTACTATTCATGGAACAAATGGCGATGATACTCTAAGCGGAAGCTCAGGATCAGACATACTGATTGGTCTTGACGGCGACGATACTCTTGATGGAGGAGCTGGAAGCGATGCACTTGTCGGTGCAAACGGGAATGATACGTTTGTGTTTGATGCTGCCGATACACTTATCAATGGCGGTATAGGTATTGATACTTTAGTTTTAGCGCAGGATGCGAATATCGATTTCACGGCTTTGAATACGTCCAATAATCCTGTACATAACATGGAAGTTATTGATTTGGGAGAAGGTGCTGCACTCGGTGGAAATCATACTTTGACGAATCTATCTTTACAAGATGTTATTGATATGACCGATACTAATAATACACTCACTATTAAAGGAGACGGAGGTGACAGTGTGAATATCCCGACGACGACAGGAACGGATTACACAATGACACAATCTTCTGAATCAGGTTTGGATGTTTATACGTATAGTAGCAGTTCGGGAGATCCGACTGTTGTCTTGAAAATTGAAACTGATGTAACACATTCGTAGTAATTACGTTAGAATAAAAGGATGAAAAAAACTTTCGCCCTTTTCTTCATTACGGCGGCATTTGCCGCCATCCTTGTAAGCTCTCCCGAATTTTCTATTGCTCAATCGTTTTTAGATAAAATTGAACGCGAATACGGTACTTTTGCCAAACGGAGAGCATTGGCATTGGTACAAATGATGAATGACGCCAGAGATCTTGACGATATGGGAAAAATGGAAAAGGTCAACGATTTTTTCAATCAGACACCGTATGCGTCGGACAAGACGACATTGGGCGTCAGTGATTATTGGGCGACGCGGTTGGAGTTTAT
>Ga0172377_10005677_pt1 | contig 12838 bp, 8 predicted proteins | sample Pumphouse3metaG_FD_119749 | JGI IMG/M metagenome (GOLD analysis project Ga0172377, IMG submission 119749) | Leachate microbial communities from a municipal landfill in Southern Ontario, Canada - Pumphouse #3 metaG | ecosystem: Engineered > Solid waste > Landfill > Unclassified | place: Canada... | reverse complement strand
TATAAATTTCTAAGCTGCCTGTGCGGCAGTGTACCAGCCGCAAGAGTATATTTTTGATGGCTTGTTTTTCTAAGCTGCCTGTGCGGCAGTGTACACTTTCGGCTTTCGGGTGCCCTAAATAGATATTTTCTAAGCTGCCTGTGCGGCAGTGTACGACAACTTTAACCATAGTAAGCAAATTGTTTATTTCTAAGCTGCCTGTGCGGCAGTGTACTTTCAAGATAGAGGGGAGAAAGATAAGTGAGTTTTCTAAGCTGCCTGTGCGGCAGTGTACCAAGAAGTGCTTTAAACTGCTCTTCATTCATATTTCTAAGCTGCCTGTGCGGCAGTGTACTTTGAAAGTCTAAGTCTAATTGTTTAAATTTATTTCTAAGCTGCCTGTGCGGCAGTGTACCCACGTCGCCTTGATGTCGGTAAGTCCTTTAATTTCTAAGCTGCCTGTGCGGCAGTGTACCGTAAAGCCCTCTTTATATCCGCCGATCTCTTTTTCTAAGCTGCCTGTGCGGCAGTGTACCCCTTTTGCCGCCGTAAGGTCTAGCTTTTTAATTTCTAAGCTGCCTGTGCGGCAGTGTACACTGGAAGAGAGCGCGGAAAAAACTTTTAATATTTTCTAAGCTGCCTGTGCGGCAGTGTACAGAACCAACCCCTGCCGATTGTGCAGACAAATTTTCTAAGCTGCCTGTGCGGCAGTGTACTATATGAGGGAAAAAAGGCTCGTTTGGTAGACTTTCTAAGCTGCCTGTGCGGCAGTGTACCTTTCATCTTTTCTCCTTTTTATCATTGTTTATTTCTAAGCTGCCTGTGCGGCAGTGTACAAAGTAAAGTGCCGCCCCGACTATTACCGAGATTTCTAAGCTGCCTGTGCGGCAGTGTACAAATTGTTTTGAACCCCGTTTTGTAAGCGAAATTTCTAAGCTGCCTGTGCGGCAGTGTACGCATGGAAGAGCAGTCTAGACACACTTTTTAATTTCTAAGCTGCCTGTGCGGCAGTGTACATGAAAGAGAAAAACACTCTCAAAAAAATTATTTTCTAAGCTGCCTGTGCGGCAGTGTACATGGTAGGGGCGGCGTTCTATAATATAAGCATTTTCTAAGCTGCCTGTGCGGCAGTGTACGGGCGGGATATTGTTATCGCAACTCATGTATTTTTCTAAGCTGCCTGTGCGGCAGTGTACTCGGCGGTCAAACCCGAATTTCTATTTTTCTATTTCTAAGCTGCCTGTGCGGCAGTGTACATGCCGATATTGCGTTTCGATCAATTGAGAGCTTTCTAAGCTGCCTGTGCGGCAGTGTACTTAACAAGCTTATTGCAAAGCAAAAGGAATTATTTCTAAGCTGCCTGTGCGGCAGTGTACCTTATGCTCCTTTTTTGTAAAAAACCCAATTTTTTCTAAGCTGCCTGTGCGGCAGTGTACAACAACTGGAGTAGCTTGTAAAAATCTAAATATTTCTAAGCTGCCTGTGCGGCAGTGTACAATATGAGCAGTGCGATACCTTTGGATCTTTTTTTCTAAGCTGCCTGTGCGGCAGTGTACGTAGTTTCCACCCTAACCGCCCCCATCGTGTACTTTCTAAGCTGCCTGTGCGGCAGTGTACATACTCTGCCAACATCTCAATCTTATGAGGTATTTCTAAGCTGCCTGTGCGGCAGTGTACATAGATTATCAAAACAATATCTTTACAATTGACTTTCTAAGCTGCCTGTGCGGCAGTGTACGTGGCTACGTAGTTTTTCATGAACTGGCTTAATTTCTAAGCTGCCTGTGCGGCAGTGTACTTACGTGGTTATGGGTGCTACTGCTCTCCATCTTTCTAAGCTGCCTGTGCGGCAGTGTACCGGCTATGATGGTCACCGTACCTTTTGGTATATTTCTAAGCTGCCTGTGCGGCAGTGTACAGCAAAATAATCTTTGCAAAAACCTATTTTATGGGGCTTATCAACTATTTTTGCAATTTTACCATTTTTTTTGCGAATTCTCGCCGATGCCCTAAAATAGGCATGTTCTATTTATTGAAAAAAAGAAAGGGTATTTAATTCAAACGAGATGTAACTCATAACTTCGACACCCTCTAATGTAGCATCCGTTTCATTTGTGACCAGTACTTTGTCGTACTTTTCATCAAACGCCGTCAAAGCATTCAATTCTCGTTTTCTTGTTTTCTCATCATCGATACTGTAAGAAACTTGTATCAGCGCATTTGCACAAAGAAAATCTATTTCATTTTTCTCTTGCAGATAGTACATTGCTTTATTTCTTTGCATGAGGCTTGTAAACACCAGATTTTCCAAGGCATTGCCTATATTACGGTTTGGATTGATTCCAAGATTTAAAAACCCGTTATCATTTACGTAAACTTTTTTAGATGACTTGATCGTCTCTGTCAATTTATTATGATGCCTTGAGACCAATGTGATCAAAAAATTATCTTCAAAATAGGAGATATAATCTTTCACCATTTTTGCGTCTATGCCGAGCTTAGCAGCCAATGAGCTGTAATTGAGCAAAGTTGCGACATTAGAAACCACATAAAAAAAGAGGTCTTTGATAACGGCAGAGTTTTTTATCTTGTACCTTGGAACGATATCTTTTAAGATAATATCTTCGGCTATATTTTTTAAGATCTCTTTTTTTACCAATTCGTCAGAGTTGGAAATAACACTAAAATATCCGCCCCACTTCAAGTACTCTTCATAAGCTTTAAATATCGCTATTTTATTTTGAACGATGCCGAGTTTTGTGGATACATCTATCTTCTTGTATGCCAGTAGCTCTCTAAAACTAAAGCTATGCAACCGCAGCTTCAAAACACGTCCAGTCAAAAGTGTGGAAAATTCCGAAGTCAATAATGAGGAGTTGGAACCTGTGATGACAAACTTAATATTGGAATTTTCATATTTCGATTTTAAAAACAGTTCCCAGTTTTTAAATATTTGTATCTCGTCTATGAAAAAATATATTTTGCTTTGCAAATCCGGCTCTGCAAGCTTGACGTACGCATCAAAGATTTTACCAAGATATGCGGCATCTTCCTTGTAGGGGATAAACTCGGGCTTCTCAAGATTTATAAAAAATATATTTTTTGGGGCAACCTCTTTTTCTATCAGGGTTTTTATAAGCAGTTTTGCTAAAGTGCTTTTCCCGACTCTCCTCGCCCCGATGATCGCCAAAACCTCTTTTGCATCAAGCATCTTTTTCGCCTGCACCAAAAGCTCACGCGTTACAAAGGAGTCGTAAGCATGTACATTTACCCAATGCGGATTGTCTTCAAGAAGAATAGATTCCATTTATTTTCCTTTTATCAGGATTGTGTTCCGTATTATATCAAAATATACGGAATACAATCCATTAAAACCATGGAACTGTTGCTTGTTTGCTGAGACCGAAGGAATCAAACTCTCCAGATACACTCTCGTTTTGTGGTTCGCCAATTTGGAGGTACCGTCGATGCAACTTTCCATTGGAGCCGCTAACTAATTCCACATATGGATTGTCCAGTCCTTTTTTCAGCATCTCAATTTTGTATTTCTTGACATCTTCTTCATTGATTGTACCCCGCTCGATTAAGCGTCTAAGCTTTGATTGCGACATCGTGCTTTGCACCCTCGAAATCGTTCGGTGTTGCACATTTGGAGGCACTTTTTCAATATCACCTATGGTGCAATATTTTTTTAAATCACCTAGCCAATCAATAGAAAGAAATCTCTTTAATTCATCCAAACTACCGTGTAAACGTACTCTCTGACCCAAAATAATGCGATAGTCTGGAAAACTTACACCGATAGTAGTACACTGCATATCATACAACCTACGGTGCACTTGAGTATAAACGTTATTAAGCAGTACATTGGGTCGCAGAACGCTATTTTTTTGAAGTTTCATCTCGATGAAATAGTCCATCAGTTTACCTCCCTTGTATCGATATGTGTCACATAAGCAAGCCCTTTTTTACCAAGATAAAAGCTCGACACTCCTGCATTTTCGATCATTTTTTCCAATTCTTTTGCTTTCTCACGACTGATATCTATGATGATTTCAAGCTGACCACTTGCTTTAGATAATTTAGATGTCACCTGCCCTTCTCCCTTGACAAAGCTTTTTGCAATATATGGATTCCCAAATATTTTCTTTTTCTCACCTGTGGTGAAACGATTCATAAAATCTTTTTTAGTAAAATGGCGCTTAGAAATACCTGCTATGCCTCCTGATTTTGTCAAAGCTGAACTTAGATCATACAATTTAGAAAGCCGTTCTATCTGTATATATAGTGCCGAGCAATAAAAATATAGTGGAACAACCTGTTCTTTATTATTTTTGTAATTTGTTCCTTCAAATTTTTGTTCTAACACGGCAAGCGCCCGAAGTACATTGTCTGAAGGTTCAACAGCTTTAAACTTACCTATTTCACCAAATCTATCTGAAATAGCAATTGGATCGAGTAGCATCTCTTTTTCAAAGACAGTTTCATTTATGATAAAACTTACAAGTTCGTCAAAATCCAATGCCAGAACATTCCAAAAATCTCTCGCATAATCTGACGTCAACAATTCATCTTCACTGTTTATCATTCCCGTAAATGAATTTTGATCAGTATTCCCAAGCATATTTCTCAAATAAACGATTTCACTATTTTCAACTTTTATGAAATCGTGAAAAGTTATCAGTTTTTCCATATTATGAAAATAGTATTTTTCGTCTTCTTTAGCTTGATAAAGCTTTCTTTGATCACCAATAAGTCTGTTTAAAATTCCCATAACAGTACTTAGCGTAACGTCTCTTTTTATATAGTTCTCACTTTTCGCTAAATTAGTGCTCGAAGCAATATATTTTCGTCCATTTTTTGGTAGTGCTTCATTATTACTCCCGTCAAGAAAAGAGTTGCGCCATGAAGCCTCATACTCTATTTCTATTTTCATTATTTCTCTTTTGGATAGAAATAGATTGCGTAGGCCGATGATTTGTTGGAACAAACGCTACCTTCATCGCTTTTTACTCTCATCATCTTGCTACTATCGTTATAGTCCACCAATATTTCATCCACATACATATAAGATTTTGCTTGACGAATCACAAGATCGCTTAACTTTTCAAGCGTTGCATCAACCAGTATGTCCATGGCATCTTGATTTAGTAAAATTCCATTTTCTCCTTCTTCAAAAATAGTTCCACTTCTTACATAATTTTCATGAAATGATGCCTTTGGAGAACGATTTTTCTTATCTAAAGTTTGCAAATAATTTTCGATAAGTTTTGCCACTTCTTCACCTTCACCTTTTTTGATATCCATTGAAGCTCGATCAAACTTCTTATCCAATGATATGAATTGCAACTGCTCCATACTGATTGAACCATAGGAAATATATTCTGTATCTCCAAATGTTGTTTTGGAAAAGAATGATGAACTATCCCGTTCTCCTGCTTGTCCAAATTGTTCAAAGTTTCCATTGCCTAATTGATCTACAAAATCTTCAAGCAGAAGTGGACTTGTTCTTTTATTTTGTGTCGAAGGCACAACATAGCCTCGAACTAAACCTGTTAATGAAGCAAGAACATTTTTTATGTTTTTTGCATTCGCATAATGCAAATCAAATGCTTGTTCACGGAAAAGATGGTGACGTATACAGTTTTGACTGACATAGAGAGGATTTTTTGTAAAATCTATGTCTGTCGGCTCTTTACGATATTTATATCCCGTATCTTTCACCTTACCCGAAAGATTCGTATAACCTCGTAGTTTTGGCATAGTATGATTGTCTACTGTTGTCCCGTTTTCTTGAGCTAGATTCGTAGGTCCATTCCAGTTTACAACCCCATGCCCTTTGGCAACGATCTTAAAATCAACGCTTTTGATTCCATCTACTTTTTCAATCTTCATGTTTTTCCTTTAATAAGTAATTTAATGACATTGCCCCAATGGGCTGCTTGGTTCCGATCATATAATAGATCGCGTACGGATGCGGATTTGACTCCACCTTTTTTAAATCTTCGGGTGTATAGCTTAAATAAATAGGGCTACTTGGATCCCGTGCTTCATTCAATAATTGACCATCCTTATATGTTTTATTTCCCCCTTTAATATTGTGATGTTTTTTTACCATAAAAGCCAAAAGATTTTTGTCCGATTGGTCATAGCCTTTTATTGTTTCTACCTCATACGTCATCGCCTCTTCAGGTATAAGTTCGGAATACGCATATTCTGATTCGATGATATAGTCTTCTCTTGATTCCACACGGCACTTCGCCATCTGTACAAAGCGGCTGTCACCTCGCAAAGAATTCTTTTTTATTTTAATAGCACTACTATCATCTTTATTGGATTTGTTTGGAAATGTCACAGGATCAAGCAGTCTATTTTCAAGCAAAACAACACTCTCTTTTAACGACGCCACCAAATCCTGCTCCAGTTTAGACACACAAGCTTTATCTTTATAAAACTGCTCATACAAAGCATACATTTTATTGATATTTACCTCCTCAATAAGATTATTTTGCAAAAAGTCAAACCACACTTTAGTACTTTGCAAGCTATGTAGAGCATTTAAAAACCGTGACGATGCTCCTTTGGATTTTCCATCTTTTACATCCTTCGTATAGGCGATAGTCATTCGATTAGTTTCGCTTCGTTCACCGAAACGGTCCAGTCTACCCAGTCGCTGTAAAAAGTTTTCTGCCGTCGTCATTTCCGAGACCATATTGCTACATGTAATATTGAGTGATGCCTGAACGATTGGACCACTTCGCAATACGTCATACTCTTGCGTTCCCTTTTGTTTGAAGGTTTTGAAAACTTTGTCAAATAGGTCAACTTTATCGCTTTTGAGAAATTTCGAATGAAAAAGGATGGCATTTTCACGGGCTTGATTGTGCACGAAGCTCTTTTGTGCCGTTATTGCCGTATTGCTGATAATGATGCTATTTTCAGGTTGCGGGGCAAACAATGGATTACTGTCATCTTCAAGCGTCTCGTCATACGACTGAAAATCAATTTCATATCGGCTTTGATTAAAACTTTCAATCCCGATGATATCGCCGCCGTTTAGTTGTAAGAGATCGCGAACATAGATGGGATGCGGTGTCGCGGACACTAGCAGCGCATTGGGTAATTTTGCCTTGTTTTGTTGTAGCTTTTTGATGGAAACCAGCTCTGCAAACAAGAGATTAAAGGCAGGCATGGTAATGTACTCATGATACTCATCGAAAACAACATGTGCATCCATCAGGTCAATCAAGGTAGTGACATTTTTATGGGTAATGATAGCATTAACGATTTGGTCGATCGTGGTAATGACAACATCGCCGCTGAAAAGTTCCTTGTCATCGGTCTCCACAACAGTCCCATTCTGTTTTATCTGCTTAATCTCTCCCGTGACAATTTCGATGCGGCTTTTCGGCAGATATTCATCGGCAGTCAAATCCGCAAAAATTCCTTCACAAATCTGCACCCTCGGACAAACCCAATAAAGTTTTTTGACGTTTGTGTTTTTGCACCACTCCAAGGCAATTTTCGTTTTTCCACATCCTGCCGGACCTTTTAGCACACCTACTTCGACTTCACTATCTGCGAGTTCTTTAGCAGCTTTTGCTTGATGTTTGTTTCTTTCACTCTCACCATAACGCTCTACAAAACCAACTAAACAGTCGTCGATCGCCGAACCAAGACCACGTTCTTTGTGAAAAGCCGTATCCACAAGCTCTTCTAATGTAGCATTGATAATTGCTGCATTAAGTGCCTCACTACTCAAGCTTGAAACTAATCGGTCTGCCGTGATTAAAGCCGATCGCGCCACGTCATTTTTCGCGTTTTTTGTAATGTAGCTATTGTATTTATCCAAAGAATCTCTGCCTGTATAATGTTTGTACATTGGCAGTCCTACACCATCCAAAGCATCTTCAATCGTATGAAATTTCGGAAATTCGACTTGTATTAGTTCTTCTTCAGCGTCAAAATATTCACTTGCCATTTCGGTAATCGAAGATTGAAGCGCATTGATAGTGGCGGTGTAAAAACCGTACTCTTTTTCAAAGTCGGTCAATTTCTCAAAAGCATTGACCATGTTGGCAAATTCCAGTTTACGCAACGGCTTGGCATGATGCCAGTAGATTACATGTTTAACTCTTTCATAGGTATCACTGTTGAGTTGATTTTGCGGGAAAAAGAGATTAAAAAAAAGCAAGGAAATTTCGTTATGCCTTGGATATTGCTGCCAACTAAATGAGCCGCTTTTATTATCCATATGCACGCCGTCATCGTCCGATTCAACACTGCGTTTTTTCAACTTTTTCTGCAACCATTCCTGAAAGCTTTTATCGATCTTGCCGACGTCATGCCATAGACCTGCGAGATAAACTGATTTGACTAAATTCTCATCATCAGGAATTAATCTTTCTATGATTTTGGAGGCGACATATCCTACGGCAAGTAGATGCTGATCGAGCCTTTGACCATTGCTATTGGCATACATTTTTTTCAATTCCACTTCATACTCTCCTATAAATTTTGTTGTTTCACTATAATGCACTGGCACAATCCCTCGATCATTAAATTTCTCCCGATTCCCCACCACCCAGATCAGTTCACTGCGACTTCGGCTTCGTATCCAGTGGCAACTCACCGCCGTGCTTTTTGAGGCGGTTTTTCGTAGCAGTTTTTTGACGGCGTCGAGTCCCTCTTTGGTGATGATAGTCTGCCATGTGTTGTCGCCGATGCGGTCGGCGAAGCTGTCGAGCACGCGACGTGTTTTTTTGAGGGCATTTTTTTCACATTGGGAGACGAAGGTGACCATCATAGCGTCTCATCCTCCGAAATATCCGAGTGCGCCAACGCTATCTCCTTGACCTGATTAAACATAAACTCCAGTGCCCCATGCTCCACAAAGTTTTGCAGGCACTGAGCCCTGAATCCTTTTTCGTCCATACCCTCTTTCGCGCACACAAACGCCCACGGAAGCACCAGCGCATCCTTGATAAGATCCGCCACATCAAAGACCAAGGCACCGCGCCGCGTCTTGCCGTGCATAACCGCAAAGCCGTGTGGGATACCAAGCACCCAAAGCGTCGATGCGGCAAGACCGTAGGCTAGATAATTGCCGTGATTGAGAAACTCGTTGGCTAAATCGGCGGCGCTGTGTTCGCGCACGAAACCCGACTGCCCCGTGACCTGCGCGGCATATTTATAGAGCTTTTTCGTCAGTTCCGCTTCGATTTGCAAGAGCTTTCCTACGCTTGGCGCTGCTTCGATCGCTTGTTGTGCATGATCGAGCATCTCCTCCACCCTAGGGTCGCTTATGCTAAAGCCTTCCATCTTTAGTTCACGATCTTTAGACCATACTTTTTTTATAAAGCCGATACGTGCTTTTTGAAAAACTTTTGCGGCGTCGAGGCGCTTTGCGTCATCAAACCAAAAGCGCATCCATCCTTGTATAAATTCCGTGGGTCTGTATTCACTTTGAGGAGTGAGCCACTCGATTTCGGTTGCCATGAGTAGCGGTGTCGCGCCGCTTCCGCTAAACCCTACAAGCACTCCCGCTTGGGCTAGCATGCGCATCGCCGCTTGCGTAATCGACGTGCCTGTGCCCAAAAGCAAGCAAGTGCTATTGGCTATAGGGATATTCCAGTATTGCAACTCCTTGCTCGCTTCACTCAAATAAAGCACTCTTCCATCTTTTTGCATGACACGGCATTTTTCAAGATAATAGATATTGGCTCGTTTAGAGTGCAGTATTGCTTTTAAGTCGGTTAATTGTTCCAAAGTTACTTTCTCCTAGTCAATGAACTAATTTTTACATACTCCACGGACAGCGTGATGTCCTTTATTTTATTTTGCTACATATTTTTGTAGCTCCTTTATAAATTTTTCATGTATACGCAAAGGTGTAATAACCTTTATGTGTGGTATCCACTTTTTCAGCATGTGCACCACTTCATTATCACTTGTGGCATGTACACTTATTTCAATGTCACCGTTTTCATACTGTTTGAACACTTTTTGCGTTTTGCTCAAGGGGCGTCGATCGAGATGTTTCGCTATGGCTTTATCTACATGAAGTACAACTTCAAACACTTCTTCTTGAGCTTCAAACCAGATATTTAAGGCATTTTCCATCACCTGCAATGCTTTTGTATCGCATGAAAAAGTCTGCTCTTTGAGAGAAACATTTTGGATGTCTTTAAAATAAAACGTTTTGTATCTCTCTTTTTCTTTACAAAAAAGATACCAAAACCCCTCAAAACTAGCAATCTTATAGGGGTGTACTTCACGAGTTTTGTCTAAATACTCCAAGGTTACGACGCGTTTTTGCTCGATGGCATCTTGCATGAGTAAAAAAAGTTCGCTTTTGTCGGTAATATCTTCGATGACTGCATTAAAGAAAAATGGGTGTTTTGCAGAGGGATTACGAAGTTTTGAAAGCTGCGCTGAGATGATTTTTGAAGCACCCTCACCCATACTTTTTGAAAACTGTTCAAACATTTCAAACAGTAAAACTTCATCTTCTTTGGAGCTTTTTAGCAGATGAAAACCATCTGCATATTTATAACCCTCGGTAGTTTTTTCAATTGGAAAATAAGAGAGCCGTGCGAAGTCACGACGTATGGTTCTTTCCGTAACATTGAAATCACATGCCAAGCTTTTTGTGGTAACCGTCTCACCTTCATAAAGCCGTTTTAATATCTCTAACAACCTGTAAAGGGCTTTATCGTATTCTTTTTTCATACTGTTCTTTTTTAATATTTTTTAATCTTGCTTAATTTTACAAAATATTTCTGAAATTACATCTATATACATGCCAAAGCACTTTTTTATCACATTGTGGTTAAAATCTCTTTCATGATAAAAAGATACCCAACCAAAAAAATATATGTCGGAAATGTTGCTGTAGGCGGTGATGCGCCTATAAGCGTGCAGTCTATGACCTACTCGCAAACGGCGGATGTTGAGGCTACGGTCGAGCAGATAAACCGTCTGCACTTTGCAGGATGCGACATAGTGCGTGTGGCGGTGCCGGATATGGAAGATGCGCTTGCACTTAAAAGTATTAAAGAACGTATTTCTCTGCCGCTTATTGCAGACATCCACTTCAACCATAAACTCGCGCTCATTGCCGCGGAGGTTGTGGATTGTATCCGTATCAACCCGGGAAATATCGGCTCGAAACAAAAAGTTGCCGAAGTGGTCAAAGCATGCCAAGAGCGCAATATTCCCATCCGCATCGGTGTCAATGCGGGAAGCCTTGAAAAAGAGTTTGAAGAGCGTTACGGGCAGAGTGCAGAGGGGATGGTCGCTTCAGCGGAGTACAACATCAAGTATCTCGAAGATTTAGGTTTTAGTGATATTAAAGTCTCGCTCAAAGCTTCAGATGTACAGCGAACCGTGGATGCTTACAGAATGTTACGCCCTAAAAACAACTACCCGTTTCACTTAGGTGTCACGGAGGCGGGAACCCTCTTTCATGCCACGGTTAAAAGTGCCATCGGTTTGGGTGCGCTTTTGCTTGACGGTATCGGCGATACGATGCGTGTGAGCATTACGGGGGAACTCGAAGAGGAGATCAAAGTCGGTCGTGCCATCTTAAAAGACAGCGGCGCGGCAAAAGAGGGGCTTAACATTATCTCATGCCCTACTTGCGGACGCATTGAAGCAGACTTAGTGAGTGCGGTTGCTGAGATAGAAAAACGTACGGCGCACATCAAAACACCTTTGGACATATCGGTGATGGGATGTGTGGTCAATGCCATCGGCGAAGCCAAACATGCCGACGTGGCGATCGCTTACGGCAAAGGCAAAGGGCTTGTGATGGTTAAAGGGGAGGTTGTCGCCAACCTTGATGAGAAAGATTTGGTCGAGCGCTTTGTGAGCGAAGTCGAAACTATGGCTGCAAAGGTTCAGTAATGCAAGATAATCTTTACAACCTCGCCTTTGAACGCTCCATCTTAAGCTCTATCGTTTTTGAACCGAGCCAATTTGACGAACTGAGTAACCAACTTAAAAAAGACGATTTTTACCTCCCCGCGCATCAAGACATCTTCGGTGCGATGACAAAACTGTTTCAAAAAGACGAGCCGATAGACGAAGAGTTTATCAAAAAAGAGCTCATCAAAGCGAAAAAGTTTGACGAGCAGGTTTTGCTTGAGATTCTTGCGGCAAACCCAATTGCGAACACAAAAGCTTACATCAACGAGATAAAAGACAAATCGCTTAAGCGCCATCTTTTGACCCTCACCACCGAGATCAAAAGAGTCACGGTCGAAGAGGAGCTTCCAAGTGCGGAAGTGATCGACATCGTCGAGAAAAAACTCTATGAAATCACCCAAGACAACCAAACAAGTGACTTCAAAGACTCCCCGACCATGACCTACGACACCATGGAGTACATCAAAGAGATGAAAGCACGCGGTAACAGCGTGCTTGTAGGTGTCGACACGGGGTTTGCCGAGCTCAACAAAATGACGACGGGATTTGGGAAAGGGGATTTGGTTATCATAGCCGCAAGGCCGGCGATGGGTAAAACTTCTTTCGTGCTCAACACCGTCAACAACCTCATCACAAAAGGCAAAGGGGTTGCGTTTTTCTCACTTGAGATGCCTGCCGAGCAGTTGATGCTGCGTTTGCTCTCTATTCAAACTTCCATACCGCTCCAAAAGCTGCGGGTGGGGGATATGGACGACACCCAGGAGAGCAGTCTCAACGCGGCGATCGAGAAGATGAACACGGCAAAACTTTTCGTCGACGATGCGGGAAGCGTCAACATCAACCAGCTCCGCTCCAAACTGCGCAAACTCAAAAACCAACACCCCGAGATAGAGATCGCGGTGATCGACTACCTCCAAATTATGCAGGGGAT
>Ga0172377_10005676_pt1 | contig 12839 bp, 10 predicted proteins | sample Pumphouse3metaG_FD_119749 | JGI IMG/M metagenome (GOLD analysis project Ga0172377, IMG submission 119749) | Leachate microbial communities from a municipal landfill in Southern Ontario, Canada - Pumphouse #3 metaG | ecosystem: Engineered > Solid waste > Landfill > Unclassified | place: Canada... | reverse complement strand
TTCATCCAGACGGACCTGCGGCGGTCGGCCGGACCTTTCATGGAATGGGGCATGAATATGATCTCCGCACCCTTGTTCCTCAGTGTTGTGGACACTTCGGGCATATGGGCCTCCCAACAGAGCTGCAGACCTATCACGGCCTTCTCGGACGCTATGGTATCAATAATATCGCCTTCGGTGAAACACTTCCTCTCGCGGACCCCAAGATGGGTTTTGCGATAGTACATGACACCGCCCGACGGAAGCGCCTCAACCTGTGTCACAAATGTATCCGATCCATCCTTCTCTATGAATCCGAATATCACGGCCATATGCTCTTCCGAAGAAAGTGCCAGGATCTCTTTTACCGAAGGATCGTCCCTCTTGATCGACATGGGATCCGAGGACGTGTATCCCGTAAGGCAGCCCTCGGGAAAACATATGATGTCGACACCCATCTTCGATGCTCCGGACATGTATCCCTTCATCTTGGATAGGTTATCCGAAAGCATTCCGGGAGAATTTTCCATCTGCACAATCGCAACTCTCGTATCCTTCATCTTCCGAGCCTTCCTTTGAGCATCTTCTCCAATTCGCATGCTTTGCATTTCTTTCCCAATGTGGGTTCGCCGCATTCGCAGAAATGCAGTTCTGCGGGCCTGTACTGTCCGTACAGCATCGGACGGAGCTGGTCGTACGAGGAGATTATACTGAACTTCGAACCGGGAGACCTTGTCTCCAATTCATCGACGATGTCCCTGTACTGATTCCTCAGGGCCTCCTTCCAATACGGGCATTCCCCATCCCAGAACGGTATGTTGTTGACGATCGCGTAAAGCAGCGATTCCTTCTCCGGGATCATCCTCAGAGGCAGGAATCTCGGGACAAGTCCGGGCTGTACCTTGGTATGCGGACCCAAACGTGCCAGACGTTCAATGTCGCCGCGTGTGAAATTCATCATGATGGATTGGGCCATGTCATCTGCGTTGTGTCCCGTTGCGAGATATTTCGCACCGATCTTCATCGCTTCGCTGTTCATCAGTTTGCGTCTGAATACGCCGCAGTAGGTGCAGGGGCTGTTCTCCCCGGAAACGGGAGCGACATCGTCCATCGTCAGATCCAACTCCGAGAATGAACGGAGATGCCATTCTATGTCCCTCTCTTTGCAGAACTCGGAAACGATATCCAGACTCGGAGGGCGGTATCCTCTGATCCCTTCGTCGATGGATATCGCACAGATCCTGACGTCGCCTCTCTTTCCGAATATCGAATCTATCAGATGCAGCGTGACCATGCTGTCCTTGCCGCCGGAAACGGCCACCGCAAGGGTATCTCCCGAATGGACGTCGATCTGCTTGCGAATCTCCTTCTTCACCCTTCTCTCGACATATCTGGAGAAATGCTCTCCGCAGAGATGCGACCCGTTGTAACGGATGAACGTAACAGCTTCTTTTCCGCAAAGGTCGCACTTCATCCTTACCACTCTACGTCATCGGTGAGCTGGGGGAGCTCCAAAAGATATTCCAGTTTCTTGGCGAGTTCTTTGGGCGGGATGTCCGGGATCGTGATGAAGGTCACCCTTCCGGTCTCTATCTCGCTCCTCAGTTCCGTGGCGAGTATGCCGTTGCGTTCCATGTCCCTGATGTAACTCCAGAACTGCGTGTGCTTCCTTGCGGCCTGACCGTATTCCTCGCAGACTATGGCATAGGTCTTCTCGGCTGCGTTGATGTTCACGAACGCGTTTCCTTTGAGGGCACGCGAAACTGCCAGCAATGCCAATTTGTGATTCAGGTCCAGTTCCTTCAGTTTGCTCTCCGAAACACCGCTGTATATCATCGCACCGGCGGTACGGATGTTATCGGCAGTGATCCTTCCCGTCTCCTCTTCCTCTGCGATCATGGCGGACTTCTCGATTATCTCGATACCGAACCTTGCATCGCCGAACTGCGAGCCTATCTCCGTCATGAGGTCGAGTTCCTCTTCCCCGACAGTATCGGGAAGGAGCGCCTCATCTATCCTCTGTTTGAGGATATCTCTCAGAAACGGAGCGGTATATCTCTCGAACACGATGGTGTTCGCACGTTTGAACGTGGACATCGATGCTTCGTCCAGAACATCCGCTATCGAGAACTGGGAGATCATTATGATCGATATGGACGATGCCTTCAGATCTTCGTTTATCCTTGTGAGCTTGTAGATTATATTCTCGCTGTTGTTCTTCAGAAGATTGTCTACCTCATCGAGGATCAGCACGAAAGGCCTGCTCCTCTTCTCGATGTGCGCACGGAAAGATCTGAACATCTCCTCCGCGGAAAATCCCCTTTCCGGATATCCGGGATCGAAATGCCTGACCATCTGCAGCAGTGCGCTGTGCTCCGTGTTCTTTATCCTGCAGTTGATCAGAAGGCTGTCCATCTGTTTGCTGTTGGACGCGCAGTACTTTGTCATGTCCTCGCAGAAACGTTTGGCTGTTGCCGTCTTTCCGGTGCCTACGCCTCCGTAGAGGAACGCCGAACACGGCTGTCCGTTTGTGACCATTGGGCGGAAAAGCCTCTCCAGACCCTTCATCTGGTCTTCTCTGTGGGGCAGGACCTGCGGTACGTAGTCGTACGTCAGCTTGCTGCTGTCCCTGATGATAACGGACAACCTGTCGAACATCTCAATTCCTGCTGAAACGGGTGAATCCCGAACATCCGAAGACCTCTATTCCCTTCTTCTCCCACATGTCGCACATGAGGTTGATACCCAGGGAATCCGAGGCCATATGTCCGGAGATCACCACGTTGATATTGTGTTTCTTACACTCTTCGAGGTGACTCTCGGGGAAGTGCATACCGACGACGGTACCGACCCCTGCTATGGCGAGCTTCTCGTAGAGTTCCTTGGGACCGGATGTTCCTCCGGTCATCTTCGCGACGATCTTGCCGCAATGGTTCCTCTTGCTGCCGACCATGATCTTCGGGGGATCGTTCAGTCTGGCGGCCGCCTGGAATTCGGGTTCCTTCATCAGCCTTACGATGATGTCCTCGAGATACTTGGGCTTCGATTCCGCGAACATGTCCTCCATGTATTTCTGGACAAGATTGTCTGCAGGACTGTGGACATTGAACATCAGGGTGTTCAGAAGCTTCCCGGCATCTATGGCCTTGTTGTAATTGGAGCCCATGACGTTCCTTTTGACCTCTTCCATCCTGGGCCTCATGAGGCCTTCGAGGATGTTTATGGGAAGGTCGACATCGTCGTACATCCCGGTCTGCATCCACATGACCTCGGGGAAACATGTCCTTGCCCTTCCGATGGGGTGGTGTGCCACAACGGCGGAGATCTTCTCCCCTTTCTCCTTTAACCTGTCCGCCAGAAGGATCTCGGAAGTATCTATGTCGATACCCCACATGAACCTCTCGGCCTCCGTCTCCTTTGCGAGTTCCTCTCCCCACATGAGGCGCGAATCGGCATAAGGATTCCAGAGCCTTTCCTGATCGTAATACGGCTTCATATCCTTGGAAAGAGAATCGTACTCCTTCTTGGCATCCTTCAGGACCTGTTTTACCTCGTCTTTGGGACGGGGGTCATTCTTCATCCCGTGCTCGATCGCCATCTTATACGCGTCGTATACTTTCATAATAGGCCCTGATTGACCTTCACGCTATTAAGATATCTGCTTTCGCGGCCCCTATATTATTAACACGTTCAAATCCTTAAATACGAGAACCAAGTACGCCCTCTCAGTGATAACATGTCAACTGACAGTCCAATAGAGATCGTCGACCTCCGCAAGGAGTACGGATCGTTCACCGCCGTAAACGGTCTGAATCTCTCTATCAAGAAGAACAGCTTCACGGGTCTTCTCGGTCCGAACGGCGCCGGAAAGAGCACGACATTGAAGATACTGACACATTTGATCAAGGCCACTTCCGGAGAGGCATATCTCAACGGCGTGGATGTGACAAAGGACCCCAAGGCCGCACTGACAAATGTCGGTACCGTCATCGAGACCCCCGAGTTCTATCCGTACCTCACACCCAGGGAGACCATGAGATATGTGGGCGAATTGATCGGAATGAACAAAGAATCGATCAAGACCGAGACCGAAGAGATCCTTGAAAAGGTCAAGATGACCGACTGGGGAGACAAGAGGCTCGGGACCTTCTCCAAGGGAATGAGACAGAGGATCGCTCTGGGTCAGGCCCTTATGAACGACCCTAACATCATCATCCTCGACGAACCCACATCCGGTCTCGACCCCAGAGGAATGGCGGAAATCAGAGAAGTGCTGAAGAATCTCAGGAACGACTCCAACGACCTCACCATAGTTATGAGCTCTCATATCCTCACGGAGGTCCAGGACCTTTGCGACAGGATCGCCATGATCAACCACGGAACGCTTCTGATGGATGACGACATATCCGCATTCGTGACATCCCACGGAGTGAGGTCTGTCATCGCCAAGACGGCGGAGATCCCCACGGCCGAACTCATCGACCGCATCGGACAGCTCGACTACGTCAGATCCGCGGAACGCCTCGGCAACGATGTTCAGATCTTCATCGGAGATTCCAACGAGGAAAGGAACAGATTGTTCAACGATCTGGCACAGATGAACGCGGGCATCTACAGCCTTGCGGAGACGGACAAGCTCGAGGAGACCTACCTCGACATCATCAAGGAGTCGGCATAATGTCATTCATCGAGTTAGACGACTTCAGACAGGCCGCCATGGTCGCCAAGAACGAACTTATCAAAGGCATGCGCGGAAAGAAGTTCCTCGTCAGCCTTGCGGTGATACTCCTCGTGTTCGTCCTGATAACCGTCATCCCGTACGCCACGGGAGGCACATGGAGCGGAAAGGCGGCAAGCGACATCCTGTCCTCGTATCTTTCCTACATAAGCATGATTTCTCTCCTGATCGTGGCGCTTCTCTCATCCGTTGCGATAGTGTCCGAATTCGAAGAGAGGACCGCACTGATCCTTTTCACTAGACCGATCAAGAGGACCACCATATTCCTCGGAAAACTGATGGCATGCTTCGCCATAACCGCGCTGATCATGCTGGTGTATTACTTACTGGTCACGGCCATGCTTGCGATATTCGCAGGCACCATTCCCTGGGAACTGATCATATCGCTCTGCTTCTGTCTGCTGTATGTGTTCGCCGCATCCGGTATCGCATTCATCATCAGCGCATTCCTGAAGAAAAGCAGCGTCGCCACGATCATAACCCTGCTCGGTCTGCTCATGGTGATACCCATCGTTTCCACCATGATCGGCGGAGACACATGGTACATGCTCGACACTGCCGGGAACACGATAATCACATGCGTTCCGGAATACGTGGACAGCTACAACGCCATCATCTACGAGTGGGTGGAATACATGCAGAAGGCCATCGATTACATGAACCTGTCCGGCGACGCCGAGATCATGCAGGTTGCCGCCATCATGCAGGGAATGGTCGACAGCTACATGTTCGGAATGATGGAACCCATAGCAACGCCCGATCTCCTCCGCGAGGCCGGTATTCTGATCGCGTGGGGTGTCTCCGCATACTTCATCGCATGGCTCAAATTCATCAGAAGAGAGTTCTAAACCGCTTACATCGCCCGGCCCTGCGCCGGGCATCCTTATTTTCAAAACATTTTTCTTAACAGAGTTACAAAATTGTAATCAATAAACGTTGAAGTACGGATACCTTCATAAACAATTGTTGACATAACCGAACAACGGTGTTTCAGTGCTTGAGATTAAAGACCTACACGTAAAGTCCGGTGACAGGGAGATCCTCAAAGGAGTGAATCTTTCGGTCGCCGATGGCCAGACCTGCATTCTGTTCGGCCCCAACGGGTCGGGTAAATCCACCCTGCTTTCAGCCATTATGGGCTGCGGCACGACAGAGATAACACAAGGTCAGATCCTATTCAAAGGCCAAGATATTACTCATATGACCGTCGACGAGCGCGCAAAGCTCGGTATCGGCATGATGATGCAGAGGCCTCCGAACATCACCGGGGTAAAACTCGGGGATCTCGTGAGGGCCACAGCCAAAGATAACTGCGGAGACGACGTCATATCCGAAGCGAGGGATTTCAAAATGGAATCCTTCCTCGACCGTGACATCAATGTCGGATTCTCCGGAGGAGAGATCAAAAGATCCGAACTTCTGCAGCTTGCCGCCCAGAAACCCGATTTCGTCCTTCTGGACGAACCGGAATCGGGTGTCGACCTGGGGAACATAGATCTCATCGGAAAGAAGGTGCACGACCTTCTCTACGACACAAAACCCTGCGGCGGTTCAAAGGCCAACAGATCGGTCTCGTCGCTGGTCATCACACATACCGGACAGATCCTGAACTACATCAGCGCAGACACCGCCTACATCATGAAGGAAGGCAGGATCTGGTGTACCGGACGTCCGATGGACCTTCTGAAGGATATCAGAGAAAAAGGATATGGAGAGTGTATCAAATGCAGACTGGTGAAGATGTAAAGAAGGCACTCGATAAGAAGGCCGCATACGGCAAGGACATCGATATCGACAGATTCGAGGAAGGAGAGCGTGACGTCAAACAGATCGACGAGATCGAAGACTCCGGAGATCTGAAAGAGACCATGGACCACGTCGGTGTCACCGATCAGGAAGACCGTCTCGGGACCATCATATTCATCGACAACGGAATGAGCCATTGTTCCAACAAGGCCCAGGACGGTGTCGAACTCCTGTCCACCCAGGAAGCGCTGAAGAAGTACGATTGGGTCAAGGACTACATGTGGAAGGCGATCGACCCTTCGAAGGACAAGTACACCGCGAAGACCTATCTCGAGAACTCCGACGGATACTTCATCCACGTCAAAGAGGGATACAAGGCGAAATACCCTGTCCAGACCTGCATGCTCCTGAACAAGAACAAGAGCATCCAGAACCTCCACAACCTGATCATAGTCGACGAAGGGGCATCCCTGGAGATCATCACCGGCTGTTCGACCACGCATCACTCCAACGATGCGCTTCACGTCGGTGTGTCCGAAATCTACATCAAGGACAACGCGAACCTCCAGTTCTCCATGATTCACAGCTGGGGAAAGGAGACCGGAGTACGTCCGAGGACCGCCTGTATGATCGGAAAGAACGGTTCGTACACCAACAACTACATCCTGCTGAACCCCGTGGGATCGCTTCAGAGCTATCCCGTGGCCAACCTCAACGGCGAGGGAGCTTCATGCGCATTCAACACGATGTGCCTTGCAGAAAAGGGATCCAACGTCGATACCGGCGGAATGGCCGTCCTCAATGCTCCGGACACCAACGCGCAGATCATGTCGAGAAGCATCACCAAAGGCGGTTCGATGATCGCCCGCGGAAGACTTGTAGGAAATGCTTCCGGTGCAAAGGCGCATTTGGAATGCAGGAGCATCGTGCTCGAAGACGGAGGAACGACGCTTGCCATTCCCGAATTGGAAGCACATGTCGCCGATGTCGAGATGACACACGAGGCCGCTGTCGGAAAGATCGCAAGGGACCAGGTCGAATATCTGATGTCACGCGGACTCACCGAGGACGAGGCCATCGCAATGATCATCAGAGGATTCCTCGCAGGAAGCATCGAAGGTCTGCCGCCGTCACTCAAGAACGAGATCGACGCAGCGATATCGAAAGCGAACCTCGGAAACTGAACATTTTATGGGCTTCGGCCCACTTTTCCACTTTTTTCGGCTCTTGCAGATCGTGTGCTTCCGCTCGGATCCCCATAGGCCCGTATCAGTAATTTATCAGACAGTCCAGCAGGTACAATACACCGCCGCATCCGATCACCTGGGCCGGACGGAAATCCTTTATCGGCTGCGGATTGGAGATCGCCACTCCCTTATTACAGAGACCGGCCGCTTCCATGTGTTTCGCATCGACCCCGTCAGAAAGATAGAACTCGCAATCCACCGGCCCTTTCGTTAGGGCGTCGGAACATCCCATGCCTTCAAGCATCTCCGCCAATACGGCCTTCTGCTCATCGGAAGCACCGTATGACAGCATCACGGCATCCGGGATCACGGAGAGATAGGAATACATCCATTCGGTCATCGGAATGACCAGCGAGGCATCCCCCTCGATACAGAACGACGACCCTCTCAGCGGATGTCCGAACCTTGCCGCATTCAGATCTGCGGCGCAAGACCTCTCCCTGCGGTCGATATCTTCGATGACAGGCGACGGATCCTTTCCGAATAGTCCGGCGATCTCGGAGATCCATTTCCTGGTCCCTTCGAATCCGATCGGAATGCCTACCTGTTCGGACCTTATCCCGAACTTGGCATAGAACTTCGAAAGCTCCGAGCAGTACTCGGGAGCCATTATCAGATTCATCTCTGCATCGACGGACGAAGCGATCTCCGCACATGACGATCCCGCTCCGGGAACACACAGCACGATTATTCCTATCTTCGACAGCATCTCCCTGAGCTCTTCCAGGACAGCTTCCCAGGATTTGGTCCAGATGTTCAATCCCAGCAGATTGACCGAATCCTTCCTTACCTCCCTTCTGTCCCTGACCAGCAGCGAAACGGCCTGGGTCAGAGCATGATCGAATCCTTTGCACATGGGGCCGGAGAGTTCGGGAGCATCGAGAATGTAGACCCCCTCCGTGCGTCCGCTCTTTTCGACCGCACTTTCCATGGGATCTCCGTTGACTATGGTGCTCGGAGCGCCTATCACGAAGACGGTCTCGTCGGACGGCTGTTCCCCGATCGTCTCGGCAAGCTTCGCACATCCTCCGGTTATCAGGTCCATCGAGGATACGTCGGAATACGGAACGCGGTCCGATTGACTGATGAAAGAATCGAACACATCCTTCGGTTCCGAGGCTACCCTTGTGAAATACCTTCTCGAGAAGCAGACCATGTTCTTTCTGCATCCCGTAGGCCCGTGCATGACCGCTTTGGCATCAGAAATGCCTTCTACGGCCAATACGGCCCCCGTAAGTGCATCAGGTCCGTTCCTCATCCGAACCGCCTCCCTTCCCATCCTGAGGCCGAAGGCGCCCTGAGGAGATTGTAAACTCTGCGTATCAGATTGTACGAACCCTGGTATGAAATGGTCTCCGGCGGCAGATTGCCGTTGCATATTCCGGGATCCCTTCTGAAATTGGAATGGCCGAGAATGAGATCGGGCCTCAGCTCTTCGATATCCTTCGGAATGTCCTTCATCGAATAGTAATCCTGGACATTGACACCGGGACGCATGGGCTTCGGGGCCTCATCCTCCTCGAACCTTACGATGCCGACCTTGACGACCTTCATTCCCACATCGTTGAGCGTATCCACCGCCCATTGGACAGGCATCATGGTGCCTGTGATGATTATGACCTTCTTGCCGGAAAGCAGGGGGCGCATCCTGTAGACGTATGCGTCGTAATCCTTAGAGATCGCGGCAATGGCCTTCTCTGCGGCATCCTTCATTCCGACGCGTCTTCCCGTATCCTTGATCCAATCGAACGTATCGCGGACACCGGACGGGAGCGGTCTGAGATAGTTCGTAACCCCGCGCGATTCGAGTTTCTTCCTGAGATCCGAACTCCTCTCCGTCTCCGTCGCCAAAACGTTGTATTCTGCCTTTCCCGCATTGCGTATCTGTTCCGAAGAACAGCGGTAGAACAGCTTGGTCTCAACCTTCAAATTGAAAATATCGAAAAGAGCCAGTATGTTCTTTTCGTTGTCACCGTAATTCAGTCTTCCGAATCCGTCATCGACGAAATTAACGGTACCCGGGACCTTCCGGACATCCTGCTCGACCATAGAACAGAGATAGTCTATCGCATCCTCCCTGCCCTTCAATGCATCCCCGGTGAACACCCCGGAACAATCTATCAATCTGATGTCGCGTCCGGTCTCCTCCGCCAGCCTTTCGACGACGGCCTTGGAATTATCGCCGATCATGCTCGGAACGCATGTGGTCACCACCGCGAGAGGCCCTTTCCTCTCAAGCAGCGATCTCCTGATCTGAGACTCCAATTTTCCGATGCTTCCGGTGACCGTGTCGGAATCGGTCATGCCCGTACAGAAGATGTTGTTGTCAACGGGTATCCGAAGGTCCGTATTGCAAAAATACTCCCTCAGGGAATGATTGCAAACGGTGTACGACATGACGAACGCACAGCTCTCGGGACCGTGGACGAGAATGTTCAGATCGGTCACGCTGTCCAACATCGTGACCGCGCCTCTGGCCGCGCAGATCCTTCTCCTGCGCCTTCCGCCTCCGCATCCGCACGGTTTCTCTTCCCTGACCGGCTTGGCCTCCTCGACATTCCTCAATCCTTTGATCAGATTGTCCAATTCGATATCGGTCAGCGACCTCGGATAACAGCATTCCTTCTCTCCGGAAAGACGCTGCATCGTATCGTTTGCGATATCCGCTACCGCCTTTGCGGCTTCGGAATCCGGGAATGCCGTCACTACCGGGAGATTCATATCCTCGGCCCTTTCGAACACATGACTGCGGGGGACGGCCGCGATCACCGGAACGCCGGTGGCCTCCGAGAAATCCTGCATGTAACGGTCCTCGTTCTCCAATCCCCTCTTGTTGAATATCAATCCTGCCAGTCTCGGACCGCCGGATGAATAGTTGTTCATCCCCCTCATGATGTTGTTCGCGGCATACAGGGCCATGAACTCGCCCGATGTCACGATGTATATCACATCCGAGTTCTCGGGCCTCATCGGCACGGCGAATCCTCCGCAGACGACGTCTCCGAGGACGTCGTATATCATAAGGTCCGCATTCAGACCGTCGATATCCGATCTGGAAAGGATGTCGAACGCCGTAAGCAATCCGCGTCCTGCACATCCGACCCCGGGCTCCGGACCGCCGACCTCTATACATCTGACTCCGGAATCGGAGGTCGTCATAACATCATCCAGGGAAACGTTGCTCTTCTCTTTGGCTGTCTGAAGGACCGTCTCCTGAAATCTGCCTTTCAAAAGCAAACGTGTGGAATCATGTTTCGGATCGCATCCTATCTGTATCACGGAGAGCCCTCTGTCGGAGAGTTCCTGAGACAGGTTTGCGGATACGGTGGATTTACCGATGCCGCCTTTTCCGTATATCGCGATCTTCAGCATGGAAACACTCTGGTAACAACTTTGGTATATACATCCTTTCTGTTGGATAATCATAAAGTTAACATTGAACAGAATGATACCGAACGGGCATTACGACAGGTTGGTTTGCATTTTCACTCTGACAGACGTCTTCCCTAAATCCTATAAACATGAGCGTCATTAGGAAAGAGCAAGGTGGTATTCCCATGAATGAGATCTGGACCGAAAAATACAGGCCGAAGACCCTGGAAGAAGTGGTAGGACAGAAACACGTGACCGAAAGGCTGAAGGCCTACGTCGCCGCGAAGAATATGTCACATCTTCTGTTCACGGGACCTGCCGGTACGGGAAAGACCACATGCGCCCTCGCAATGGCGAAGGAGATGTTCGGAGACGAATGGAAGGGGAATTTCATCGAACTCAATGCCTCCGACGAGAGAGGTATCGATGTCGTCAGGGGAAAGATCAAGGAGTTCGCAAGGACCGCCCCTCTGGGAAATGCCGATTTCAAGATCATCTTCATGGATGAGGCCGATGCATTGACATCCGATGCCCAGGCGGCCCTGAGAAGGACCATGGAGAAATACTCCAGGATCTGCCGTTTCATCCTCTCATGCAACTACGCATCGAGGATCATCGACCCTATCCAATCGAGATGCGCCGTCTTCAGATTCACGCCTCTGTCGAAAGAGGATATCGCGGAATATCTCGGAAAGATCATCAAGAACGAGAACGTGGACATCGAACCCGATGCTTTGGAAGGACTTATCCACGTGGCCAGAGGAGATCTCAGGCGTGCCGTCAACTCACTTCAGGTCGCCGCATCCATGGGAAAGACGATCACCTTGGACACCGTCTATCAGACCACCGGAATGGCCAACCCCGAAGAGGTCAAGAAGATGCTGGAAACGGCTCTGTCCGGCGACTTCGTACAGGCTAGGGAAAAGCTCGACAACATCATGATCATGTACGGTCTTTCCGGACAGGACATCATCCGTCAGATCCATGCGACATTCTTCGAGCTCAGCATCACCGATTCCGAAAAGGTCAGACTCATGGACAAGACCGGAGAGATCGAGTTCCGTATCGTCGAAGGAAGCAACGAAAGGATACAGCTCGAAGCGCTCCTGGCCTATCTGGTCATGATCGGCGGAAACAAGAGATGATCCCGCACTTCCGATGATATCGATCAGTATCTGTTATCGAAGATACGGGGAGTCTTCTTCTCACTGCGGGGAAGATCTCCGATATTGACGGCCTTCGGAATTATGGTTATGTTCACCATTTCCTTGAATTCCTTGGCCATGTCCTTTTCCAACTGGGGCCTCTTTTCCTGTTCGAGCTTGGTCTCGAAGAACAATGTAAGATGGTCTTTTCCTTCAAGGTGATCTATCATTACCTGATATTCGCTGCTTGCATCAGGGAACTTGGCGATAAGCTCCTCGAACTGCGCGGGGAACATGTTGACTCCCTTGACCTTGATCATATCGTCCGTACGTCCGGTGATGATATCGATCCTCGGGAATCTCGAACCGCAGGGGCAGTCTCCGGGAATTATCCTGGTAAGGTCGTGCGTCCTGTATCTGATCAGGGGCGCTCCCTCTTTCCTGAGCGTTGTGATAACGAGTTCTCCCACCTGTCCGTCGGGCAGTACCTCTCCGGTCTTGGGGTTGATGACCTCGAAATAGAGATAATCGTCCCATACGTGGATACCGTTCTTGTAACTGCAGCTTATTCCGATACCGGGGCCGTAGATCTCGGTAAGACCGTAGATATCG
>Ga0172377_10005672_pt1 | contig 12851 bp, 10 predicted proteins | sample Pumphouse3metaG_FD_119749 | JGI IMG/M metagenome (GOLD analysis project Ga0172377, IMG submission 119749) | Leachate microbial communities from a municipal landfill in Southern Ontario, Canada - Pumphouse #3 metaG | ecosystem: Engineered > Solid waste > Landfill > Unclassified | place: Canada... | reverse complement strand
GAATGCACAATGGTTTTGTACACCAGACACACTTCACAAAGGCTCGTTCTGGGTCAAAAACGTGGCTACAGGCCGTTATTTAAATGTCGCTAACATAGGTTTGACAACCTCGCCAACCACGACATATCCAGTCTATAACAACACAGATAACGGCAAATACGCCTTCTCTGTATATGCTTCATTGACTAACACCACCAGTCTCAGCATTGGAACCATAGACGCTGACGGTCTTGGCGGTTCCCTTCAGAATTTCCCAGGCACGGCAAACCGCACCCGCCTACGCTGGATTTTCGATGCCACGGGCGATGTATCGACCACAGGGATCAAATCCCCCATCACCACAAGGGATAATGGAAAGAATGATGCTTGGTACAATCTCGTAGGCATCAAGGTTTCAAAACCATCAAAGGGAATCTACATCCACAAAGGAAAGGCCGTTTTAGTGCCATAGTTTTCACCTTCTAAAACTATGGTTCACAGAAGCCATTAAATAAAAAACGGGAAAAAGCCTAGCTCTTTCCCGTTACTATTTTCTTGATATCGTTGAGTTTGTTGAGTGCTTCCACAGGCGTAAGGTTATTGATATCCAATCCAAGTATCTCGTCACGAACTTGCGAGAGCACAGGATCATCGAGTTGGAAGATGCTTAGCTGAACGCCGTCACGCGTATCGGCAAGCTTATCAATCGATGGTTTGCCCACACTTCCAACCTCAGCATTATCAGCCTCTAATTGCTTTAGGATGATATTGGCGCGCTTAACGATAGAGCGAGGCATGCCTGCAATCTCTGCAACGTGAATACCAAAGGAGTGCTCTGAGCCACCTTGCATCAGCTTACGAAGGAAGATTACCTTCCCGTCCAATTCCTTCACAGAGACATTATAGTTCTTAATGCGAGGGAAATGCTTCTCCATTTCATTCAGCTCATGATAGTGGGTGGCAAACAAAGTGCGCGCTTTGGCATGTGGTTGTTCATGCAAATACTCCACGATGGCCCATGCAATAGAGATACCATCATAGGTCGATGTGCCACGTCCTAGTTCATCGAAGAGCACCAATGAGTGTGGTGTGACATTGTTAAGGATGTCGGATGCCTCCGTCATCTCCACCATAAAAGTCGATTCTCCCGACGAAATATTGTCGCTAGCACCCACTCTTGTGAAGATTTTATCCACCAAACCGATTCTCGCGCTCTCTGCAGGCACAAAACAACCCAACTGGGCCAACAGTACAATTAGTGCCGTTTGACGCAACAGAGCGGATTTTCCGGCCATGTTAGGACCCGTTATCATCATGATTTGCTGCCGCTCGGTGTCAAGGTAAACATCATTAGGCACATAGCGTTCGCCTAGTGGCATCTGAGTCTCGATGACTGGATGGCGACCCTGATGGATGTCTATCACGTCGCTATCGTCCACCACTGGCCTTACATAGACGTTGTCTTCCGATACCTTTGCAAACGAAAGCAGGCAATCGATGTTGGCCAATACATTTGCGTTGATCTGAATATGGGGAATAAACTCTTGCATAGCGGAGATGAGTTCCGCAAAGAGTTGTGTTTCGCGCCCAAGTATTTTCTCGTCCGCCCCGAGTATCTTCTCCTCGTATTCCTTCAGTTCAGGCGTGATGTATCGCTCTGCCTGGGCCAGCGTCTGCTTGCGTATCCATGTCTCAGGCACACGGTCCTTGAACGTGTTGCGCACCTCGAGATAGTAGCCGAATACATTGTTGAAGCCCACTTTGAGCGACGATATGCCCGTCTTTTCTATCTCTTCTTGTTGTATTTCGAGCAGGTAACTCTTCCCGCCACGTGATATTCGGCGCAACTCATCCAGTTCCTTGTCATAGCCATCAGCAATGACGTTGCCCTTATTGACGAGTAGTGGCGGGTCGGGCTGTATTTCCTTGCCTATCCTGTCTCGCAGGCTCTCGCAGAGATTCAATTGTTCACCAAGTCGCTTCAGACTGTCATGGTCAGCATTTAAGCATGCCATCTTAATGGGCTGGATAGCCATCAGCGCATTCTTCAGTTGCACCACCTCGCGCGGTGACACCCTTCCCACGGCCACTTTCGATATGATTCGTTCCAAATCACCTACGCGATGAAGCTGCTCGTCAACCACTTGTCGGAAGTCGGGATGCTTGAAAAAATACTCCACGATATCCTGTCTGTCAGTGATTTGAGCCACATCTTTTAGAGGGAAGACCATCCATCGACGCAACAGACGACCACCCATAGGGGTCACGGTATGGTCTATCACGTTGAGCAACGACACACCATCGTCTTGCATTGACTGCAAAATCTCCAGCGAACGAATGGTGAATTTATCCAGCCGCACATACTTCTCCTCCTCTATTCGCTTAAGAGAAGTGATATGGTTGATGTTAGTATGCTGAGTGATCTCGAGGTATTGCATGATAGCTCCCGATGCCACGATACCAGCACGAAGATGCTCTACGCCGAAGCCCTTGAGGTTTTTGGTGCCAAAATGCTTCAGCAACTTCTGGCGAGCAGACTGCTCCGTGAACACCCAGTCATCGAGTTCGAATACGCAATAGCGTGTACCAAAGTAGCGTTCGAAATCCTTTTTACGGTCGCGATCATAGAGAACTTCCTTTGGCGAGAAGCTACCCAGTAGCTTCTCAACGTAGTCATAGCTCCCCTGTCCAGTGAGAAATTCGCCCGTGGAGATGTCAAGGAAGCTCACGCCACATGCCGTCTTGCCAAAATGTACAGCAGCAAGGAAGTTGTTTTCCTTATAGTTGAGCACATTGTCGCTCATCGCTATGCCAGGCGTAACTAGCTCGGTGATGCCTCGCTTCACCATCTTGTCCATCTCGGTAAGTCCCTTCTTCCCTTTGATGGCTTCGCGTTTCTTCTTGGGGTCTTCCAACTGGTCACAGATAGCTACACGTCTGCCAGCACGAATCAACTTTGGCAGATAGGTGTCGAGGGCATGATGAGGGAATCCCGCCATCTCAGTGGATGCCACACTACCACCATTATTGCGCCTGGTAAGGGTGATACCAAGTATGCCAGAGGCCTCCACGGCGTCCTTGCCATAGGTCTCATAGAAGTCGCCACAACGGAAAAGGAGAAGCGCATCGGGATGTTTCGTCTTCATGGAGAAGAACTGTTTCATCATCGGTGTCATTCCCTTATCATTCGTTGACATAATGGATATCCTTTCTTAGATTTGCTTTTATTTCGCTCAGACCTTACATGGAGAGCTTATTTCGAATAGCCTGACAATGCAAGCAATCACCCTGGGTTACATATAGTCTACCTTGACAACGACCACTCTGATGTTTTGGTCTGCCTTATTGGTCTTTATTTTTGCGATGTGCCAGTCTCCAGGGAAGAAGAGAAAGAACCTAGACGTCTTACTATCATAGAAACGTGCCTTCTTCACGTCATAGTCGTAATGCATTGCATCAGGCTTATAGGCCGTATTGGCAGTGCTTGTAGCATGGTCAATGATTCCAAAACGCTCAGTACCCTTCACCACATATTGAAAGTCAATGTGATGTAAATGACTTTCGGAACGTTGGTCCTTCAAGTCCCTGTTGACGTCATCCTCAATGCTAGCCACCATTTCGGTGCCAGGTATAGGAATTCTACCCTTGGGCAAAGCCAAAAGATCAGTCTTTCCAAGCCAGTCGAACAGAGCCTTCCATTGAGCGGGATTCTTTTGGTATTGCAGATAGAAATCCACGGCATTGACGGTCTTATGCGGATCGGCCTTGGTAAACCCATTGCGCCAAGCGCCGCTCTTCAACCATTCTTGCGCCTGCTTGCGCAAAGCCTTGTCTCCATAATACTGCGTGTAAACGCCCTTAGCCTGAAGGCTGACTGCTATGAAGCAGGCAGCAAGGAATGTCAAAATTCTTTTCATCGATTCTATATTGTTCAATTTTTGAATCCTTCTTTCATGAACTACAGTGGTTCATTCGATGATGGATATCTTTCGTTTGTGTTATGTACAAGTCTATTTCTCTATCTCTAAGGATATCTTCGGAGGATATATGCCACTTTATTAGAGTAGATATAACTGAGAAATCCCCTTATTTTTTAACCAGATTGCCTAATCCGGAAAGCAGTGCACGCGCCAGCGGATTATTGTCAAAGTTATCGTCTTCATCCTTTGAAGGCTCCTCGGCAAAGTCTAGTTTGCGTGGGTCTCGCTCCACTACCTTGTATGCTGAGCGACCATGGATGCGCGTTCTTGTGAATCCAGCGTCCTGCAAGGCAAAGCCGACGTCCTGGTTCACGTGCTCTCCGGGTGTCCAATAGGGGTACTCACGCATCAGCCTATCGATGATTGCATCGATATATGTGGCCTTCACCTTCTTACCCCTTGATGGCGAGGCGTAGAGCATCGTGACCATTTTGACCAAGTTATCGGCCTCTTGGAAGGGCGAATTCTTAACCGCCATACTCTCCCGTTCCTCGTCAGTGAGCCCATAGTCGGCACCATTTTCGAGTTCCGCACTTAACTGCGCATAGAGCTTCTCATAGGGTACGGGCGTTTCAAGGTTAATCTTATGTTGCACCTCGACACACACTAGATGAGCTGCTCCCAAAGCATCGGTCATGGGGTGCATGTTACCCGTTGTTGCTATGCAGGCAGCAAAGGTAGGCCGACGCTCCACGCTCTTACCAAAAGGAGTGCGGAAAACTGGCGTACTGCGTGAGAAAAGGTAACGTACTAACGGCTCTTGCTCAGTGTTCTCCTGATAGAACTCGTCGATGCAAAGCAACAGATTGGTAGTTACAAGATCATGAACATCTGCCGTCGAACGCAAGTGAATCTGGTCTGTATAGTATGACCTCAACTCAGGAGGAAGGATTATATTACAGAAGGATGTCTTGCCAAAGCCAAACTGCCCTACAATGACGGGCACAATAATGTCCCGCTGTGCCACCTCGCGCCCAGTCCATCGTGCCACCATTTGCAACAGCCATTTATGAAACAGACCGTCCCAATCAGTGTTCGTTGTGATGATGCGCTGTGCCAATGCCTCTACATAATCTTTGCCATCCCATTCGTCAAGGCCTTCCATCCAGGCCTTGGCCGGGTTCCACTGCTCAATAAGCGTGGACTGGATATAGCGCTCCAAAAGCGTGTCTGTGAGCCCAACACCATCGCGTCCCGCCTCAAGAATGATGGTGTTCATGCCCTCGGGTGATAGAGGGCGATAGTCCTCGTCTTCTTTGGGTGCATAGAATGTCGCACCAGTAAGTACGTTTCGACGCAATCTACAATGCGATTCTAGGTAAGTCAAGGCATCCATGGGCAATATTTTATGATTTACAAAGATAATAAAAAAACGAAATGAAAAGAAGAAAACAGACAAAAATTCAATTGATTTGGGTGCAGTATGGTCGCAGCATGGCATAGCTAGGCTTATGAAGGGGCATCACCGAGGTTGTGATTCAAATTGATTCACACCGTGATCTAATTTGTTTCACAGAGTAATTCAATTTGATTCACTGCATAAAACAATTTGAAACAGAAGCCCAAAGACATCATTTTTAATGACTATAAGGGCTCAGCAGAATATCTGCTGAGCCCTTATAGTATGATAATTTGCTAAAAATACTACCATAGATAGCCTTTAACAAGCTGTCTGTTTTGGGAATCAAGCCTCTTCCTAAGGATGCCTTGTAGTCTATTCTTCGGTGAATATCACCTGTACTAGCGTCTGTCCCACCGCTTTGAGGGTGCTCTTGTCGATGTGATCCACATCATCCGCAAGGGTATGCCAAGTAGGACCAAAGGAACTCTCCTTACAATCAGGATAATAAGGCACGATGTCTATGCATGGGATTTTGGCTATTTGGTTCACTGGGACATGGTCATCGGTAATCATACCACCCTCCTTTTGAGGGAAAAAAGAGCTGAAGCCAGCACGTCGAGCGGCACGCCACACCTTCTTAACGATCTCCGGTGCATACTGCAAGGAGAAACTCTCCTGATAGAATTGAGCGCCTTGACCACCTACCATATCCAACAGAATGCCATAGCGAGGGCCATAACCCTGTGGCAAGTGTGCTGAGAAATACTGAGCACCAAGCGCCCAAGAATTGGCATCATCAGCCTGGCCACTCCACTGGGGCGTGCCCCAGTCCTCTGCATCGAAGCACACAAAGTCAACACCAAGGTTAGGTGTTAAATTAGAGGTGCTAGTCTTAGAATGGCTAGCAGAATCCTTTGACAAAGACAGCAGACGTGCTATTTCGAGCATCACCGCTACACCGCTAGCACCGTCATTGGCTGCCAGGATAGGCTTGCGCCAATTGGTAGAGTCTGGATCGTTATCCGCCCAAGGACGGGAGTCCCAATGAGCACAAATCATGATGCGTGTTGTGGCATCTGGATTGTAGCTTGCCATGATATTGGTAGACTTCAGCATGGTACCGTCATAACCTTTCAGGTCAGCCTGTTGTGTAATGACCTTGCATCCTTGCTGCTTGAAGTTATTGACAATCCAACGCAGGCACTTCTCATGGGCGTCACTGTTCATCGTTCGTGGACCAAAGTCGCACTGCTCTTTGATATACGTAAAGGCTGTGTCGGCATTGAATATGGGACCCACTGACTCCACCTTGTCTATCTCCTCGCTGTCATCCAAACCATCGGTCGAAGCCGAATGAGTCGGCCAGAACACGAAACCCAAGGCTACAACGATACCTAATATCACTGTCACAAGTATTATTCTTTTCGTTGATTTCTTCATTGTTATCTTATTAATACAACCCTTTCATTGGTCGTCGATACAAGGAAATGAACCCGTACCAAAACATTCTTTCTCCTATTGAAGGGAACTCATGGAAGAAGATGCCTGTACTTGCGCCATTACGCGCAGCCAATTTCCACCCCAAATCTTCTGTATATCTTGCTCGCTGTATTTCCGACGTAGTAATTGTAATGTAAAGTTGATGAGTTCGGAGGCATCCTTGCATCCGATGACCGTGCCATCACCATCAAAGTCGGTACCTATGCCCACATGGTCAATGCCCATCACATCGACAGCATGCTCCAAATGGTCTATCACATCGAGCACCGTGGCCTCGCCAGCTTTACGTAGGAAGCCGTGATAGAAAGTGGTATGCGCCACCCCACCCCGCTTTGCCAAGGCACGTAGTTGGTCGTCAGTGAGGTTTCTTGGCACGTCACATAGGGCACGACAATTGCTGTGTGAGCAGACGATTGGGGTGCTACTGATGTCCAAGGCGTCGTAAAACGACTTCTCTGAGGCATGGCTTAAATCCACCATGATTCCCTCACGATTCATCTCTTCGATGACCTTTGCACCGAATTGCGACACACCATTATGCGTGTTGCTGCCGCGTGCGCTGTCGCAGATATCATTATCACCATTGTGACAGAGTGTGATATAGACCACACCACGCTGTGCAAAACGTCCCACATTGGCAAAATCGCCACCGAGTGCAAGTCCGTTTTCTATGCCAAGCATGATACTCTTGCGCCCTTTGCGCTTGGCCTTGTATAACTCGGCGGGTGTCCTTGCAATGCTGATATATTGACTGTCGCCGTCTACCATCTGCTCTATCTTGTCGAAGATAAGGTCGGCGTACTGGGTCGGTGAGAGTTGAGCCGAGATGCCACTGAGCTGTGGATTATGCTCCAAAATGCCTTTAATGTCTACCTTTTGAGAAAACACCTCACCCATTTTTGGCTGTGGCAAGTAAGCCACCATAATGACTGCATCTTGTCGTCCTTCTGTCATCTTATGCAGATCATAGAGGATGCGTGGATCACGATGATTGAATTGTACCCCCTGTGGGAAAAACATCGGGGTGTCGCAATGGGTGTCGAGTGTGAGAATACGATTGTGGAGTTTTTTCGCTTGATAGAAATTGCTGGCGCGTTCAATGAGCCAACTGAATAGCTTCAAACCCACTTCTCCCATCCATTCGGGATGCCATTGCACCCCAATGACAGGCTTCAATTCGGTGCTCTCCATGGCCTCAATGACGCCATCGGGTGCAGTGGCAGTGACACGGAACAATTTTCCCGGGTCGGAAACTGCCTGATGATGGAAGGAATTGACGTAAAGAGAACCTGCGGTAGCATCACCACCACCAGTAGCCTCTCCCCTGACAGTCTCTCCCCTAGCGCCTCCCCAATGGGAAAGGGGAAACAAACTGTCTGAATAAATGTCTGCAAGGATGGAGTCGGATTCAATTCGCACAGAGTGCGTCGGCTCACTTCTATCAGCATCCTGTGAATGCTTTATCAGCGGTTGGACACCCTCATTCCCCTTCCCTACTGGGGAGGGGTTAGGGACGAGGCTGGTATCCTGCGCCACTTTTCCTCCCAACGCTATCGCCAATGTCTGCATACCGCGACATGTGCCAAGGATAGGGACTTGCCTGTTATAGGCAAGTCGCGTGATGAGCAGTTCGGGCAGATCACGCGTAGAGTTGATGTTGTGCAGATGAGGTGACGGCTCTTCACCACACCAAAGAGGGTTGAAATCCCCTCCTCCGGTAAGAATGAGACCATCAATATGGTCAAGCGTGTTGATGATGACATCCTTGTCGGCAATCGCAGGAATAATGACGGGAGTACCGCCAGCACGCACAACCTGCCTGCTATACACATCACGCACAGTGTCATCAACGTCAGAATGGTTGGCCGTTATACCGATGATCGGTTTGCAGCCAGCCTCAGGGAACGCTGAATAAATCTCGTTTAGATGCGCCTCGATGTCGAAAGGGTTCATTCTTCTGTCTGGATTACTGGAATATCTCGCTTGATACTTTGGTCCAAGGAGATGAGCGTTTCTGTTGAAACAACGCCTGGAATAGTCTGTATCTTATTATTGAGAAGATCCATAAGAGCTGCATTATCGAACGCAAAAGCCTTGATAAGCATAGTGTAGGAGCCTGTAGTGAAGTGGCATTCCACAATCTCAGGAATGTCCAACATGCGCTTTACTACCTCCTTATACATCGAGCCACGCTCCAAATTCAGTCCCACATAAGTGCAGGTGGTATAGCCAAGGCTCTTTGGATTCACGTCAAAGCCTGAACCAGTGATGACTCCAGCCTCCATGAGACGTTGTACACGCTGGTGGATAGCAGCACGAGAAACACCGCATTCTGCGGCTACATCCTTGAAAGGAATACGTGCGTTCAAGGACAGTATGCCCAAAATCTTGCGGTCTAGATTATCAATTTTTTCCATAACAAAGTATTAACAGATTGTCGTTCTAATGTTAGCAAAAGTAGGGAAAAGATATGAGCCAAACAACAAAATGCACGAAAATTTTAAAATTTTCGTGCATTTTGTAATGAGAAACACGGATTTTCGGGTATTCTAATCCCCTACTAAATAATCAAAATACTGGATTATCGCTATTTTTTAGCCTTAGCTGCCTTTGCAGGAGCGGCTGCTGGTGCCTCAATTCCTACAAGCTCCACGGTGAAGATCAATGTAGAGAAAGGTTTGATTTCACCGGCCTGAGTCCCTCCATAAGCCAGATCCTGTGGGATATAGAGCTCCCATTTGCTGCCAACAGGCATGAGGGTAAGCGCCTCTGTCCATCCCTTGATGACCTGGTTGCAACGGAAACTGTCGGTCTTCTTATCACCATGACGTGATGTTGCGTCAAAGACTTTCCCATCGATGGTCTTGCCTTCGTAGATCACCTCCACGGTTTGGTCTGCAGTTGGCTTAGCACCAGTACCTGCCTTGATCACCTTGTATTGCAATCCAGAGGGCATGGTTACCACTCCTGCCTGTGTGGCGTTATTGCGAAGCCAAGCCTCGTTCTCTGCCTTGTAAGCGGCATCACGCTGAGCTTTCACATCACTTGCGCGCTTTTGGAACAGTTCACCTGCCTTTGAAACATTGAAAAGCGTAGTATCCGACTGTACTCCGGCCATGAAACCTTTGTGGAAAAGCTCTTCACGCAAGGAGTCACGAGAACCCGAAAGTGCCTGGGTCATATTAGGAAATATGCGCGTCTGAGCCTGAGAAGCAATCTGAGAACCAGCCATATAAGCCACATAGGCGGGATCTTTGGTCTTTGCTAAGGCCTCCTGATAACCACGTACAAAATCTGCTAAGTAAGCGGTATCAACATGAAGTTGCTGCTGAAGGTATGGCATAAGACCCTCTGTTGCGGCATATCCCGCAGCATAGCTCAGCGAGTCGCTACTTGTTTGCAGAACGAGAGGTTGAACCTGTTCTACTTTTTGCTTGTCATCCTTCTTATTTTTCTTTTTCTTTGACTGAGCATTAGCACAAACGCTGCTTGCCAAGAAAATCATTGCAATGAAAAGAATTTTCTTCATAATAATTTTTGATATTATCGTAAGGTATATTGAAAAACCCCTCCTCTTGGGTCGCCGAGACCCAGACGGAGGGGTGAAATGTTAACTCTGGTATTTTATTTACCTACCTTAATCAACTCGATCTTGAAGATCAGTGTTGAGAAAGGCTTGATGTTGCCAGCTTGACGCTCCTTGTAAGCCAAGTTCTGAGGAATGTAAACCTCCCATACAGAACCTTCGGGCATATGTGTCAAAGCCTCTGTCCATCCTGGGATAAACTGCTTAGGCTGAATTGAAACAGGACCCTGGCCATTGGTATAAGAGCTCTCGAATACCTTACCATCAATGGTACGGCCTTCATATTGAACCTTTACAGTTGTGGTATCTGTAGGGATAGCTCCCTTGCCCTCCTTGATAACCTTGTACTGCAAACCTGAAGGAAGAGAAACTACACCTGGTTTGCTCTTGTTGTCTGCAAGGAATTTCTCGCCTGCTACCTTATTGGGACCAAACTCCTTAAGCATGGTCTTAGACTTGATAGCCTCCATCTTAGTTTGTGCAATCTGGTTAGCTGCCTCCTCTGTGAAGATACCCTTCTTGCCAGTTGTACCAGTAAGGAATCCTGCGAGCAGGTTTTTCAAAGAAATAGTCTTTGTTGAATCGCTGCCGTAAACTTCGCGGTTGATGCCCTTTACGAGCTGAGTAGAAAGCTGCTGACCGATCTGCAAGCCCATGATATAAGCTGCTTTCTTCTTGTCATCGCCAGCATTGACGCCCTCATTGACGCCCTTCACAAACTCATCCATGTAAGTAGTGTCAATCACTTGACCCTGCTGGATAGCCTGACGAATATACTGTGACTGCACCAATCCGATAGCATAGCTCATCGTGTCGACATCAGTCTTAAGGTCAGCCTTAGGAGCTGACGAGTTGCCACAGGCACTGAATGTAGCTGTAGCGATAGCCATTGCGGCTAAAACTTTCAAAGATTTCATTTGATTTATTAGTGTTTACTTGTTCTTTTTACTTCACATTGATCAATTCCACGTCAAAGATTAGCGTGGCATAAGGAGGAATTGACTGTCCGGCACCACGATCACCATAACCCAGTGTGTAAGGGATGAAGAAACGATATTTAGCACCTGCCTGCATGAGCTGCAAACCCTCTGTCCATCCCTTGATAACTTGGTCAAGACCGAAAGTAGCCGTCTCTCCGCGCTGGTAGCTGCTGTCAAACACCTGTCCATCAACGAGCGTTCCCTCATAGTGGCACTCTACTTGATCGGTGGCACTTGGTTTCTTGCCGTTGCCCTCACGAAGCACCTGATATTGCAAGCCAGAAGGCAGTGTGATGACACCTTCCTTCTTAGCATTTTCCTTCAAGAAATCTTCGCCAGAAGTCTTGGCTGATGCAGCCTGTTCTTCGGCTTTCTTTGAGAAATAACCTTGTAAAAGTTGCTGAGCTTCATCATCTTGGAGTGCGGCTTCACCAGCAAACACGTCCTTTATCGCCTGGGCGAAATCATCGACACTGAGGTCTTTGGCATTCATCTGTTGTAACTGATGCCCGATACTCATACCCAAGGCGTAACTAACTTTATCCATTCTTTAGTATTTGATTACAAATTTATTTCGCAAAGTTACTATTTTTAATCGTTTGCTACACCTTTATTGTGAAAAAAATATTATTTTTGTGGAAATATAACTATCAACCAACGTATTACGATGAAAAGTCGAATTGTATTTCTAACGGGTGCCGGCATGTCAGTGGAGAGTGGGTTTAAGACCTTCCGCGGCAACGATGGGCTATGGGAAAATTATCCTGTGGAACAAGTAGCCAGCCATGAGGGATGGCTCGAAGATCCTAACTTGGTCACTAATTTCTACAATATGTTGCGGCGAAAGTTATGGGATGCCCAACCGAACGAGGGGCATCGACTCATCGCTGAGTTGGAAAAAGACTACGATGTGGCAGTGCTAACGCAGAACGTCGACGACCTGCACGAGCGAGCTGGATCCTCAAATGTTATCCACCTACATGGAGAATTGTCGAAAGCATGTTCTTCTATCGACCCATACAACGACAACTATATCCGACAGCTCACACCCGAACATAATGACGTAGAACCAGGAACGAAGGCGGATGACGGCTCTCTCCTACGCCCCTTTATTGTCTTTTTTGGTGAGAGCGTGCCTATGCTCGGACCTGCATCTCGTGAGGCTTCACGAGCAGACATCTTCGTCATCATCGGTACTTCCCTCAATGTTTATCCCGCTGCAGGGCTCGTTGGCTATTGTCCTCGCAATTGTCCCATATATCTCATCGACCCCAATGAGGTGAACAGCAATGGCATGCACAACTTCACCCACATCAAGAAGGGTGCCTCTGAGGGCATGAGGGAGCTCGTCAAACTGCTGTAATAATAAACGGAAATAACGAAACGTTGGCGAGAATAAGGGATAACAATAAGTTAATCAACCAGAAGATCATGTTTAAACAATCTATTAACATATCAACGACATGAAAAAGAATCTCCTCTTG
>Ga0172377_10005671_pt1 | contig 12851 bp, 11 predicted proteins | sample Pumphouse3metaG_FD_119749 | JGI IMG/M metagenome (GOLD analysis project Ga0172377, IMG submission 119749) | Leachate microbial communities from a municipal landfill in Southern Ontario, Canada - Pumphouse #3 metaG | ecosystem: Engineered > Solid waste > Landfill > Unclassified | place: Canada... | reverse complement strand
GCTTTTGCTGCATCAAGGATTGTTGTATTTTCCGGAACAGTAACGTCGATATTATTAATTTTTAAGTTTACCATCATTTTCGTTATACCTCCAATGATTCTAGCCGGTCAATATAATCTTCCCGGAAATAACGAAGTGTCGAAATAATCGAAGTCGGCGATGTTTGTCCCAGTCCACATAACGAAGTTTGATGCATAACCCGTGCTAATGATTCGATTGAAATCAAATCTTTGACAGTTGCTTTCCGATCAGTAAATTTTCGCAACAATCGTGCTAATTGATTATGGCCTTCGCGACATGGTGCACACTTACCACATGACTCGTGTTTGAAGAAATCAACGTTACGAAGCAAAATATCAAAGATATCCCAACGATCATCCATAACGATAATTGCCCCAGATCCAGTCTTTGATTCAAATTCATCGAAACGATCAAAATCAATGATCATGTCTAATAAATATCGCGGAATAATTGGTCCACAAGCTCCACCAAGTTGAACCATTTTCAGAGCTCGGCTATCAGGAACACCACCACCTAATTCATCAATTACAGTCTTAATTGGGATTCCAAAAGGAATCTCGTAAACGCCCTTGTTATTGACATTTCCCGAAAGACTTAATAATTTGGTCCCGGTTGATGATTTAGTGCCGATTTTAGCAAATTCGTCGCCGCCCATATCAACAATCACTGGGATATTGGCAAAGGTTTCGACGTTGTTAATTTCCGTCGGTTTTCCGAATAATCCAACTGATGTCGGGAACGGTGGTTTGACTCTTGTCCGTCCAGTCTTTCCTTCAATTGATTCCAATAACGCAAACTCTTCTCCGCAGACATACGATCCGGCTCCGAGTCGGATTTCAATATCAAAGTCAAAATCAATTTTATCAATTTTGAGACCAAGAAAATGGTTTTTCCTGGCTTCATCGACAGCGTGTCTCATAATTTCAATAGATTTGTCGTATTCACATCGAATATAGATATATCCTTTGGTCGCTCTTGTGGCATAGGCAGTGATAATCATGCCTTCCAATATGGAATGGGGATCTTTTTCCATAATCGCTCGATCCTTGAAATTTCCAGGTTCACCTTCGTCAGCATTGCAGACAATATATTTTACTGAGGCCGCTTCTTTGGCAAGCGCCATCATCTTGATAGCCACGGGAAATCCCGCTCCGCCTCGGCCACGAAGCCTCGATTTTTCTACTTCACTTAAGATATCAATCCGTTCGCCGGTCATCGCTTTAATTAATGGCTTGTAACCACCGGTCGCAATGTAATCAGCAATCGAGTACGGATCAATTTTATCAAAGCGTTTGGAGATAATTTTTTTCTCGATCATGATTTTTCCTCCCGATACTCAGACAAAATCGCTTTTACTTTGTCTGGGGTAAGATCGACATATGTCTTCTCATTAATTCGAATGGCGGGAGCGTGATCGCATTGACCCAAACATCCCGTAAATTCCAATGAAAATAACCCATCAGTCGTTGTCTCTCCTGGTTTAATTCCCAATCTTGTTTCTAATGTTTTTAATATCGATTCGGATTTGTTAACAAAACATGGGACATCGCGACAGATTCGAATCACATACTTTCCTTTCGGTTTTTCCGATAAAAACGAATAAAAAGAAACAACGCTACAGACTTTACTCTCGGTAACGTTAAAATATTTGGCAATCTTCACGATTTCCATTTCGGTGACGCAGTGATCGATTTTTGCCGTCTGATAATCACGTAATGCCTCGATCAAATACTCGGATGAAGCTGGATATTTTTGTAACATTAAATCTAGTGTCATAGTAATCCTCCTTTTATAACGCAAAAAAACCATCCGAATGGAAGATCCTTTGAAGGGTGGCGTCATGATGTAAGTATTGAAAGGGTATGCCGATATCATCGGACTTTCCGTCTTGATGCATCCCAAGCAACGCATAATTGTATGAAGAGTATATTACATTTTAAATATAACAGTTGGCTATTTTGACGAACCGGCTATTGAAAGTGAAATCGTCGCCTAAAATTCCAACTTTTTTGATGCTTCTTTTGTCATCCTCCTTTGATTTTTATGATAACTATGTTCATTATATAATCATGATTGTCTGTTGTCAAGGTCTGAAAGCCGTGAGATTTACAAACTCGAATAAATTTTTAATGTTTACCAAATTATCTTTTTCTTCATGGCTTTCAATCTGATTTTTTGATACAATGAAAACAGGTGATAAAATGGTCAATTCCGCTCCTTTTAGCAGCTTATCTGATAAATCCGCTTCTGCCTACAACAGTATCGGCACAGAAAGAGAAAAAACACTGCATCGAACGATAAAATATTATTTATGCAGTGATGAGACCACCCATGAATTTAAGATCGGCAATTATATTGTGGATATTTTCCACGATGGAGCAATTATCGAGATCCAAACCGGATCATTCTTGCCTTTAAAGAACAAATTAACGGCCTTACTTCCCAAATACCATGTTACAGTTGTGTATCCCGTTATCAACAGAAAGACGATTTATCTGATTGATGAAATGGGAGTCCTTTTACCAAAAAGAAGTTCTCCAAAAAAAGGCCAACCTTTGGCCATTGGACAACAACTGGCACAAATTCGCGATTTGTTAGGTCACCCTAATTTGGATTTTATCATCTTTATTGTCGATGTTGACGAATACCGAACCAAAACGATTGTCGCATCAAAACGCAAACCTTATGATCGAATCGATCAATATCCCAAAGGAATTCCCACTATCTATTATTTGAAAACCAATAAAGACTATCTCGACTTACTCCCAAAAGAACTCACAAATCCCTTTACGAAAGAAATATTTCAGAAAATAGCACATCTTAAACCCAGCGCCGCTACGGGGGTTCTACTTACATATCGGATACTTGGTATTATTGTCCAAACAGGCAAAATCGGTCGGGCTTTTGTTTATGAAGTTGTCAAAAATAAATAAAAAAACGATTACTATTTTAAAGTGAACCGTTTTTTTTGATATTGATGAATTACCGCATGTATTTGTACACTTTTTTTTGAACAGAATGATATTGTTTCCGAGTTTGGAAACGGATAAATGGTTGTTGTCATGGCATACCGATCATTAATAAAAATCTCCACCGATGAAACATCCACAAATATTTCCATTTTTACTGTTTTCAAAAGTCCGACATCACATTTATTAACGTTACCATCATCATAGCCATTTCGAGCTTTAATTTTATGTCCAGAATGAGAACGATCAATACAGATGATTCCTTCTTCATATTTTATAAGGGTTTCACATCGGTCACTTTTGCGAACCTTGACACATAAATTGGCTAATCCATCAAATGATATTCGTAAAAGATAACTACTCCCTGAAAAAGATTCAAAACTGACTTCTTCATTTACAAGAAATATTCTTTCGAATCCCTGTATTTCAAAAGCATTATATATTTCCTTTGCTGGTTTTAGATGAACGATTTCGTCGACAATCGTTATCTCTCTTGGTATCGTCATCATTCCCGCCCATCGATGGTTTAGATAGGCCGTTGGTATCGTTTTGTTCCATGACTGCATCCAGGCAATGGCAATTAAACGCCCATCGGGAGTAAAAGTTGTTTGGGGTGCGTAATAATCGGATCCGAAATCCATTTTCAATTTTCCTGAACTCGATTGGAAAGTGCAGTTTTCAAGATTAGCTTTTCCCAATTCAATTGTGCTCATATGGTTTTTAACGATGATATTATTCTTTTTTATCTTTTCAATGGTGTTATATAATAAAAGATCAAATTTATCTCCTATAATCAAATCGGGACATTCATATATTCCAATTGTTCTTTCTTTTTCTAAATACAGACAGCCAACATACTCCCATTTCCATTGCTCCTCACTTTTATACAGTGCTATTTGTCTTCCAGCTTTAAATTTAGCACCAATTACAACATAATACTTAGAATTAAATGTAAATATTTTCGGATCTCGAAACGCCATTCTTCCGGCAAAGGGCGGACGATTGGCATTGCTAATGACCGGATTAGGTAATTTCTCAAATTGAATTCCATCGCGACTAAAAGCCATAAGCTGTTGGCTTTTCGTATATGAAATACCCGTGTAAATCAACCACATAGTATTATTATCAATTAAGGCGGAACCTGAAAAACAGCCTAAAAAATTTTCGGATTTGGTGTCCGGATTTATGGCGATCGGTAAATGCTCCCAAAAGATAAGGTCCTGACTCCTTGCATGGCCCCAAAACATTTTTCCCCATTTTGTCGCTTTGGGATTGTGCTGATAAAACAAGTGATAATAGCCTTTATAATAGCTAAAACCGTTTGGATCATTCAACCATCCAAAAGGAGTAGAAAAATGATACAACGGTTTGTACATTGGATTAATCAAGAACCTGTTTTCATAACCTCGAGACATCATCGGCAAACATCCATTATTTAGGGATTTTTTCATCGTTTTTTTTGGCAAGTTGAAACAAATAGTATTGAATCTCGTTTTTGAAGACCCGTTTCCAAGTGATACCTTCTGAATCGGTTTTTGAACACGGCATAAATGCAAGATAACCCGGATGTTCGTCATCACAATAACCGGGATCCTTCATACCAAAATAATGGGGACGTTCCATTGCGTTTTCATTAAAAAGTCCAATTAGCGGAAATTGCCAGCAAGATGCCGGTTTGAATTTCCAGGGATGATATCCCTTTTCCGTTGCGACCTTTTGTAACGCGCATTCTCCATTTGAATATGCAAATACACATTTAGTTGGCAAAAAATGGGATGGATAGTCGGTCGATAGATATTCATGAGACACACGTATTGTCCGCTTGCCATGGAACAAAAAACCCCATTCTCCTGCTTCCGTGAATATTGGCGGAACCTGTTGAAAATATTCAGGATACTTTCTGATAAGCTTGTTTATCTCATTTTCTTCATCTGTAGTAATGTATACTCCGTCGTAACAACATCTTCCATCACAATGTAGACAGTCCATTGTTTTCATGAGCGGCTCGTTTGGTAGATTGGGAAACAATAACGACTCTTGTCGTTTTTGATAATCTAATACCGGCTTAAGATATTTTTTCATCCAGACGTCAAGACTGGTTCCAACAGGTAATGATTGTATTTGTATCTGAAAGCGCAAATAAAATTCGTCGATCAGATTGGGATCGCCTTTAATTCCTTCACATCTAAGAATTAATTCGATAATTTTTATGATTATCGAATTCTCGGTGTTTTCATTATAACAATCGCTGCATATAGTAGCAATATACGCTAAAGCTTTCAGACCGGGATATATGTAGTCATCAATATTATCTAATAACGGTTGAGCAAAATCCAATGTAAATGTTTGATGTAAATTTGTTTTCCCGACTAGTATATAGGCCGAAGCGAGCACAACCAAATATTTATCATTATTTTCTTGTGCCGCGGCTAACTCGCTTAATAGACGCTGGGATGACGAATTATCTCCAAAACGGGATAGCGCCATTTCTCGGCATATTTTTCCATACGCATTCATTCGTGGACAATGAATTACTTCGTCGGGTTGTAGTCCTGCTTCATAGTATACTAATGCTTCTACAACTCTTCCACCGGATTTTAATAAATTTGCGATTGCAAAAATGCCATATTTTATTGCTTCCTGATCATCATTTTTGTAATTTTTCATCGATTCGACTAATTTCTCTGCTTGAGCGAGATTGCCAATTCCCATCAAGCCTTCAATCATAACACTTTGATAGGATAAGGCTGGATTATTTTTCATTATGGAAATTGCTTGTTGAACAGCGAGATTGTTTTTATCTGACCGCAAGTAAGAAATTAACTCATCGTATTGTTTTTTCCATATCGACTGTTCCATCATCATTCCTCTTTGTGTATCTGACATAAACTCATATTTTATATTTAATAAAATTATACCATTTTTATAATTGGTTGTAGTAACTCCGTTAAATCCAAGCCCTAATAATTGGATAATCTATTCTGTTTTTATTTTGCATGTATATCCCCAGGCTTTTTCAAGATTTTCTACTGCTGTCGAAAGTAATGAAGTACTTATTCCCGAATAGCCAATCACAAGCATCGAGTTCGGAATATTAGCCGCTGGTTTTTGATAATAATCCGACACACCATAAACGTTCACGTCATATGCTTTTGCGGAATTAATTAATTCTGCTTCTGTCATTCCATTGTTTACTGACATGATGAAATGCAAACCTGCATCGGAATTACGGATGTCAAGCCAACTGTTTAAGCCACTTTTTGTCAGTATTCTAATTAAATAATCCTTACGGTTTTTATAGGCTTTTCTCATTTTGTTTAAGTGCCGTTCAAAATACCCTTCGTCAAGAAAGCGTGCGAGTGTGATTTGTTCAAAATTTGGGACACTGCAAGCGTATGAATTAAAGGTTTCGCGAAAACGGGAAAGTAAAGCCTTTGGTAAAACCATGTACCCAATTCTTAATGAAGGCGCCAACGATTTAGAAAACGAATTGAAATAGATTACTTTTCCTATTTGATCGAGTCCTTGTAAAGCTGGGATTGGTAAACCGGAAAACCGAAATTCACTATCATAATCGTCTTCAAGAATTAGTCGATCATTACCGTTCTTTGCCCATTTCAGCAATTCTAATCTTCTGGCTACTGGCATGACAATCCCTAAAGGAAATTGATGAGAAGGAGTAATATGAACGATTGATGCCCTGCTTCTTTCTAGTTCATCACATCGTAATCCTTGTTCATCAAGAGCAATCGGAATTGTGTTAACATCATGGCTCATAAACGTTCGCGCTATTTTCCCATATCCAGGGTTTTCCAAAGCGACAATCTGATTTTTATCCATCAATTGGATAATTAAACCGAGCAAATATTCTGATCCTGCTCCAACGACCACCTGGTCGGGAGTGGCTTGAATACCACGATAAGATGCCAAATACTTTGCTATCGCTTTTCTTAACTGCAAACATCCTTGTAAATCGCTTTCATTTACTAAGGAATAGCTTGACTCTGATAGCGTCTCTTTACTCAATTTTGCCCAAATATCATAAGGAAACATCTGCCAATCAATGATGTTGGTCTTAAAATCATATAATGATTTAACAATTATGGATTCCTTGTCATCAGGCTTTGCAATTGTTTCGACAAGTACGCTTTTATTGGAAATCAAAAGCATTTCCACATAGAAACCACTTTTCGGAATTGAGCGTAAATATCCTTCGGCCACTAACTGTTGATAAGCATTGTCAACCGTAATTTGACTTATGTTGAGATTAACAGCAAGTTTTCGCTTCGATGGCATTTTTGTGTTGCCTGACAAATTACCATCCTCAATCAGTTTTCTAATTTCTAAATACAATTGTTCGTATAATGGCGTTTTTGATTGTCGGTTCAAAAAGATTGTCAACACTTTATCACCACTCATATCTGGCATTATTATATTAACGCATTCTGATACTTTATTTAATACCAGTTAGCAATATAATAATATGCGATAGACGAAATAATGTCAACATCAACAGGAGGAATAATATGGAAACAAATCGTTATGAACTGAACAAGGCTTTAGCACAAATGTTAAAAGGAGGCGTCATCATGGACGTCACCTCGGTGGAACAAGCTAAAATTGCTGAGGCAGCTGGTGCATGCGCTGTAATGGCTTTGGAGCGCATTCCCGCTGATATTCGTGCTGCCGGCGGTGTATCAAGAATGAGCGATCCTAAAATGATTAAGGAAATTCAAAAAGCCGTCTCTATTCCCGTCATGGCCAAAGTACGAATTGGACATTTCGTCGAAGCGCAAATCTTGGAAGCTATCGAAATCGATTATATCGATGAAAGTGAAGTTTTATCACCAGCAGACGACATTTATCATATCGATAAATCTCAATTTCAGGTCCCATTTGTATGCGGCGCTCGTAATTTAGGTGAAGCCTTGAGACGGATTGCCGAAGGCGCTGCAATGATTCGTACAAAAGGCGAACCTGGGACCGGAGATATCATTCAAGCCGTTCGGCATATGCGAATGATTCAAAGCGAAATCCGGCGAATCGGGTCGTTATCCGAAGATGAATTGTATGAAGCCGCTAAAGAACTTTCCGTTCCTCTTGATTTAATTAAATATGTTCATGAATTTCATAAGTTACCGGTTGTCAATTTTGCGGCGGGAGGAATCGCAACACCGGCCGATGCCGCATTAATGATGCAATTAGGTGCTGAAGGAGTTTTTGTCGGCTCTGGTATTTTTAAATCGGGTAATCCGGCAACAAGAGCTCAAGCAATTGTCCAAGCAGTAACAAACTATAATGATCCGCAGGTTCTTGCCAAAATTTCCGAAAATCTTGGAGAAGCAATGGTCGGAATCAACGAACAAGAAATTAATTTAATTATGGAAGAACGGGGAAAATAGACAATGTCCATTGGTATTCTTGCCGTCCAAGGGGCATTTCGTGAACACGAGATTACTTTGGACCGTCTTCATGTCGATCACTTTCAAATTCGGCAAGTCAAGGATCTAGAAATTCCCATGGAAGGAATGATTCTCCCGGGTGGAGAAAGCACAACAATGGTCAAATTATTACATGATTTGCATCTATTTGACCCGTTATTTTCTTTGATTACTCGAGGGCTTCCCGTCTTTGGAACTTGTGCCGGATTATTACTGCTTGCAAAAGAGATTTCGGGAACAGGAAAATTAGGATTTCAAACTATGTCGATTCGCGCCCGACGAAATGCATACGGGCGCCAATTAGGAAGTTTTTCCTGTGAAGGCTCTTTTAAAGATATTGGTGTCATTCCCATGGTCTTTATTCGCGCCCCCTATATTGAAGACGTCTTTGATAATACGGAGATTCTCGCTGTCGTTGACAATCATATCGTCGCAGCTCGTGAGAACCAACAGCTGGTCACAGCTTTTCATCCAGAGCTTACTACTGATGACTCGGTACATCGTTATTTTGTTTCCATGTGTCAAAAAAATAAGAAGTCCTAAGACTTCTTTTTTTAAAGGTATAGAGCAGTATATTTTTCTTTGAGGTAACGAAGATAATACTCGGGATTGAAATCTTCATTAGTGACTTCTTTAAGGATTTCTTTGGCGGTTTTGCTTGATCCATAATGATGGATTTTTTCTTTCAGCCAAGCATTGATTTTTTTTAGATTTGGTTCTTTGGTTATTGCTTCAATGTCAATATCCTTTTTCATTGTATAGTAAATTTGAGCAGCAAAAGCCGACCCAAGAGCATAAGTTGGAAAATATCCAAACATTCCGCCACTCCAGTGCACGTCCTGAAGTATTCCTTCGGTATTGTTCTTCGGTTCAATTCCCAAATATTCAATCATTAACTCGTTCCATGCCTGAGGTAAATCATCAATGGAAATTTCGTCGGAAAAAATCTTTTTCTCCAGCTCATACCGGACCATTACATGAAGTGAGTATGTCAATTCATCAGCCTCAGTCCGAATCATCGATCGTTGGACTTTATTAACCGCCATTACGATATCGTCTACTGTAACATTAGCGAACTGTTCGGGAAAAACCGCTTTTAAATCAGGAAAATGCGTATTCCAAAATTCCTGTGATCGACCGATTATATTCTCGTAAAATCGCGATTGTGACTCGTGAATTCCACAGGAAGTACCTCCTGATAACAAAGTGTTATCCCATTTTTCGTCGATTTGTTGTTCATATGTGGCATGACCAAGTTCATGAATCGTGGAAAAGATTGATGAAAAAACTTGGTTTTCCCAACAGTGCGTCGTAAACCTGACATCGGCCGGTGAAGTATTCCAAGTAAACGGATGAACACTGGTTTTAATCAGTCCATGAGATTTATCAAAAGCCATGATATCCATTAACCGATTACTGAACAGCATCTGTAAATCCTTGGGATAAAAAGCATTCATGAAATTCTCGTCACGAGGTTTTTCGGCAGCAATCACTTGTTTGACAAACGGCACCAATTCCGCTTTTAACAAATCGAACAATTGATCATAGTCCTTCATTGTCATATCTTCTTCGAATTCATCAAGCAAGATATTGTAGGGATGATTATCGATGCCATAGTATTTTATGAATTGTTTATTATACCTTATGATTTCCGAAAGATTTGTTTTGAACGAATCATAGTCGTTGTTAGCCTTCGCATCTTCCCAAATGATTTGGGTTAAACTAAGTAATTTTTGATACTCCACATACTCTTTTTCTGGTATTTTAACAATTTTATCCATAGCTTTTTTAGCTTTTTTGATTTCCCGTCGCGTTATATCATCCAACTCATCACTTTTGGCAAAAAGCGAATTAACCACTTCTTGATATTCGGGACTGACATATAATCGAAAAGCCTCTTGTGAAATGATGCCAAGCATCTCCGATCGTCTGGCAAATGATCCATGAGGTGCCTCAGTTTCCGAATCCCAACCAGTTACATTCAGAATATAGTTGAAAGCTTTTTGTTTGATGACTGCTTCACGAAATTTTCGAATCATTGTCTCCATGTTGATCTCCTTTGGAAAATGATATAATCTTAGTCCTTGTGCTGACGATTATGATTAATTTGGATTGTACCACTTAAGGTATTACTTTTCAAGACTCTGATTGCTTTGCTTTGATCTTGGTTACAAATATTGATATCACCGCTGACTGAAGACAGGGCAATCGATTCTGGATAAAATTCTGTCCCATCTAAATCGCCACTGACTGTTTTAAATGCTGTCATCTTCGTAATTGAGTTGTTGATTTTCACATCACCGCTGACACCATCAATTCGGAATTCATCATTAACAACAAGGTTATTTACATTCATATCACCACTGACAGTATTAATACTTAGTCTTTCGATTATACAATGATCAAGATGCAGATCACCGCTAACTAGAGACATTTTTCCGGTTTGTGCAACAATTTTTGTCACCGAAAGATCACCGCTCGTAGATGAAACCTCGATTGCTTTACTGGTAATGCTTTTAATATCGATATCACCACTGACCGAATTGTGTTTGAATTCTCCAATTTCGATTTTTTGCGGAAATACGACAATAAAATGCATGTCCCGGCTACGGAAACTAAAAAAATTGTTTGTAAAATTTGATCGTCTTTTGAAGACTAATTCCCCACTTATGAAAGACAATTCATACAGGGAAAGATCTTCATCGCCTTTATAATAGATTGTAATGGAATTGGTGTTAGCTGATTCATATGATATGTCTTCACTGACTAAATTGACAATCGTTTTCGCAATTCCATTCTCCACATTCATTGTCTTCCATAATGTCATATCTCTTTTATTCCCAGTTTCCGCCTCTTCGGTCTGATTCGAGTCGGCTATGTCTTGTGCAACTTTCTCCGGTTGTCCGAATTTTTCCACAATTTCTGTTTCAGACAACCCCTCAGCCAAAGCTTCACTAATCATTTCTTCATGATCCTTCAAAATTTCTTCAATCTCTTGCTCACTAATTCTTAGTTTTAGCAATTCTTTCTTCAAACTTTCTAAGTATTTCTTCATTTTTCTTTCCTCCTTGGTTTAATATTTCGTATACTCCGCCAATAAAGCGGTCCCACTCATTACGTAATTCCATGTAGTATTTAAATCCCAAATCAGTGATTCGATAGTATTTTCGGGGTGCTCCTTGATTTGATTCTTCAAGATAAGTAGAAAAATATCCGTCGATTGTCAACCGACGTAGAATCGGATAAATGGTGTTTTCATTGACATCAAGATGACAAGAGATATTGTTTATCACCATGTATCCATACATATCTTGTCCTACAAGTTCTGATAAAACGCATAATTCAATGATTCCTCGTTTGAACTGTGAGTTCATTTTAACCCCTCCATGTCATTAATTATAACACAGTACTGTGCACAACACAATACAATATTACAATTTTTTTTTAAATCGTTTATTTTATATAATTAAAAAGAAAACAAGATGGATTGTAGCCCATCTTGTATATTTTATAATGCTTCGCTAATTGATTTTCCCTGCATATGTAAAATCAAATAATCTGGTCCACCAGCTTTTGAATCCGTTCCACTCATATTAAATCCGCCAAACGGTTGATAGCCAACAATCGCTCCAGTACATTTCCGATTTAAATACAAATTTCCAACGTGAAAATCCTCACGAGCACGATCAAGATGCTCCCGGTTGTTGGAAATAAATGCTCCAGTAAGACCAAATTCAGTATTATTGGCAATTTCTAAAGCATCTTCAAATGAAGTAGCTTTACAAACCGATAAGAATGGTCCAAAGACTTCTTCTTGCATAATCCTCGCCTTTGGATTGAGATCAACGAAAACTGTCGGTTCAATAAACCAGCCTTTATCACTCGATACTTTTCCCCCAACCAGCAATTTTCCCTCACGATATCCAATTTGAATATAATCACTTATTTTAGCATATGCTTTTTTGTCAATAACGGGACCAACTTGGGTTAAGTAATCAAGTGGATCCCCAAATTTCAAGGCTTTTGTCATTTCACCGATTCGTTTGACAACGGCATCATAAACATCTTGATGAATTATAGCCCGAGAACAAGCACTACATTTTTGTCCAGAATAACCAAAGGCGGCTTTAACAATCGCATCAGCTGCCATCTCAATGTCGATACCACTGTCAACGACGATGGCATCCTTTCCACCCATTTCGGCGATTACTCTTTTCAACCAGATTTGTCCAGGTTGAACTTTTGCGGCTTGTTCATAAATTCCCATGCCTACTTCCTTTGAACCGGTAAAGGAGATAAAGCGCGTTTTCGGATGATTGACCAAATAATTACCGATTTCCGATCCTGATCCAGGAATATAGTTGAGAACTCCTGCAGGAAGCCCTGCCTGTTCCATCGCTTCAACAAGTTTAAAAGCGAT
>Ga0172377_10005670_pt1 | contig 12852 bp, 14 predicted proteins | sample Pumphouse3metaG_FD_119749 | JGI IMG/M metagenome (GOLD analysis project Ga0172377, IMG submission 119749) | Leachate microbial communities from a municipal landfill in Southern Ontario, Canada - Pumphouse #3 metaG | ecosystem: Engineered > Solid waste > Landfill > Unclassified | place: Canada... | reverse complement strand
TTGTTCTCCTGATTTTTCTGTATCTGATTTTTGAAGAACTGATATGGAAAACTGCGGTTGCCCCACTCATACGTTATCTGAGTGTTTTTCATCCGTATCGGTATTTTCTAGAGTATATCCGGGATCGGGCACGCCCGTTGAGTGTTTTGATCTTATTTATCGTGCCGTTTGCCTTGGGTGAGATCATCGGTACATTATCCGCACTTCTGGTTGCACAGCTTCATATCGTAAGTGCTGGGCTCCTTTATATGTTAAAAATCCCGTTGATCGTTGTTGCGCTGGGAATTTTACAAAACGGCAGAGAAAAACTTCTTTCGTACCAGTGGTTTGCATTTTGCTACGGCTGGGTCATCCTTCAGTTAGATAAACTCTACCGCAGTATTTTATATCAGGAGATCCACTCGGCGCTAATCCGTATCCGAAGCCGCTTTTTTGATCGCTCAGGGCATCTGAAACGACGCATAGGGCGTATCTATCGTCGATTGCGGCATCTACTTCTCGATCGATAAAAATTTTCAACTCTTTTGGGCTTCCTTCTCTGAAAAGAGCGTATTTTTCCCGTAGTGGGCATAGATGATCAACCCGAAGAAAAGAGCCGATACCATCCCCAATACGAGCATCAGCCACGTATCGCTCGGATCGACTTCCAGCAAAATCAGTTTACGCATGAGTACAACAAACCCGATTTCCAAGAATGTGACCGCATATACGTAATTGCTGCGGATAAACAAGCTCTTAACGATAGCTAATACAATCAGAGTAAATAACGAATCGGTCAAAAGGGTTTTCATTTTCGGGAAATCCAACATGCCGTGTTCTAGCGTCAGGACGACTATTTTTCCCGATAAACTGACCAAACAATCAAACAAATAGACCATCATAATCAGAATAAATAAAAGTCTTAATACTTTCAACGCCCATTGGAAAAAAGATTCGGCTCTCGCCTCCAAATCATCAAATGTTTTGTGTAAGTCCGGTTTTTGAAGTTGCTCCATCATCTCTGCTCACTGGTGGGATCGGATAGGGAAAACGGTCGTATTCCCTTTTCCGACATGGTAGCATTTTTATGATTGTTTGCCGATTTATTTGCATCCACCCTGACATGAGGGGTTCACACATTTATTCTGACGAATCCCTTCAACCATTTGGCTAATCTGACATTCACTGCACCCGCTCATCCCTTTGACGCATAAAAAAGGGATATCGTTTTTTTTAGCCTTACGTTTAAAATGGTACATTGCGTTATGATTTAAAAAATCGGTCAACATTATGATCATGTCGGTATTATGAGGAAGCTGTTTATGCGTAGCTGACATAAGTCGACTATCCCAATGGTGCGTTTTAGTTGCTCCGAGCGATACCAAAAATGATTGAAGGCGGGTTATTTTGTCTCCGCCGATGACTAGTACAGACATGGAAATACTCCTTATTTTTGATAATAAATATCATATTGTAGGAAAAGAGGATTTATTTGTCAATAGCGATAAGCGTTATCATATTATATCCCTTCTTATTCACATTATTCCCGTTCATTAACTCTTTAATAATCAAGATTGATTATAATAGTCTGATTATTACTATACAAAAGGGATTTCATGAAATTTTCTCTCGCTTTAGCATCGCTGGTTGTAGCCTCATCGTGTGTATTTGCCGCACCGGCAACATTGGCAACCGTAAACGGAAAAGCGATCACGACCAACGATGCAGCCGCATTCATGTCCAAAGCGATTCCGGGAATGAGCTTTGACAAGCTCGATCCGAAGATGAAACGCCAAGTCGTCGATCAGCTCATCAACCAATATCTTATTAAAGAGCAAGTGAAAAAAAGCGGCCTTCAAAATACTGCTGCGTTCAAAGCCCAATATGCGGCAATCAAAGACGACCTGGCAGTCGATATGTGGATGAAACAGCAAATGTCAAAAATCACGGTAACCGAGAAAGAGGCGAAGGCGTTTTACGATGCTAACGGAGACAAAATGAAACAGGGAGACAAAAAACTCACATTCGACCAAGTGCAAAAAGAGATCACCCAATTTTTGAAAGTTGAAAAATTCAAAGCACAAATGACGAAAACCACCGATTCTCTTCGCGGAGCGGCAAAAGTCGAAGTTAAACTTTAATTTTTTTGCATACCGTGTATATTCGCCGATCGCTTCTTCTCTCGGTAGGGATTCACTTTACCTTGATCGTTTCGGCGATCGTTCTGGCAAATATCGTCCGCACACCTCTTCCTCAAAGTGAAAAGGAGCTGATACTCAAAGTACTATTAAGCCCAGTAGCCCAAAAACCCGAAGTCACACCCGTTCAACCTCCCGTACCGGCTAAAAAAGAACCCAGACCGATACAAAAAATTGTACCCGCTCCCGTAATGCCGAGCACTATTAAACCGTCGATACAGCCAAATCCAGTACCGACTCCCGTCGTCTCTCAGCCTGCCGCCGCACCTACCTCTGTAGCAACAGCCAAAACTGCCGAATCCGATGCACCCAAGAAGGCGGCTCCGCCCCCTCCGCCAAAAGTCGAAGAATACGAGGACAACCATTTGGGTGAAATCCGTTCAATCCTTGCAGAACGGCTGAAGTATCCGAAAAATGCCCGCAGACTGAACCAGCAAGGAGAAGTCAGCGTCACGTTTACCCTCTCGCAAAACGGTGAAGTGAGCCAAATCGCCATTACGAAAAGTTCAGGATTCGACCTTCTCGACGAGGCGGCACGCGCCTTGATTACCGCGGCATCACCCGAATTTCCGAAACCTTCCAAAAGCGTTCGGATTACCGTTCCGATCAGCTATACGCTTCGATAACCGCCTATCCTCGTGCGGCCAAACCGATGGCTAACGCCTGTTCTATCTCATGAGAGTACGCGGGATTGGCCTGACGAAGCCCTTTTTCAAACCGTAAAAGAAGCTTTGAGTCGGTGTGAGGATGGACGCACAGCGTCTCGATAAGGTTTTTATAACTCTCCAATGTCGGCGAACCAATAGTACCGAAACGGTGCAATATAGCCTCTACCGCATGGCTTAATGCCGCATTGCTTGAAGATTTGTTCCGTATAACGGCGCTTAAAGAGTCAAACGTCTCGATCTCCGTAGAAATCGAATGGGATGTTTTGCTTTTACTGCTCCAGACATAAATGGCAACCAGTGCTATGAGGAGAAATAACAATCCGACGATGGTAAGAATCAAATTAACCGTAATCATAAGGATTTACTTTGGCTTGGGATGAAAAGTATTGTAGCTAAAAAAAGATGAGGGAGAATATCTCCCCGCAAAGGGGAGAATAAAGAGATAGCGCTTTTAATCGATTACCATTTAACTTCGGTAGTCAACATATAGCTTTGTTTGTCTAAAGCGTCACCGAGGGTTGTCGTAGTAGCGTCAACACGAGTAAACGCACTCTTATCTTTTGCATCTACCGTTTTACCGGACAAGATAAAGTTAACGTTTTTGTTATACGCATAGGCGATACCATAAATGAATTGATCAGCGTCACCGACATCATTGGCATTTTTCGTTGCATCATTAGAGTATTCTGTTTTTAAATTGTCATAACGAGCTAGAACCGTCCAGTCTTGGAAAGGGCGGACCTCGGCATTCACCGACCACATTTTCAATTTTGTCTCTGCATTAGTACGTTGAACTTCGTCTTTGCTCACGTCGTATTGTGCCGCGATCAAGAATTCCGGTTGGTTATAGACAAAGTGGAACCAGTATGCGTTACGATCGTATTCAGCCGCATCATCAACAACAACACTGTTGTCTTTATGGTTTTTGCTGCTAAGACCTGCAAACGAGATGTTAGCGTATGTATCTTTGTCACGTTTGTATTTACCGACTTTTGTACCGTTACCCAAAATATGCCCTGTCAAGCGCCATTCGAATGAAAGATCGCTGCTGTTTTGTTGGTTGTTTGCTGCTTTGTCCGCATGGTAACCTTCACCGTTGAAAATCCCGAGTTCGCTAGAGAAATAATCGGTTTTCGTTTTGAAGTTTACCCCAAGGTCAGCCGAGTTAAGAACATCGGGGCCGACATTTTTTGATGCACCTGAAGCACCGGCTGCGACAGAAAATTTGTCTTCCAAAATAACTTTGTTGATAGAACGGAAATACCATGAGTTGTGTTCCTCATAGTCGATCCACGGACGGTGAGCGATACCGATTTCCACCCCTGTATATGGAAGAACTTCATCCAAATAGAGGTATGCGTATTTTGCATACATAGTTGCGTATGTAGTCGATGACTCAAGTTCTTTTGTCGTATCCATCGTTACACGGAAATAGTCTTTATCGTTGAAATATGCTTTTACTTGAAGGTAGTTACGGCGAAGTTCGAAACCGGTCGATTTGTCACCGCCGTTATAGTTCTCAGAACCGTAGTTATTGCTTGTCAAACCGAAGTAATGTGTACCGCTGAACTCAAGCGTTTTCGCTTTCGATTTAACGTTTACGTATTTTTTCATTTTTTCTTGATATTCAGAACCTTTTGATTCCATATCGCGCATTTGAAGGTCAACAGTTTTCGCATCGATAAAATCACCCATCTCAACACGTCCCTCACCCGGGGTTGTGTAAACTTGTCCTGTTTTAGGATCGCTATAAAGGGTAAGTGCATCAGCCGATACAACACCGCTAATCATCGCCGCAGCAAGGGCAGACAACGCAACTTTTTTCATAATGGTCACTCCTGTAATTTTGTGCCGTCATTGTAGAAAAGTTTGATTACCTCAATGTTACATTACGCAATGATTACAATAAGGAAAATGAATAAAAAATGGGAATATAAAACAGACACAAACCCGAACGCATACGCAAGGACGGGTTTGAAAAACTTAAGGAATTCAAGAAGAAGAGAAATGAATGTGCCACATGGGCACCTCTAAGGATACATTACTTTATACTTAGAGATGCTCATCGGATTGATGAGAGAAGGAGCGGGAGATGGACTCCCGCATGAACATTATTTTGATTCCGCCCAGTATTCGCGAACAAGGTTTGTTGTTTCGGTAGGCAATGGGATATAACCCAATTTTTGCGCCGCTTTGTCGCCGTTACGGAATGAATAGTCAAAGAATTTGATAACTTCTTGGTTTACATCCGCTTTTTCGCGTGGCATAAGGATAAATGTCGCCGCTACAATCGGATATGCACCGTCTTGGAGTACAAGTGAGCTATAGAAATGATCTTTTTTGCTCCATTTTGCTTGTTTAACCGCATCTTGGAAGTGTGCAGTCGTAGCCGTTACCCATTTGCCTTGAGCTGTTTGGAGCGTAGCAGCTGTAAGATTGTTTTTCTCTTTATATGCGTTTTCGATATAACCGATAGAGTAAGGTGTTTGTTTGATAAGGTTTGTTACCCCTTCATTCCCTTTTCCGCCGATACCGGTTGCCCAACCGATCGCTTTACCGGTTCCGAATTTGCTTTTCCAGTTGCTAGACGCATTGCTTAGATAGTCAGTAAATACGAACGTCGTACCTGATCCGTCTGAACGGTGTGCTACGATAATTTTTTCAGCAGGAAGTTTTACACCCGCATTGTCCGCTGCGATAGCCGGATCGTTCCACATAGTGATTTTACCCGCGAAGATGTCGGCAACAATACTGTTTTTAAGTTTGAGTTGCTCATCGGCGACACCCGGAATGTTATACGCAACAACGATTGAACCGATAACGGCAGGGAACTGCCAAAGTTTCGCTTTATCCAACTCTTTTGGAGTCATCGGAGCATCTGTTCCTCCGAAATCTACGATACGCTCGGAGACTTGTTTAATACCGCCGCCTGAACCGATTGCTTGGTAGTTAACGCGTGTTTTAGTCGCTTTTTGGTAGTTATACGCCCAGTCATAGTAACATGGAGCCGGGAACGTTGCCCCTGCGCCGCTGATTTTATCCGCAGCGATCATTGATGTCGCAGCAATAGCCGCAATGACTAAACCTTTGGTAGCTATTTTTAGCATATTCATGTCCTTGGTGTTTTGATGGGGGCATTGTAGAATGATCGGGTAACGAAAAGATTACAAGCACGGACACTTCTCTGTAATACTATGGTTATAAACCATTGTTATAATCGCGCACCATCATTACAAAAAAAGGCTTGCAAATGCTACCACGCTATGAACTCAAACTCAATGAAATCCGCGGTATGATTTCAACCATGCTAAGTCAGATCATCCTCACCAGTGAAGAGACTCTCCAAGCATTTGAGACCAATAATGAAGAACTTTACGAAAGTTCGCGTACCCATATTAAAAATATCCAAATCGATGCCAATACGATCGATAACGAAATCATCAAAACGTTTGCCCTCTTCGGACCAGAAGCGGATGAGTTACGGTTGTTGGTCGCATATCTAAAAATGACCAACGAAATCGACCGTATCGGCGATGCGATGAAAAAATACAGCACCCGCCTTTACCAACACTGCATGGGCGGATGTGATATGTCCGTTTTGTCAAATGCGATCGTCCAACTGCACAAAACGACCCTCAATGCGCTACAATATATTTTAGAATGTCTTACCTATATGGACGGATGCGATTCGGATGATGTATACCGTAAAGTAATGGTAGAAGAGTCCAAAAACGACGACCTCTTTTCTATTATGGAAAAAGAGCTCCTTACCCTGATTATTAATTCGGATGAGCTCTCAATCGAATACGTCAAAGTATTGGGTACGTTGCGCAAACTTGAACGGATCGGCGACCGCGCGGTTAATATCGCATCGTTGATGCTGTATGCGCAAAAAGGCGGCGAGTTACGCTTGCACAGCTAAAAAGGATTGATGTGAACGGTCTTATCGTAATCGTTGAAGACGAAAAAGATATTTTGGAGCTGATGGAGTATCATCTCGCCAAAGAGGGATTTGAAACCATCGGCTTTTTAAACACCAAGCATGTCACCGATGTTTTGGAAGAAGAGAGTGTCGATCTGATTTTGATGGACCGCAATCTACCCGGAGCCGAGGGGAGCGAGTTTGTCGAGTCGCTCCGCAAAAAAGGGATTCACACCCCTGTTATTTTCGTGAGTGCCAAACAAAAAGAAGAAGATATTGAACAGGGGTTTGAACGGGGCGGGGACGATTACATCACCAAACCTTTCAGCATGAAAGAGTTGGTCTTGCGGGTCAAAGCGATGCTGCGGCGCACCAAGAAACTTTCTCCCGAAGGGAATATCACCTATCGTGATATTTCCGTCAATCTCGCAGCAAGAACCGTCATGATCGAAGGGATTCCGGTCGAGCTGACCAAACTCGAGTTCGACCTTCTGCACGCGCTGATCGTTAACGAAAATGTGGTCCTCGATCGCGATTACCTTCTCGAAAACGTCTGGGGAAGCGACGAGGTGTATCAGGATCGTACCGTAAACGTCGCGATTAACCGCTTGAAAGAAAAAATCGATCCGGATAAGAGCAAAGAGTACATCAAGACAGTACGGGGAGTCGGATACACACTGTGCTAAAGATCCATCAGCTTTTTTTTCTTAACGTTCTCGGACTTTTTATTGCCGCACTCTCCATAGCATCCCTTATCAGTTATCTTACTCTCAAAGCCATGCTGATCAAGGATAGCGAAGACCGCCTAATCCAAAGTATCGAACTTCTGGAACCTCAAATCGTCTCTATGGACAATTACGATCGACTTGCCGAAAACATTCACAGTAAAACCCATTTTCGCGTTACTGTTATTGATGAAAACGGCACCGTTATCGCTGAAAGCAATGCCGATAAACAGCAAATGGAAAATCACTCCAACCGCGTTGAAGTGATGCAGTCGATGAGTGAACCCTACGGCGTCACCATCCGCTATTCACATACGGTCAAAAGCGATTTTATCTATGTCGCCAAAAAAATCGTCTCTCCGAAACGAACCCTTTATTTCCGTCTTTCCATGAGTCTGGAAGGGGTTATGAATCATTTTTACATGTTATGGACCCGATTTGTCGCCGCTTTCGCCGTTTTGGTTGTAATCGCCCTGCTCATCGCCTATAACATCTCCAAAAAAGCGCGTCACGACATTATTCAAATTACCCAATATCTCGATCAGGTATCGGCCAAAAACTACAAAGCCGTCCTCAGACCCGAGTATTTCAGGGAGTTTTTGCAAATCTCCATACTGTTGAAAAATCTGGTCAAAAAGCTCCATAACCGGGATAAACAAAAACGCAAACATACGGCCAAACTCCGACTTATCAACAAACAACAAAACGATGTCCTCTCGGCGATAAGCCATGAGTTCAAAAATCCGATCGCCGCGATCATGGGATATGCCGAAACCCTCCATGACGACTTGAACCTGGATGTTCAGATTCGGGAAAAATTTCTCGATAAAATTTTGAGCAACACCCATAAAATCACCTTGATGCTCGACCGTCTCGCCCTTTCGGTCAAATTGGAAAACAACGATCTCTCCATCAAGCCGACAACATTCGATATTGCCGAAGCCGTCCATGAGGTTATTTCCGTCTTAAAAGGAAAATACCCCTCGCGCACGATCCGTTTCAACGGCGAGACAAAAACGGTCTATGCCGACAAAACGATGATCGAACTCGTCCTCACGAATCTGATTGACAATGCCCTCAAATACTCTGAAGAAGATGTAACCGTCACACTCACGATGTACACCCTCAGTGTTAGTGATAAAGGGATCGGTATTGCTCCTGCGGAACTCGATAAAATCACCTCGAAGTTCTATCGGGTACAAAAAAACCGCTGGGACAACTCTATGGGGCTCGGCCTCTCCATCGTCAGCTATATCCTCAAACTGCATGATTCCGCGCTTACGATCACCAGTACGCTGGGAATCGGTTCAACCTTTACGTTTTCGATTGAAAACTTTATCCAAAAAAGCAAACCGACAAAATCATGATCCCTCTGTCCGCTCCGCTTCAAAAGCTGATAGAACACCTCTCAAGCCATTCCGTCCGTCCGATTTTTGTCGGAGGATTTGTACGCGATTACTTCACCGGGCACGAAAATATTGATCTGGATATCGAGCTCTACGGCGTCACCTCTCTCGAAACCCTTGAAACCCTCTTAAAACCGTTCGGAAAAATCAACGTCGTGGGAAAAAGCTTCGGTGTGCTCAAACTCTCCTATAACGGTTATAACATCGATTTTTCGCCTCCGCGTAACGAGTCCAAACACGGACATGGACACAAAGGTTTTGAGATCACCTGGCTAAGCGACATCGACTATCCCGCCGCAGCCCGTCGGCGGGATTTCACAATCAACTCTATCGGTTACGATCCGCTGAACAAAACATTGCTGGACCCTTATGGAGGGGTAGAAGATCTCAAACGCAAGCGTTTGGCATGTGTCGATCCAGCGACTTTCGTCGATGATCCGCTACGGGTATTGCGCGCAATCCAGTTTGCCGCACGATTCGAGCTGACCTGCGATGAGACCCTGCTGAATTTATGTCGTACGATGATCTCCGAGGGGGCACTTGAAGAGTTGCCGAAAGAACGGATTTTCGAAGAGTTCAAAAAACTGCTTCTCCAAAGCGACTCCCCTTCTATCGGATTAAAACTGTTGCGTGAAATGGGGGGATTGCCTTTTTTTTCTCCCCTCGATCTTCTTGAATCGACTCCACAAAATCCCGATTCCCATCCCGAAGGCTCTGTCTGGAACCATACCCTTATGTGTGTCGATGCAATGGCATCCGAGCGCACGGGAGAGGCCAAACATGATTTGGGATTGATGTTTGCCGCATTACTGCACGATATCGCCAAACCCGCTACAACTATCACGATAAACGGATATCTTTATTCTCCCGAGCATGCTTCCAAGGGGGTGGCTGTCGCCCGAGAATGGCTCTGGCGCATCACGGAGGACAAATCCCTCACTGCTGCCGTTTTACCGCTGATAGAGTATCACGGATGGCCCCGTAAACTTCACCGTTTGCAGGTAGAAGATCCCGAAATTCTCCGTCTCAGCACTCACGTTTGCATCGACGATCTGATCCGCATTGCCCGTGCCGATTTTTTCGGCCGCGGATTTAGCGGTGAAAAACCTTACCACTTCGACGCGGGAGAGTGGCTTTACGAACGTGCCGTCTCATTGGGCGTTTTGCACACCCCTCCCGCCCCGTTCGTCATGGGTAGAGATCTGATCGATATCGGGCTTACCCCTTCAGATGAATTTAAAATCATCCTTGAAACAGCCTACGACGCTCAACTCAATCAACTCTTTTCAACGCGCTCCGAAGCTCTGGATTGGATACGAAATCATCTCAAATCCCATCCTCATTTTTCCCCTTCTTTTCGGCAATTCCCCTCGTAACAGTGTTGTAATGATCGTGTAATAAAATTTCTGACCTAATTACAAGGCAAGGTGTTGCATGATCGATAAAATCTTCTCCAACCTCACCCGTTTTAGTGCTCTGCTGGTTCTTTTCATCGTTGCATGGATATTCACAGAGCTCTATAATCAATCGCTTGAATCGATTCATGCGTTCGGGTTTGATTTCATTACCAAAGACGAGTGGGCGCCTAATCTCGATAAATTCGGCGCATACGCCGCTATTTTCGGTTCTGTTGCGTCTACGTTTTTAGCGATGCTTTTTGCCATTCCTGTCGCTATCGGAGTCGCTATTTTCTTAAGTGAAATCGCTCATGACAAAATCAAAGGATTTTTCGGAGTGAGCGTCGAGCTTCTTGCCGCCATCCCTTCCGTTATCTACGGTATGTGGGGACTTTTTTATTTTGTCCCTATTATCCGCGATATTTTCGGCGGGATGGGGATCGGCCTTCTCAGTGCCGGTATCGTTCTTGCTATCATGATTTTGCCGTTTATGGCTGCCGTTACCCGTGACGCGATGAACACGACGCCCGATATCCTCAAAGAATCGGCCTATGCACTCGGCGGTACACAGTGGGACGTTATCAAAGACGTTATCATCCCTTACGCGCGTGCCGGCATCATCGGTTCGATCATTTTGGCATTGGGACGGGCGATCGGAGAGACGATGGCGGTAACGTTCGTTATGGGGAATGTCCACCACACTCCAAGCTCGATCACCGACCCGACCACATCGATTCCGGTCACGCTGGCAAACGAATTTACCGAAGCAGACAGTTCGCTCTATTTCTCAAGCTTGTTCGGATTGGCGTTGACGCTTCTCATTATGAGCTTCATGGTTATCGCCGTCGCGAAATTTTACTTTTTACGTAAAGAAAGGAGAGGTTCATGACTGCGGTAGAAAAACGGGTCGTCGTTAATAAGATCATTCTAGCCCTTTCCACATTAAGTGCCGTCATTGCGATAGCCTTTTTGTTCTGGATTTTAGGTGTTTTGGTTATGAAAGGGGTTGACGCCCTAAACTGGAATATTTTTATCTTCGAAGGGGCTCCTCCGGGATATGAAGACAGCGGTCTGAAACATGCTCTGGTCGGTCAGGTCATTTTGATCACTTTAGCAACCGTTATCGGCGTACCTCTGGGTATTTTAGCCGGGACCTATTTGAGCGAGTACGGCAAAAACTCCAAACTTGCCCACTTCATCCGCGATATCAGCGATATCATGATGTCGGCTCCATCGATCGTAATCGGGGCATTCGTCTATGCGATCGTCGTTATGCCGATGGGGCACTTCAGCGCTTGGGCCGGAGCGATCGCTTTGGCTATCATTATGATTCCGATTATTTTGAGAACAACTGACGATATGCTCCAACTCGTACCCGGTACATTGCGTGAAGCGGCATTCGCTCTGGGAGCGCCGAAATACAAAGTCATTATGGACGTCGTCTACCGCGGCGCCAAAGCAGGGATTTTGACCGGTGTACTACTCGGTATCGCCCGTGTCGGAGGGGAAACGGCTCCGTTGCTCTTTACCTCATTTAACGACAACTTTTTTACAACCGATCTCAATGCGGCGATGCCGTCGCTTACAGTGACGATGTTCAACTATGCAATCAGTCCGTATGAGGATTGGCAACAGCTCGGATGGGCGGCTGCGTTTATCCTCTCTATGTTCATTTTGGGTCTCAACATCATGGGACGACTAATCTTATTCGCCGGAAAAAGGAAGTAATCAATGGCAAGTATTATCGATATCAAAGACGAATGTGCTTTGCACGTACGTGATTTTGAATTTACCTATAAAGGAGCAGAAGCTCCGAGTCTGAAAAAAGTAACGATGCCCATTGCCAAAAATTCGATTACCGCGCTCATCGGTCCGTCCGGATGCGGCAAGACGACTCTTTTGCGTTCATTTAACCGTATGCATGACCTCTATCCGGGCAATATCTATAACGGCGAAATCGAATTCGAAGGGCGCAATATCCTTAGTTCGAAAGAAGATCTGATCCATTTGCGTACTAAAATCGGGATGATTTTCCAAAAACCGACCGCATTTCCGATGTCGATTTTCGATAATATTGCTTACGGAATGCGTCTGCAAGGGTTAAAAAACAAAACGGAACTTGCCGATCGCGTCGAACAGGCACTCAAAGACGCCGCATTATGGAAAGAGGTAAGCGACCGTCTTAAAAACGATGCAAACGGCCTCTCTGGCGGTCAACAACAACGCCTCTGCATCGCCCGCGCAATTGCCGTAGAGCCTGAAGTATTGTTATTTGACGAACCGACTTCCGCACTCGATCCGATCTCGACTCAAGGGATCGAAAAACTGGTTATCGAACTCAAAGACCGCGTGAGCATCATTATCGTTACCCATAACATGCAACAAGCCGCGCGTGTCAGTGACTATACGGGCTTTATGTACCTTGGGGAGCTCATCGAACTCGGACACACCGAAGAGCTCTTCGTCACTCCGAAAGAAAAACTCACGCAAGAGTACATCACCGGTAAATTCGGTTGATATAAAGGGTTTCCCCTTTATACCTCATTTCTTTTTCTTC
>Ga0172377_10005669_pt1 | contig 12852 bp, 9 predicted proteins | sample Pumphouse3metaG_FD_119749 | JGI IMG/M metagenome (GOLD analysis project Ga0172377, IMG submission 119749) | Leachate microbial communities from a municipal landfill in Southern Ontario, Canada - Pumphouse #3 metaG | ecosystem: Engineered > Solid waste > Landfill > Unclassified | place: Canada... | reverse complement strand
GTGACCGCTCTCTTTTATATTACCCAGGCAAAGTAATGGAGATGAAAGGCTTCGAAATGAAGTACCTGCATTATGATGTCCCTAAAGAGAATCAAAGCCTGATCTCAGTCGAAGATAATGTGAAAGAAGCCTTCATCTACACTAACAGTGTCCTGAAAGACTTTGATTTTTCCCAATATGACAAGATTGTCTTTCTTTCTAAATCATTAGGAACAGTAGTGGCTTCTTTACTAAAAAAAGAACATAAACTGAATAACGTTTATCAGATAATGATCACACCCTTAGAAGCTACTCTCCCCTATATTGAAGAACAGGATATCGTCATCACTAGCGATAGTGATCACTTCTTACCTGATGCCTCTAAAAAACTTGAGTTCCATCCGCAGACATATATTATTTCAGACTTACCTCATTCACTGGAATCAAAAGATGATGTTCATTTCTCTATTCAGGTTGCTGATAGAATCACTTCCATGGTAGAAGAATACTTAGGAAAGATACTTTAAATAATTGCTTATCTTAATTAATCGTTTTTGTTGATTACGTAGATAGGCTAGTAGGGCAAGCAACCAATAAGGCAGTCTTTTTTTAACTTTTAAGTTGCCTAACTGCCTTATTGACTGACCATTTAAATGAAATTTGTTTCTAATCATAAAAAGATTTCTTTTAAAATTCCCAATACCGAATTCATCTTTAAATTTCTTCTATTTCTTCTAAGGCAAAGACTGTAGAGATGGTATAATAAACCAGTTGATAAAGAGCAGGAATTAGCTTGCTTTTTTCTTAATCATTTCAAGGAGAAACATAACATGTATCAGGAACTCCAGAAGGGTTGGATTGAAGTCATTACTGGGCCGATGTTTGCCGGTAAATCAGAAGAATTAATCCGAAGAATCAAGACTTTATCATATGCTCACCAGAAAATCATGGCTTTTAAGCCGGCTATTGATAATCGATATGATAAATCCGCTATTGCCTCTCATGACGGAGACAAATATGAAGCCTTTGCTATTAAAAAAGCGGCTGATATCTATAACTATGTCAAACCTGATACCCAGGTAGTAGCAATCGATGAAGTTCAGTTCTTTGGAAATGAAGTCATTCATATCTGCGAAGATTTAGCCGATAAAGGCGTCAGAGTAATCGCAGCAGGCTTAGATATGGATTTCAGAGGAGAACCTTTTGGTCCTATGCCTGAGCTATTAGCTCGAGCTGAGTTTGTAACTAAGCTGACAGCGGCCTGCACCGTCTGTGGCTGTGCAGCCACAAGAACCCAGAGAATCATCAATGGGAAGCCTGCCAATTATGATGATCCCGTTATTCTAGTCGGTGCCAAAGAATCCTATGAAGCCCGATGCCGTAAGCATCATATTGTTCCGAACAAACCTAAGTCTAATTAGTTTCCTATCTGTTTCCTTCCTTTTATATGAGAAACAAATATCATAAAATATAGACATGCATTTTGGAAAAAAATACAAAATAAAGGACATTGAAGAAAAAGAAGAGAAGACAACTGAGGAAATTCCTCAGTCTGTTTCTCTTGATACGTATAAGCAAGCTGAGAAAAAAGAAACACCCCTCGTTGAAACTAAAAAGAATGATACTAACGAAGTCAGAACCATTGAAGTCACCACTAATACCAAAAACGATGCCTCCGATTCCACTGAGCCCTTACGTCCAGGAACCGAAGAACATTCTAAGATCGGTGAAAAAGGTGATGAAATAAGAGCCATCACTCCTAAAACTGCCTTTTTAAAAGCTGTCAACATCAAAGAACTGAAGAAGAACCATAGACACAACAAAGAAATCGAAAAGAAGATTCCAGGTGTCAAGAAAGTAAAATCCAACACTGCTGGCATCAAGACCCTTCCCGAAGATTTAAAGCGTTATGATCCTGATATCTTAGTGGGTTTGAATACAGTTCAAGTGGCTGAAAGAAACGCTCAGCAGCTGAACAACAAAAATAAGATCACCAACTCCAAAACCTACGCTGGCATCATCTGTTCCAATATCTTTACTTTCTTCAACTTGATTGAATTGGCAATAGCGGTAGCCTTATTAGTCTTTGGACACTATACCCAGTCTTATTTCCTATGGGTGGCAATTCTAAATACCATCATCGGTATTGTGCAGGAAATCAGAGCTAAGAATACAATTGCTAAATTAAAACTGGTAACTGCTCAGAATGTCAAAGTGGTCAGAAACAGTAAAACTGAAGTCATACCTACTGATCAGTTAGTCTTAGATGATATCTATGTTCTTAACAATGGTGATCAGATCCCGACTGATTCAGTCATCAAAGATGGAACAATGGAAGTAAATGAATCACTTTTAACTGGTGAATCACTGCCAATCAAGAAAGGTATCGGAGATACCATCTTAGCTGGCTCATTTGTAGTTTCCGGTTCCGCGATTGTACAAGCTAAATTAATCGGTGACTATAACTATGCTTCTGGAATCCAAGCTAAGGCCAAGGAATTTTCAAAGCCTAAATCAGAATTGATGCGTTCTCTGAATACCATCATTCGAGTCATCTCCTTAATCATCATTCCTTTAGGTGGTGCCTTGTTCTTCACTCAGTGGATGCATTACGCCATTCAGACTGATTTATAGACTTGGGAGATAGCTAGTCATGCCATGAGTTATACAGCTGGATCCATGATTGGCATGGTCCCAGCCGGTATGTATTTGCTTACATCAGTTGCTCTGGCAGCCGGAGTCATGTCCTTAGCTAAGAAGAATACCTTGGTTCAGGACTTATACAGCATTGAGATGTTAGCTAGAATCAACATCCTCTGTCTAGATAAGACCGGTACCTTAACAGACGGCACTATGAAAGTCGATGAAGTCCTACTTATTAATAAAGACTACGATCTTGAGAAAGTAATGGGATCCTACCTGAATTCCTTCCACGAAAACAATCAGACCTCCATTGCCTTATCTCAAAGATATCCCTTAAAGAAAGACTATATACCAAGAGGAACCATTCCTTTCTCCTCCTCCCGGAAATTTTCAGCGGTCTCCTTTGATGAATTAGGAACCTTCATCCTAGGTGCCCCGGAATACATCTATAAGACAAAAGATAGAACCATCACTAGATACATTGCTGAAAAAGAAGCCAAAGGCTTACGAGTAGTAATGCTCTGCCACAGCGATAACTACATCAAGAACAATGAAATTGATGGCAAGATTTATCCCGTTGCTATCTTCACCTTAGAAGATCATATAAGACCTCAGGCCAAAGAAACCATCAAATGGTTCATGGAAAACAGTGTCAAAATCAAAATCATCTCCGGCGATAACCCACTGACTGCTGCTGAGATTGCCGCAAAATGTGGAGTCCCGAATGCTGAGAAATGTGTCTCCTTAGAAGGCTTATCCGCAAAAGAAGTAGCCGACATCGTAGATGATTACACCGTCTTTGGAAGAGTCTCCCCGGAGCAGAAAGCTGCTATCATCAAAAAACTGAAAGATGAGAAGAATACAGTCGGAATGACCGGTGATGGTGTCAATGATATCTTAGCTATGAAGAACGCTGATTGCTCAGTAGCTATGGCAAACGGTGCCAGTGCTGCTAGAAACGTCGCTCACTTAGTTCTTCTTGATTCTAATTTTGCTTCCATGCCAGCCGCTGTCAAAGAAGGCAGACGAGTAATCAACAATATTCAAAGATCCTCTTCCTTGTTCCTGATGAAAACCATCTTCACTATTGTCTTCACCTTAATAGTTGTTCTCTCCTATGCTAACCATGGTAACGGCATACCTTACCCCTTCACAACTAACAATATCATGATCATGGAAATCTTCGGCATTGGTGTTCCTTCCTTCTTCTTAGCCTTACAGCAGAATGATCAGTTGATCAAAGGTCACTTCTTAAAGAACACCTTCTCGCGAGCTATTCCTGGCGCCATCTGCATGATCTTAGCTATCTCCATCAACTACATCATGAAGTATTCCGGTAATTTCCTGGACTTCACTGGCAATACCACTAACGATACTATTGCCTTTACCTCCTTCTGTGCCCTCACCATGACCATCATCTCCTTAGCAATGGTCTACTCCTGCTGCTCTCCTTTCAACAACTACCGGGTGATTCTTTATTCCGCCATCTGGATTGGAGTACTGATCTTTGTCTTTGCTTTACCTTCAGTCCCGGCTATATCCAGCAAAGCCAGTAACCTCTCCATGGAATTAAGCGGGGTTGACTATCATTACCTGACTAAAACGATGTGGCTGATGCTTGTCATCTATGGAGCCGAAGTTTCAGCTTTGTTAGGATTACTAATGATTGTCTTCAGTAAAATGAGAGGAGAAGAAAGTACTGGTTTCTTCTCATTGCTATTCACCAAAAAGAAAGTTGCACCTAATACCGCCGATACTGAAAAAAGACAACTGAAGTAGTTTAAAAGAAAAGAACAATCGATAAAAATATTCTTTTTTGATGACTGATTATTGCTTATTTATGGTGCTTTTTATCATCATCCAAACTTTTTTATGAAAAACTTTTTATAGAATCTTGCATTATCTTGGGTCTAGTAATATAATTATCAAGCCCGAAATTAGTTGGATCTTTAGCTCAGCTGGTAGAGCAACTGACTCTTAATCAGTGGGCCTAGGGTTCGAGTCCCTAAAGATCCACCATCTAGCAATGATAAAGCCTGGCGTTGAGCCAGGCTTTTTCTTTTTCGATTTATTGAGCTTTCTGATCCTGATCTTCATTTAACGGATTCAAGCCGATGGCATCCGTGATTGGTACGGAGAATGATATTCCCTGTCCCTGAGTTGAGATACCGGCCTCATCATATATCTGCTTCATAACCTTATCTTTGATGGTGTCATCAACTACAATGAAGACCATTTCCTTTTCAGGCTGAATAGCTAAGCCGTAGAACTTTGCTAAATCAGGATTGCCAGTACCTCTGGCAATCGTGATAGTGCCACCTTTCCCACCGGCTTTTCTAGCTGCATTCATAACTAAATCCGTTGATCCTTTATTGACAATAGTGACGATCAACGACTGTTTCTTGACTATCGGTTTTACTTCATTATCCGTGTTTGACATTGGTTCTAACCTCCTTGTTCTGATCAGCTAAGAACTTATAAACTGCAATTCCGCTGACGGAATCGATTGGAACAGCAAAGGCTATTCCTTTTGCAGCCCTCGAAATAGCAAAACGGGCTACGGCTATTTTCTTCAGCTTAGGAATATCCTCAGTTCTAACGACTGTGAATACCATATCCTTCTTCGTGTTGTCATTCCCTAGTAGACGCATGACTTCATCCGGTGGCATGGAGAAGGAATAAATAACCATGGATAAAGAGGCGCCCGCGGTTGCATAACTGTCAACAAAGAAACGCGATTGTTCACGGCCGACGATGGTAACGAACAAGGATAAAGGATAAACTTTCTCTCGTTGATCAAAAGCTTTCCTAGTAAAAGGCTGTTCTTTCGTTTCTTCTGGCTTGGCTTTTTTCTTCTTAATAAAGCTGAACATATTTAAGCCCCCATAACACTTGGAAGATGAATAATCTGTGAATCATCAGGTTCACGGACACTCTCAAGAGCCTTCTTATAAGCCGTCTTCGTCTTGATGACTCCAATCAAGCCTACTAACTCAATAGCAATCAAAGGCATGGTGGAAACCATACCAATAATTCCAAAGCCGTTTTCTAACATAGCGGCACCTAAGGTTATATCGCCATACACTCCTTGTTCATAGAGAGTATTGGTATAGCCAATGAACATTGGAAGCAGGAAGCAACTGGATAAGGTGCCAGTGGCAACGCCACTGGAATCAAAGGCAATAGCCACATAGATATCCGGAACAAAGAAGCACATAGCAAAGGTAATGATGTAAACTACGACTATGAAATAAACAAGAGGAATCGAGAAGCGGACACGGATAATGTTCAATAGAACAGCTAATCCAGTAGCTAAGCAAAGAGCAATATAGATCGTTGATTTCTTAATGACACCACGGCTGACTTCGCTAACCTGTTCAGCCAAGACATGAACGGCCGGTTCGGCTAAGATGATAAGACAGCCAATCACAAAACCGATGCCTAAGAACAAATAGATGGATAGATGTCCAAAACTCTTGCCTAAAGAAGAGGCAACGGTAATGAATCCGGAATTGGCTCCCATCAGGAAGAAGACTAAGCCGATGAAGGTATAGAATAAACCAATGATGATACTCCAAAGTTTTGGTCCTTTGATTTTCAAAAAGAAGTTATAGAAAACAAAGAAAACGACAATCGGAGACATCGATAAAGATACCTCTCTTAAAGCACTTAAGAAGTTATTCAGATAGAGGCTTCCGATTTCACCATAAGAAGACAAAGTAGAGAACATATCACTGACCTGATTCTCAATATTGCCTTCAATATTGGAAATGCCGGCATTATTTGATAAGAAAGCACAAAGAATCATCACCGAGATTAGAGGCCCTAAAGAACAAAGACCGGAATAACCAAAAGCATCATCTTCAGGGTTTTTGCCGCCTCTGACAGTAGCAACACCAACACCTAGGGCAATAATAAAAGGAACTGATACTGGGCCCGTGGTGACACCGCCAGAATCAAAGACAATGGTAAAGAAATTCTTATCAGCCAGACAGCCTAATGCAAAGACTAAACCATAAGCAATAATCAACCATATCTTCAATGATTTTTGGAAAATAACACGGAAAACAGCTACCATTAATAAGATACCAACCCCTAAGGAAACAACAACAATGAAAATCCAATTAGAGCCTTCGGGAAGTAATCTTAAAGAAAGAACCGTTAAATCCGGTTCAGCCATAGTCGTCAAAGTTCCCATCAACAAAGCGACAATAGCTAAGAGAATCAAGGATTTCCGTTTCGTTAAAGTTGTTCCGACTATTTCACCAATCTGACCCATGGATTTTTCAGCACCCATGTTGAATAAAGCCATTCCGACAATCAAGGGAATGATTGAAATCAGGAAAGAAGCGAAGATCGGACCCATGCCATTAGTGGCACTGCTGCCATCAAAAGCAATATCCTTTGAAGAGAAATTAAGGATGATAATTAACACCACAATCGGTAGGATTGAGATTGAGGCTTCTTTGAGTCTTCCGATAAGCTCTTTACCCATGATGAATTTATATTTTTTAGTTAATAAGATTATAGCCTAATACAGCAATAAAAGAGACAATACTTCACTCAGTCCGTAAACAAGTAACCGGATCCTTCTTAGCAGCAATCCTAGCTGGGATCAAAGAGGCAATATAAGTCAAGATAATGGAAAGAAGTAAGAGTAAAACCGCATGTAAAGGATTAAGGAAGGCAATCATGCCTAGCTCAACTTCTGGGAACATATTATCAAGTATCAAAGATAGCGGTATAGATATCAGGTAAGTGATGACAATACCAATCATACCGGAGATGAATCCAATAATGACTGCTTCCGCCTTAAACAGTCTTCCAACATCCTTCTTTCGGGCACCAATAGAACGTAAAATGCCGATTTCCTTGGTTCTTTCAACAACGGAGGAATAAATAATGATACCGATCATAACAGAGGATACGACTAATGAAATTGAGGCAAAAGCGATTAAAACCGCGGAAATAACGGATACTATCTGGCCGACAATATCAGTCGCCGTCTGACCAACATCCGTGTATATTACCTGGGCCTCCGTTGTTTTACCGGTGTTATAAGCACTTAGATAATCAGTAACCGCCTTCTTAGAGGCATAATCAGTAGGATAAATCGTAATCGTAGACACAAAACTTGAATACGTAAGAGGATCTAAAACACTGGTTGAATCCGTATAAGACAAGGAGACATCAGTTCCTAAAGACAGTCTCACATTCATGTAAGTGCTTAACGAATTAGTGGATATCTTGTTCAGGCTATCCACAATATTCAAAGCCGCCATTGAGAAGCTACTAGTAACTGGAGAGAAGACCGTTGAAAGAGAAGTTTCATCAGTGGTATCAGAAGCATAGATGTTATCGACACTATCCTTAAATAAAGTAGCGTAATTCTCAGTTGAAGTAGGGGAAATATAGAGATGGTTCTTAAAGTCCTGACCAATAGAGCAGTTCTGGTTGTCATAGAAGGACTGATAAGTCAAAGTCTTAGGATAATAAATACCAGTCGATAAAAGGCCTAAAGAGGTCGTATTCTTCTGTCGAAGAATAGCTTTAATCTTCAGTTTCCGGTTATGAGTGTTCGTATAAAGTTTTGCTAATTCCGTTTGATTATTAGCCGGAGAAGAATAATAAGTAAGTTGCTTATTGAAATAAGGTTTCAGTTGATCACAGTCTCTAATAGCAACAATAAAATTATCTAAGGCTTTACCAAAAGCAGTTCGATTAGTTTCCTTTTCTTCATCCGTACCGGAATTAAGTTTGTCTTCAACTAAGCATTCTTTGATATCGGGCACTTTCAAAGATGACAACTCCGTATTCTGAAGTTTAGTTTGCAGAGTAGTCATATTGATATAAGGAGTTAAAGCAGCCAAAGCAGCAATCACAGAAACATTAGTTAAAGCTATTTTAAGGACACTATTGTCCGGAATATCGAATAAATCAGATAAACTAGTCAAAGATATTGAGGTACTGCTTGAATCTTCATTTGCTGTTAAAGCATTCATAATATCAGTCATAGTCACTGAGTTCTTGAAATAGATGCCAGGAGTATAGACAGCGTTGTTGTCTTTATCGACATTCAGTTTAGCCTCACCATAATAGTCATCCGATAAGACATACTCGAATTCCCGTCCCAGAATATCGTCAAAGGAAATAGTACCAGTGCTAGGATCCATCCCTAGGCTTGACATTAAAGTAGTAGTCAAGGCATTCTTGGAATTGACTACTAAGACAAGACCGAATTCATCCTGATCAGGATTTCCGTATTCATCAGTCGTGATGGTCTCTTCATCCGGATACGAGCCTTTTAAAACATCATAAGTATCCTGAATCATCGTAGAATCAGCAGGCAGCTCCTGCCAAGCTGAGGAAGAGGTGCTCATCATGGAAGTCAGTGATTCCAAATAGGATTCTTGAGAAGTATTCAAGGATGTATAGACATCCGTTCCATTAGATGTGTATTTGCTTAAAACATGCATGCCGATGGAATAGTTGTAACGGACTTTGGCATAATCCGTCTTGGAATTGTTTTTCTTTTTCAGGGTATCATTCATTTGACTAAGGTAGTTGATGTAATCAGAAGTGATGTTGTTGACATGAAGACTGGAGGTGGTTGGCTCAACCACATGAATTTCTTCATCATCCGGATATGCAGTCAGATCCGAGGTTGAATTATTCACATAGTCATAGCCGTACTTTTCAACTGAAACCGGGAACTTCGAAAAAGTCTCGGATTCCATTCGATTGACATAGCCAGTGAATCCATTCGATAAAGCTAATACTAAGCCGACACCGATAATACCAAAAGAAGCCGCAATAGAAGTGACAATGGTCTTACCTTTCTTAGTATTCAGATTGTGGCCCGATATTCCTAAGGCGGTTAAGAAAGACATTGCCGTATGCTTTGGTTTAGTTTCTTCTGCTTTTTGATTATTGTCTTTATTAGCCTCGCTTTGTTTAGTTTCGACAATAGGCTGAGTGGTTTTCTCAGTATCAGACAAGACCTTTCCATCAGTCAAAGTAATGATGCGGCTAGCATACTTATCAGCTAAAGCCTGGTTATGAGTGACCATGATGACAAGTTTAGTCTTGCTGATTGTCTTTAATAGTTCCATAACCTGAACTGAAGTGACTGAGTCTAAAGCACCAGTTGGCTCATCTGCTAAAACAATGTTCGGTTGATTGACAATGGCTCTAGCAATAGCCACTCTTTGCATCTGCCCTCCTGACATCTGATTAGGTTTCTTATCAATTTCTGATTTCAAACCAACGGAAATCAAGACCTCTTGTGCTCTTTGGTCTCTTTCTTTAGGAGAAATTCCCGATAATGTCATTGCCAGTTCAACATTGCCTTTGACAGTCAGATGGGGAATCAGATTATAGTTTTGAAAGACAATACCGATTTCCCGGTTACGATAAGCATCCCAGTCCTGATCGGTATAGTTCTTAGTCGACTGACCATTGATAATAACATCCCCATCAGTGTATTTGTCTAAGCCGCCGATGATGTTAAGCAGAGTCGTCTTACCGCAGCCAGACGGCCCTAAAATGCAGACAAAACCGGTTTCCGGGAACTTCAAAGAAATGTCCCGTAAAGCCACAACCGGTTTATTGTCTTTAATGGCATAGTCTTTGAATATATGTTTTAGAACCAACATAAGATTTACCCTCCTGTTAAACAAAATAGGGAGCTAATACCGTTAGCTCCCTATGATTTTCTGAATTACGAACGAGCCTGATACAAAGGCTTGTTGCTATCACCGCTAGCGCTGACTGGCGGAGAAATCTTAGAAGAAATCCAAACAACACGCAGCACATAAGCACCAATCAAGAGAACTAATTCATTAGTGAAGCTCAAGAATCCGATAGCTAAACCGATGATTTCCGGGGTGAAAGCCATAGCAACAGCTTCCTTCATGGCTTCCCAGAAATTAGTATCACGGCAGACAGAATTCTTTCTTCTCTGCATGATGAATAAGGCTAAAGCACCGACTAATTCCATAATGACGACAGCGGCAGACATAATACCGCAGTTGATCCAAACTGTGTTCAAAGCAGAAGGAGTGGCAGCCTTATGAAGCATATCATGGAAAGCCTTATAAGCTTCAGTAACACTGTTAGTAGTTCCGTCAGCTTTAGCGAATATACTGTTATAAAGAGTTGTATTTGAAGCAGCTACCTCAGTAGAGACAGCATACTGCAGATCTCCGACATAGGAAGCAGTAGCGGAATTGGACTTACTGGATAATGTTGAATAAAGAACAATATCAATCTCATCCTGGAAGATAAGAGCATACGAATGAGGATAAGCAGTGACTGAACTAGAAGTAGTATTAGTCTTTAAGATCTGCTTATTGATGAAATTGTTTCTGAACTGGGATCCGTTAGTAGTTCCCTTAAGAGAAATAGCGGGGAAGTAATACATGTTAAGTAAAGTGACACGATCAGAATCCTCATAAGAAGTTGAAGAAGAGGAAGACGATGAAGACAAAGTACTAGTTATCATCGATGATTTCAGGACAGAATATGAATCAAAATAGAAAGTAGTTGTAATACCAGTAGGATTAGTTAACACGGTAGTATCAGTTGAAACTGAAGTGTCAGTATAAGAACCAGCAGCTAATTCATTAGAAGTATTGGTTCCGTTAGCTTCGTTCTCTAAGGCACCAGCATCTGTAGCCGCATAAGCAGAAATCTTAGTCATATCCAAAGAAGGTTTGCCATTTGAATCAGTAGTGAAATTGATTGTCCTGAAATAATCAGTTACAAAAGCGGCCTCAAAGCCACGATCGACTTCCTGATTAGAAGAACTAGTCATAAACGAAGCATTATCAGCCGTATAACCTTTAGACATCAGAGGAATCCAAGTCAAAAAGATACCTAAAACAAAGAGAATAGCGGTGATCCACCACTTTTTCTTTCTTCCATCGATGACAGCTTGGTTATTGTAAAGAATTTTCCAGCAGTACATTAAGTTACTCATTATATTTATATCCTTAAATGAACTACATTATTATCTACTAAAATCAGGTTTATTACAACCTTTAAAATCAAGATTTGGATTTTTGCTTTTGCCTCTTTAACTCTAAGAAAATCTTAAACTGAAAAACCGATAATTTTCCTAAGAGGTTTTTTAAGCTCAAAAATCTTCTTTTTGCTCATTGTTACGGCAGTTATTCTCCTTAGTTACTTTGCAAAATAGTTAGCAACTTATTTTTAAAGTCAAGTCGCTACTACCGATTTTCGTTGTTTTCTTGTTGCTTTAAGAAAAAAGTTCCTTTATAATCTCATTAGTAGAAATGATTGGAGGAATAACAAATCATGGCTAAAGAAAGATCTACCCCTAGATACATCAAAATCGCTCAGGATGTCTGCGGAAAAATTTTAACTGGCGAGTATCCTGAGGGTACGTTACTTAAGGGACGTTCAATCTTAGGTGCTTCTTATGGTGTCTCTCCGGAGACTGTCAGAAAAGCTCTTAACATTCTTGAGAAGGAAAAGGCCGTCTCTTCTAAAAGAGGCGTTGGCGTCTTCGTTGATTCCGTCCTCCATGCTCAGGAATTTGCCAATAAGTGGAAGGCTGAAACTCAGATCAAGGACAAGTATGCTAACCTTGAAAAGCTTTTAGGAGATCAGAAAGAGCTTCAGGGAAAGATTGACACTGCCATTGATGATATGAAGGATTCCTTCACTTATCAGACAACCGAAGCTGTCAAGTTCTCTAACGTTGAGATCCCTCAGAACAGCTGGATCAATGGCAAGACCATTGGTGAGACTTATTTCTGGAACTACACTGAAGCTACTATCGTTGCCGTCATCGGTGCCGATAATATCTGCAAGCAGTCTGTTGGCCCGAACTTTGCTCTCCATGCTGGAGACAAGCTCATCTTCGTTGGCAAGGATAACCTTACCTTCGACAGAGTCCTTTCCTTCCTCACTTACGGCGTCATCGAAAACAACAAGTAGTTTCTTCAATCAAAGAAAATCAGGAAGGCAGCAATGCCTTCCTTTTTTTATTTATGAAAATTTTTTATTGGTTCACTTAATAGAAATTAAAAAAAGGTGCCCATTATATGGCACCTTTCTCGTTACACACTAACTATTTAATCGGCTGTATAAGTAGGAAGCGTATCTTCGTAGGAAATATTATAAGTCGTATCCAGCGTATGCCATTTATTATCAAACTGATAACAAGAATCAACCTTATGATAAGCACCATAAGTCCATTTATTG
>Ga0172377_10005668_pt1 | contig 12853 bp, 12 predicted proteins | sample Pumphouse3metaG_FD_119749 | JGI IMG/M metagenome (GOLD analysis project Ga0172377, IMG submission 119749) | Leachate microbial communities from a municipal landfill in Southern Ontario, Canada - Pumphouse #3 metaG | ecosystem: Engineered > Solid waste > Landfill > Unclassified | place: Canada... | reverse complement strand
TGCATATCCAAAGTATCCCTGCATACAGAATAAAACTCTTCAAAGGCGTCAAATGGCGTCAGGGCTTTCTTGTAGGGCCTGTCCGAAGTCATGGCGTCATACACATCCGCAACGGCAACTATTTTTGTATATATGCTTAGCCGTTCGCCATTAGCACCCAAAGGGTAACCCGACCCATTTTCTCTCTCATGATGCATAAGTATTACATCCTTGATCTCCTCCGGGATACGCAAATTATCCTTAACCATTTCATAACCGTACACCGGATGCTTTTTGATCTCCTCCATTTCGTACCGGTTAAGCTTATCTCTTTTGTTAAGGAGTTCCTTAGGTATATGAGTTTTTCCCAGGTCATGGAGCAGTGCCGCCTGGGCCACCGTATTTATATCATTCTTCACCAGATTAAGCCATCCTGCAATCATAGTTGAGTAAAGTGCCACATTCAGACAGTGGTAATAGGTATAATCATCTTTATCTCTGATATTCCCGAGACATCCGATTATATGCTTTGGCTCTTCCCTGGCAGACGCAATGGTTCGGGTCATTCTATTTATTGTAGAAATATGGACCTTTTTACCCCTTGTCAGTTCAAGCGCAAGGTGCCTTATCTCATCTACGCTGCCTTTGTATCTCTTCTCAAATACCTGGCAGTTAATATATGAGAGTTCACTGCTTCTTTCCCTGTTTGAAACCTGTACGTAGTCAACGCCCAATTCCTCCAGTTTCTGTATTATATAATCGTTTAATGGTGTCCCGCGGGGGAGAAGAAATCCTCCCTGACAGTCTCTTACGTCCTGAGCAAGAACCTGGCGCTCACTGCACTGTGATATATGTATTTTTGTATCCATTTTTCCCAATCCCCGCCTCTGTTCATTGGTTTATGCAGTCAGTCCAGTCAACAATTCCAATACCGTCAACCCCTAGGTCCGATCCGAAATTTTTTTATCAAAACAAGAGTTTCCTCACATTTATCTCGCCTTCGGCCTGGGCCCTTTCTATAACACTTTTAATCATACTATCGTACCGTGAAAAGCTCTCCACAACGGCAACCAGAACGTCGTCGATTCTTTTGAAGTGTTTGTAAAGAAGTGATTCGGATATTCCCTGCCTGGCTGCGATAACTAAATGTCTATCCCTAAGCCAGATTCTACAGGCTTTCAACTTATCACCTGCTTCTTATTGTTTATATTCAATATGGTATTGCCAAAAAACCGGACCGCATTTATACTGCCGTCTTTCTCCAGCACCTTGCAGTAAGTTTTTATGCCCGCCGATGAACCCACGACACCCATATCTATCCTTTTTCCGGCTATCAGCATACCTCCCCGTACAACGCTGGAGGCCTTAAGAAAATTAATAGAACGCTTTGCAATGATGTCGGTCTGATAGGTGCCCCTTCCCGTTATAATTACATCTCCGTTGGCTTGCACCGATGAGTTCTGGGCATACCCGAACCTTAGGTCTGCGTCCATGTGGTTTGAACCCTCTGCCGCCTGCAAATAACTTTGGATATCTTCATTAAGCCTGTTTATCAGTTTTGTACCGACACCAATACCACCCCTGCCATAAACCCTGTCCAGGCCCTCCAGTATTCCCTCCATCAATTCTGCCTCCCGCTCTGGAACAAGGCTTAACACGGCCTTAATATCCTTTATAAGGGTTTCCATCTTTCTGACCCTTTCCGCGCACATATCAGGAAAACGTTTACGCATTTTTTTATAACCGTTTAGCCATACTTCGGAATTGACGTCATAAAAGTCCGCCATTATTATAGAGTGTATCTGCTGTATTTTAGGCAGTATGCAAAGACTGTTGGCAACTCCCCTTCCGGCGTACACCCTGCTGCTTATTATATTCCCCACAATATTCACAATGCCACCAGCGGTCAGGCTGGCCTGCAGTACATTCCCAAGAACCGTTATGTCGCCCTCTGCTACCACCTTCATATTATCCATTACACTGCCTTTAATCCTTATATCCCCGTCGAAATATATATTCCCCGTACCCGGGTCCACATTGCGCGAAATAACCAACTGTGGAGCCACCACTACCATACCGTTTTTGAACATCGGCCTTCCGCTGGAAACCGCCACAATTCTGGTATCATTGTGCAACAGTATCGCCCCGTTCCCCGCCTTTAGAGGAATATCCCTGCCCTGCCGCGCCTTTACTGTTTCACCGGTTACCGTCTGGCCGTCCCGCCCGGGTATAGCAAAAGAGACCTTTTTGGCCAGCACCTCTCCAACCTTCACCGTTGGCATTATTGTGTGGTCCAAAAGGTCTACTTTTTTGTCAGTATCAAAATCCGGATTGCGGTATTTGTTTTTTTTGAACAGATACTCCACCACGCTGTCACGTCCATCCACCGGGTACTTACCCTCAGCCACAACGGCACTGCCTCCGTAACGCTGTCCAACCAACATGTTAGCCACCGTTCCGTCCACAGATTTAAGGTCCACACCTACCTTCTTCAGCTCCTGGAGGCACTGTGCCAGCGTTACATCAGGGGCCGGGATTTCCCTATAATCGGAAGAGACATTAAGCAGGCTGGTTTTGGGTACATCCTTTACATAATACTGCCTGCCCGGGGATTTATCTATTGTAAGGACCGCCTTCATACCATCGTCTAAAATCTCCACGCTAATCTCGGTGATACCCTCTCCATCGGCACGGGATTCAAACTCTATGCGGTCCTTTTCGGTAACTATGGTTATTTCTGAAATACTGTCCCCATTAACATATACGTCTATATTGGGGTCGCACGGGTTTATCGATGCGTATCTTCCGTCTCCTATCGGATCAGACACCACCGCCCTGCCCAAAACTACCTCTATGTAACCGTCTTTGTTTTGGTGTTCTGGGCTTTGGTGTTTTAAGGACTCCTGCCCTTTAAATATGACATCTTGAATTGGATTTGTACCTATTAACATTGCCCCACCCATTCCCAGGAATTAACCTAATTAGTCTTAACGGCATTCTCGGATAACATTCGGGCTCTAATAAGGCAACCTGCATGATGGGGGGCTGGCTACGGCAAATCTTGAACCTGTCGGCAGCCCGGCCACCATAACAGCAATATCGCTGCCTTAGGCCCGAAACTTTGCGTCCCTGCCTTTTGGCAGGTTTGCCCTTTCGGTTTCGTTATGATATAGTACCAATGTTTCGACATAGTTTGTCATTGTTAGCTAAAAAATGTTATATTGCCATACTTAATGGTAAGTAAACATTCACTTACTTCTCAAGCATAATTATATGATTAGCCATTCATTTTGTCAATATTTACTACTTGAAAACAACAATAATCTGTAAAAGTCTGTTATTAATTTTTTATAATTGTTTGTTAATATTTACCCGTGTTTGTATTTAGTGTAATAATTTGTATGAATATCCCTGAAACCTAATGACAAGAGCTGCTTGGATGCCCTCATCCAAACAGCTCTTGTCTAATTCTCCGCAGTTCCGGAGGCAGCGGCACCGCCACCGACCTCCCTTCAAGATGCTTTAAAAGGGGCGTGGCCCTTTCAAACACCAGGCGGTATGCGTACAGAAACTGGTGCTTTAAGCCAAAGTCTCTCTTAAATATATGGTTTGCCTCCCTGTCCCCGTACTTGGTATCCCCTATAACCGGGTGGCCTATATGGGCAAGCTGCGCCCTTATCTGGTGGGTCTTACCGGTGCCCAGCCTCACCTCCACCAGCGTGTAGCCCTGTGGGCTGCGTTTTAATGGCCTTATGCAGGTCTCAATCCTGTCGCTGCCCTCCATCCATTGGTCCAACACCCTCACTTTATTGGTACGCCGATCCTTTACAAGGTACGCCGAAACCTCAAGGGCCTCCTCTATCAGTCCGGCCACAACCAGCTTATAATACCTTGCAACCCATCTTTCCCTTATCATATAGTTCATGTCCTGAAGAGCGTTAAAATTTTTAGCCGCTATTGTGAGCCCTCCGGTATTCCGGTCCAGCCTGTTGCATATAGCTGGAATGAATGTTTTTTCACCGGCGGGATTGTATTCCTTACATTTGTACAGATAATACAGTATCTGGTCGGTCAGAGTCGTACCCTGCCCGCCGTCGGGATGGGACAAAAGCCCCGGCGGTTTATCGACGATTAGTATATTTTCGTCCTGGTATACAGCCGAAAATTCGATGGCAGTCTTTAGCACGAACCCCTGGGGCATCTCCCTAACCATATCCCCGGTGTCAAAAAATATCTGTAGCGCATCCCCCTCCTCCAGTATCTGGGAGGGCTGGGCTCGCCGTCCGTTAAGCCTTATTTTTTTCTTCCTTATGCTACTGTATATAAACCCTGCGGAAGCCAGGGGCATATATTTTTTTAAAAACTTGTCCAGCCTTTGTCCGCTGTCATTTTTGCCTATTAATACCTCCTGCATCGCAAACACCGTCCCTCTACTTGTTTATATATAACGCATTCAGAGCTTTACACCTCCTAGCGTGTCATCCTGAGCGATATTTTTGTCATCCTGAGCGAAGCGAAGGATCTATCCAAGAAGATTCTTCACTATGTTCAGAATGACAGAGCCGGATTCTTCGGGCTTCACCCTCTTAAGCGACAGATAAAAATGTAATATTATTAATGCGTTGTATATAATAAGCCCTTAAAAAGAATACCACAATTCAATCATACCGTTCTGCCGCGTCAAATATTTTATACTAAAGCTTATTTAGGAGTGATGACCCTTTGAGTACACTGCTTATTACTATTCTAGCATTATTCTCGTTGGGATTGCTACAATATATTCACGCTATAAAAACGGCAAAAAGGCTCATGGACAAGCGGAAAGGCCGTGGGGAATAAAGATTCGCAAATTACACACAATTATACTGTCTACGAAAACCGGGGTGAAAAAAATTGCTTATAGTCTTTATAAGAAGCCTACTCCTCTATGCCGTTTTGGCCATTACAATCCGCATAATGGGAAAAAGACAGATAGGTCAGCTTCAGCCCTTCGAGTTTGTGCTAGCGGTGCTTATCGCCGAACTTGCAGGCATACCTATGAGCGATACCGATATCCCCCTGGCCAATGGATTGGTTGCCATACTTACCCTCATGATATCTCAGGTTACCCTTGCCTATATAACTCTAAAGAGCAACAAAGCCCGGGGTATAATATGCGGCACCCCCAGTATACTGGTAGAACGGGGAAAAATAATGGAGGATGAAATGAGGCGATTAAGATACAACATAAACGATTTGATAGAACAGCTCCGTCTCAACGGCTACCCCAATATCGCCGATGTTGATTACGCCATACTGGAAACCGACGGGCAGCTGAGCGTTATACCAAAGCCGGAAAAACGGCCTATAGTCACAGAGGACCTGAATATTCAGGCCGACTACGAGGGGCTGCCCTTAAGTATTATATTGGACGGCCGCATCCTTCAAAATGACCTGATAAAGCTTGGCCTTACCGAGGAATGGCTGATGAATGAGCTGCGGTCCGCCGGATACACCGATGCATCAAAGGTACTGTTTGCTTGCATAGACGGTGGTGGCAAGCTTTTCGTACATGGAAAACAAAAAAGGTGATTAAATGAGGTCCATTTTAATAATAGTAATAACCCTAAGTCTTATACTCGGAGCAGGCTTCTACACCATATCGGAGGTATCCGGTACGGCGGAGGTACTGCTATCTCACTGCATACGTATAAGGTCGGACATAGAAGGGGGCCAGTGGGAAGACGCCCGGCACCGGTTAAAGGAATTTGACACCTTCTGGAACGATTCCAAACCGGTGTGGACCATACTCATTAATCACAAGGAAATAGACAATATAGACATGGCCCTTGTAAAGATTAATGAATACCTGAAATCCGGCGAAAAGGGCCTTGCTCTGGGTGAAGTAGCCTCACTTGAGCTATTGATAAGGCACATCCCGGAAAAGGAGAAGGTCACACTGGAGAACATATTCTAGGCCCTTTGTCCCCATACTTCTTTCCGCCTGGCTCTCGGCCCCCTGGGACACCTCGTTTATTGTGACGGATATATCCTCCAGCTTTCTTCACTTTTTCCGGTGTATATGGCCGTATTAAAGAAGGGCAGGGATAATATACAATCACACCCTGTATTTTCTACCCCAATTGTAATATAATATAAAGTGGAATGGTAATATTAGGTGCAACCTGAAAGCTTATCAATCGGGGACATTCCGCAGCAAGCTTTATCTTAAAGATGCCGACCATACTGTGATCTGTGATCTGAACTATGCTGTGTGTCCCCATACCATTAAAAGGAGGTTTTATTATGCCGCTTGTTACTTCTACCGATATGTTTCAAAAGGCCTACCAGGGTAAGTATGCGGTAGGGGCCTTCAACGTTAACAACATGGAGATAATACAGGGCATCGTGGATGCCGCAAAGGAGGAGTGCTCGCCCCTTATTCTGCAGGTATCCGCCGGTGCTCGCAAGTATGCCAAACCCATATACCTTAGAAGGCTGGTGGATGCAGCGGTGGAGGATACCGGGCTGCCGGTGGTTCTGCATCTTGACCACGGGGAGGACTTCGAAGTCTGCAAGTCATGCATAGAAGACGGTTTTACTTCGGTTATGATTGACGGCTCAAAGTACCCCTTCGAGGAGAATATAGCCCTTACCAAAAAGGTAGTGGATTACGCCCATTCAAAGGGAGTTGTGGTGGAAGCCGAACTGGGCAAACTGGCTGGAATAGAGGATAACGTCAATGTAAGCGACAGGGAAGCAACCTTCACCGACCCGGACCAGGCAGTGGAATTCGTTGAAAGAACCGGTATAGACTCCCTGGCCATTGCGATAGGAACAAGCCACGGAGCGTATAAGTTCAAAGGAGAGCCAATGCTGGACTTTGAAAGGCTTGAAAAGATAAGCTCCCTTTTGCCAGGCTTCCCGCTGGTACTTCACGGAGCATCCACGGTACTGCCCGAGTTTGTGGACCTTTGTAACAAGTACGGGGGCAACATCCCCGGAGCCAAGGGAGTCCCCGAGGACATGCTGAAAAGAGCCTCTAAATTGGGAGTTTGCAAGATAAACATCGATACCGACCTGAGGCTTGCCCTCACGGCGGCGGTAAGGCAGTTTCTAACCGAAAACCCGTCGGTGTTCGACCCGCGTAAATACCTTGGTCCCGCCAGGGAGGCAATAAGGAAGATGGTGGCCCATAAAATAAGAAATGTATTGGGCTGTAGCGGAAAACAATAATTTAATGTAAAACCACGGGGACGGTTCCCGTGGTTTTACTCCTTCCCGCTTCACACATCCCAACACGGCGTGTCCCCATTCCTCTAAACAAAAAGCTGCATATCCGAATTTATGGCATCCCCTATGTAAGCCTTAACGTCCACAATCTCCAACTCGGGAATCATTTCATCCTTTTTAAAACCCATAACTTCGGTGGAAAGCTTGCAGCATGGACTTGCCTACCCCCATGCGGTTAGTCATCGGATAATGATGGGTATAACGTCCTCAGGCCTCTTGACCAGCACTCTGGCTCCATTTAACTTAAGCTCCTCGGCGGTCCTAAAACCCCAAAGTGCTCCTACCGAATACATTCCCGCCCTGCCCGCCGTCTGCATGTCTATACTGCTGTCTCCTATGTAAACTATATTCTCTGGCTTATGGCCCATTCCACTGGCTATCTCCAGTGCGGCGGCGGGATTGGGTTTTCTTGGGGTGGACGGGCTCTCTCCCCTTACTTCACAAAATGTCCACTCTGACAGAAAAGCCTTAGCCATGGTCTTGGTAAATCCGTCCGGTTTGTTGGAAAGTACGGCCTTGGGGATTTTTTGCCGCTCCAGGAAATCGAGCAGCACCCGGATGCCCGGGTAAGGCTTTGACCTGTCCGCCCAGCGCAGACTGTATTCCCTGTTCATTGCAGCCAAACACTGTCTCACCGTTTCCTCGCTGTCACTGCCGGTGGGGATGGCTCTTCGCACCAGCATTTCCATGCCTTCCCCCACAAAATACCGGTAGGAATCCACCGGATGAACAGGATAGCCGTAACGCTCCAGCACACTGTTCATCGAATCGGCCAGGTCGCCCAGGGTATCAAGAAGCGTACCGTCCATATCAAATATTACTCCGCCAAACCTCATAAAATACATCCTCCGTAGTTTGTCATACCTTTCCTACCACTGCGGCATATACTGCAAATTCATCAACTCCGTCGACTTCCAGCAAAGCATCCATCTTATCCTGCTTATACTTTCCTATGGCGCAGGCCCCCGCATCGATGGACTGGCATGCAAGGTAAAGGTTCTGGCATAGGTGCCCCGCATCAATGGCTACCATTTTGTGGGCAATAAGGCTGTAACGCCATTCCGCACGATAGGGAAGTGCCGTCCACATAAACACCACTGCCCCTTTCGCTACGAACTTTTGCCCCTTGCAGGCTTCCACCACCTTCATGTCCAGCCCTTCCGACCGGCCCATAATCAACAGCCTGTGTTCCATTGGCAGATACCTGTAAAGCCCTGGCTTTACACCCTCTACATTGTTAATCGCCAGGTAGGTTTCAAAGGGATGTCGTCCCCCGGCCGAGGGGGCAGTCCTTCTTCCCTCACTGTCTCCGGTAATACCCTGCACCGCCCAGATAAGGAAGGACAGCTCCTCAAGGTTTAGGGACTCTCCGGTATATTTCCTACAACTTCTTCTTCGCTCCAGGGCGTTTATTAGAGGTATGCTTCCTACCGTAAAGTCCTTTTGTGCCACAAGGTCAACGAAGGTTTCGTCCCCACCGTAGGGTTTCTGGGGCAAAGGAACCGGCAGGCCTTTCTGCTGGTCCCGCTCCAGGGCATCCCACTGGTCCCATAAATGGCCTTTTAGAAAATTTCTGTGGTTCTCTAAGCCGTTCATATATATACACCTCTCCTTTAAATATTTACAAACCGGTCGGCGCATCCAGATATGGTTATTTCCGCTTGAACTTATGGGGCTTTTCCACCTTAAGGCGCAATATAAGTCCGCACTCGGGACATTTTTCGACCCTTTCCATGGCTTTCTCCTCTCCTAAGATAATAAAGGGAACGGACTCATTCAACGGCATTAGCCGGTAACCAGCGGCCATTGACCGAAACAAGTTACCGGCTGTAAACTATAGTCTTGTACCTGTGATCTGTGATCTGTGACCCGTGATCCGGAAGAACCGTCCCCTTGGTTTATGGTAGCACAACAATATTGTTAACAACCGGGCGTTCTTTACCGTCCGAGGGCCTGTTTAACACCACTCCGTTGAAATACATGGCACTGGAGCCTCCGCCGTCAAGGTTGTAGGCCTCCTTAACTCCCAGCTCAAGTAATTTGTCCTGGAGGTGTTCCAGCGTAACGCCTACGCTCCAGTCCCCCTGACGCCCGTCTATAACTATCATAATAAGGTCATCGTTGGCGTACTTGCCTATTATAGTCCGGGGCTGGTTGGTGGTCTTCCAGTCCTCAGGTATCTCCACCTTTTTGCCATCCTTTAGAAGCACCGGTATAAAGCTTACTCCCTGATAGGGCTTAAGAGCGGTCAGTTCCTTCTCGGTCTGCGGCACGCCGCCTATCACCTGACCCTTTTTATTTATTCCGGCAAAGAACAGATCCCCGGGATAGCCGTTGAAGGGCTCCACCAGCTTGCCGCCAATAACGGTATTGCCTATCATCTGGGCGTAGGTTTCGCCGTTTCGCACCTCGGTGTAAAACCCGCCGCCGTTTATCGCCAGTATTGCCCCGGTTCTTTTGGCCGCTTCAGACGTTGTCTCCAGCTTACCCAGCGTGTTCTGGGCAAGCACCACCTTAAAGGACTTGGGCTGGAAAAGCTTTACCTTTGCAATAAACCCGCGGTAGCCCAGTTCCGCCAGCTTGAATATCTTTATCTCATTGTTATCGGAAATATGGGCCGACACGGTTGGCCCCAGCATATCCAAAATTTTCTGCTCGTATATGTCATCAGAAAGCTTCCTGTGGGATACGCTTTTTTCGGACAGGGCGGACAGGCTCTCGTACTGCTCAGAAAAAGTGTCCTCCTGCATCCTCGCCAGCAGACCTAAGTCCACTATGCTCTGCTTTAAAATATTCGTCTCCTGCTGCAACATGGCCGCACCCTCCTCAAGAGGAGCTATGGGAAACTCAAGCTTAATGCTGTCCTCAACAAAGCCTAAGCAAACCAGAAAAAGGGCTAAAAAAGGCGCAGCCAGGAAGGCAAATAGGTAATTTATCCTATACATTGGGGGCCTCCTTCAGAATATCCAGGGCCCTTTCCAGGTCCTCCAGCTGGTCCTCCAGGTCCTCCAGCTTATCGTCTATACGCCTTTGCACCGAAGTGGAGCTGGAAATGGTGGAATCCGCCTCCTCAATGTGCTCCCGTAGTCCGGCTATTTCCTGGCTCAGTGCTTCCATCCTTTCGGTAAGCTGCTGTATATTCATCGCGTTTTGCTGCTGTACGTTTCTTATGGAGGTGTCGATGTAGTCCTTGGCATAGATATACCCATAGTAAGCTGCGGCACACCACACACCGGCACTTACTATGAACACTGCTATATTAATGAGTATCTTTTTGGCTTTGCTCTTCTTCTTTTTGGCATCCATCCTTGTAGTGTCCGTTTCGGGGATATTCTTGGTATTTACCATTTTTTGACCTCCTCCCCCCTTTTATCTACATTAAATATGCTATATCAAAGCTTCAAATGAATCAAGCGGGGAAGAATAATATATATGTATGGTATTACCTTTAACGGTACTTAAGTCCATATTTGTTTCTATACACCTTTCCGTATTCAAGGTCATCTTCGCTACGGGGTTCCTTTTGTTCGTCGGGATAGCCCACCGCAATTATGCACTCAACACTCCTTTTCTCCGGTATTTCCAGCAGTTCCTTTACAAACTGTTCCGCCGTTTTTGTATCGTTATGCATCCTGTTCCTAATATGCACCCAGCAGGAGCCAAGTCCCATGGAATGGGCGGTAAGCTGCGCCAGGATGCCGGCTATGGTGGTGTCCTCTATCCAGGTATCCCTTCGGTCGGATTCGCCCAGCAACACTATTCCCAGGGCAGCATCTTTCAAAAAGGCTGAACCGCGCTCCCTTGCCGTTGCCAGTGTCTCCAGAAGTCCCCTGTCTGTTACAAACACAAACTCCCAGGGCATTTGATTGCTGGCCGACGGTGCAAGCAGCAGTGCCTTTACCAGATTGTCTAATTTGTCGGCCTCCAGCTCCACATTTTTGAACTTCCGAATACTCCTTCTTTCCATTAAAAGGTCAATCATTTTATTACCTCCCGGACTTGTTATTTTACCCTAATTATACTTTATTCTGGCTTCATATTAAAGATATGATACGGCTGAAATGCCTGGACATATTCATTAAACGCCAGATGGCACAACCATCTGTATTTTAAATTATTTTTTCCCCCTATTGGGATATTAATCGTAAAGCTTACAACGGCCCTGTTATATAATCCTTCAAGCTCATTTCGCCGGTAAGCCCTCTGTTCCCTGGCATCCAGGATATCTTTTAACACTATCTCTCACTTCCTGTTGGCTTGTATATCTTGTCGATGATGCTTCCATCCCGGTATTCAACTATGCCTACCACCTGGTCAGTGAAAGATATCTCTCGGGGTTTACCTGCAATTTTCTCGGCGGCAGCCTTCAATTCCTCGATATCCATTACTGGCAGTTTTGCATCTTTGAGGCTATCCATAAGTTCCTTTCTCTGAGGATTTACCGCCACGCCCCTTTCCGTTACCAATACATCAACGGTATCTCCTGGTGTCACTTTGGTTATAACTTTATCTAAAACTATGGGCAGTCTTGACCTTAAAAGGTTGGCTACTATTATTGTCAATTTTGCCCCTGCGGCAGTATCGCTGTGCCCCCCCGATCCCCCCATAATTATCCCGTTCGAATCGGTTAACACGTTAACGTTGAATTGGGTATCTATCTCGGTTGCCCCCAGCACCACAACATCCAGATTATCAACAGCACACCCTTTAACACCTGGGTTGGCATAAAAGGATCCGGACACCTCAACATGGTCGGGGTTGTTTTTTATGGATTTTACCGCATCCAGGTCGAAACACTGCACATCAATCAGTTTTTCCACTAACCCCTCTTCCAGCATATCCACAAAAAACCCAGTTATCCCGCCCATACCAAAGCTGCCTTTTATCCCCTTTGCAATCATCTTTTCCTTCAGATGAAAAGCGGTGGCCAGTGAAGCTCCTCCTGCTCCGGTTTGAAATGATATACCTTCCTTTAAAAGACCCGAGGCCTGTATTACCTCGGCAGCGTATCCAGCAATTATATGCCCTATTGGGTCCTTTGTTACCCTGGTAGTACCCGACACGATACCTGAAGGGTCTCCTATGGAATCCACCTTAACAACCCAGTCCACCAGTGTCTGGTCTATACTGATTGGGCTGTTGGGATAAGGCACCAGATAATCGGTCACTGCAATTACTTTTTTGGCACAAAGTGCATCAGGAATTGCATAACCCAAAGACCCGCAGGCTGAAGGGCCTTCCACTCCGTTAATATTGCCCATGGCATCCGAGGAAGGTGCCGCTATGAAAGCCACATCTATTTTAAGGCTTCCCTCGTGAATAGCCCTGGGCCGTCCACCATGACTCCTAAATGTAACCGGTTTATCCAGTATACCATGGCTGACAGCCCTGGCCAGAGGTCCTGACATATAATTAACGTCCAATCCGATTATAACCCCATCCTTTATATTTTGAATCAGAGATTCATGAACAGGGAACAGCGAGCTTGCCGCAACATTTATATCCCTTATACCCATTTTTGATATTTCATCCAGTACCATATTGACAACATAATCACCGTTTCTCAAGTGATGATGGAAGGATATGGTCATGCCGTCCTTCA
>Ga0172377_10005667_pt1 | contig 12856 bp, 9 predicted proteins | sample Pumphouse3metaG_FD_119749 | JGI IMG/M metagenome (GOLD analysis project Ga0172377, IMG submission 119749) | Leachate microbial communities from a municipal landfill in Southern Ontario, Canada - Pumphouse #3 metaG | ecosystem: Engineered > Solid waste > Landfill > Unclassified | place: Canada... | reverse complement strand
GAAAAATATCCGGGCTGCCTTGCTTACGATTTCCAGATAATCCAGAGCTTCATCGAGGTTGTTGGCAAATGCCAATAGACCATGTCCGGACCAGATCAGGGCTTTTTGGTGCTTAAGAGCTTTCATGCTCGCCGAGCAAAGTTCCATGGAACCTGGTGCTGCTCTGTGTGCTATGGCAATACCTTCGGGGAGATATAGGGGCAATTCCGGGAGCAATTCACAGAGTTTATCATTTAGTGCTTTTGTGTCCTGAGCCAGAGAGTGATTGGACAAAGCTATGATTTCAGCGGGATGAGTGTGGAGAACAATCTTGAAACGATCGCTAGCCATCTGCAGGCAGCGATGGCTGATCCATTCACTGGTTGGCTTGGCATTTTGCGGATAGTAGTTATCTTTTTTATCGGAGCAGGAGATCAGCATCAGGTTATCATACGGAGCGAGGGCGGTTTGGCGGTAACGGCTGCCGCTTTGGGACACGATGAACCATTTCAATCTCGTATCCATACGCTGTGTCACCATATCGGTCACGTCGATGCTCAGATTTCCGGCATTTGCTTCTGCCCAGCCGTATTGATGGATCAAGCCGGCGATTTCGGCGATATGGTGGATAGTGCTTTGGAAGATGGGGTCTTTCAGATCCATGGTCTGCATCAATCCTTCTTCTTTTGGATTTTGTCCCGTACGATTTTTTCTACTTCGCGAAAGTTTACTTTTCCGCTGGCCATCATGGGGATGTCTTCGATCACGTAGAATTGTTTGGGAATAGCAATCGAGGGCAGGTCTTTCTTCAATTTCTTCAGTATTTTGTGCATATCAAAATCCCCGTTGGCAACTGCCGCAACCACGTCTGCGCCTTTGGTTGGGTTGGGTACGTCTACCACGCAACATATCACATCGTTGGGCAAGAGTTCGGTGAGATGTTCCTCTACTTTTACCAGCGAGACCATTTCCCCGCCCACTTTCACAAAGCGTTTGAGGCGTCCTTTGTGGAAAAGATAACCGTCCTCATCGATCAAGCCGATATCGCCGGTATCATACCAGCCGTTACGGATTCGAAAGGATGTTTGTTCGATATCGTGCAGATAGCCTTCCATCACCAGATCGCCTTTTACCAGTATCTTGCCTTCTTTGTTGGGCCCCAATATCTTATCGGTATTGATATCGAGGATTCTTACCTGAGTATTTGGGATTGGTTTCCCCACACTGCCGGGTTTATGATTTCCGGGATAGCATGTGGCGATCACAGGGCTGGTCTCGGTAGTGCCATAACCCTCCAGAACGATGAGATTGTGCTTTTTCAGATACCCTTCATATACCTTATCCGGCAGTTTGTCTGCACCGGCAATCGCGATCTTTACCGTAGCGAAATCTCCGGTTTGAGACTTCTGCAGATAGCCGTAGAAGAAAGCTGGAGTGGCGGCAATAAAGGTGACTTTGTAATCCCGGACATAATCGCAAACAGTTCTGTATTCCAAGGGATTGGGATAGGTGAGCATGCTGGCGCCGATGGTGATGGGAAGCCAGAAATCCACGGTGAGACCAAAGACATGAAACATGGGCAGAATGGATGCAAAGACATCGTTTTCATCCAGATGAATCATGCTTGGAAAGGCATTCACATTATGCAAGATGTTTCGATGGGATAGCTGAACTGCTTTTGGTTCCTTTTCGCTACCGCTGGTGAATAGAATCGCAGAGATTTCGGAAATATCGCCATGGTGCACCATATCTTTCAAGACCCAAAAGGGCAGCTTTGAGATCAGTGCAGCTTTCAGTTTCGCTCGTAGAGTGACGCCAGCCAGAATATCCTCAGCAAAGACCATATGGTCGATGGGATTTAGCCCGAGTTTCTCAAGCAACTTCTTGCTGGTGATGATGCTCCTGAATTGGCATTTCTCCCTGGCATAGATGCAGTTATCGATCGCTCCGGTGGCATAGTTTATCATTACCGGGATCTTGCCGTTCATCAAGGTTCCCAGGATTGTGAGCATGGCACCGACGCCGGTGGGCAGCAGTATGCCGATATATTTGCCTCTGATCTTGCCGATGTGTTCTTTCAAGATCAAGCTGGCAATCAGCATTTTGGAGTAGCTATAATCCTGCATGGTGGCTTTGTCGTACACGGCAATCCGGTTGGGAAAGCGTTTTGCAGATTGGATAAAGCGTTGATGTAATTGTAGCATATCAATATTCCTTACTTAATAATGTGAAGCCAGTCTGATAACAGGAATTCCAGGCGGCCGATCAACAGTGAGATTCTAGCCATCACCGTGTAACCGAATGTGGCGCCGAAACTCACCATTAGAAACCAGATTCCTATCTTGGACGGGACTTTGTAAATACCTTCGACTTTTTTGCTGAAATAGAAGAAATAGACACCGGTGATAGTACCTATGATGAGTAGTAGATTTCCCAATACTCCTGAGACGGTATTCGCACTAAAGGGATTGATCATGGTTGCGGTTACTTGCTCCAGAATGTCGCTTTTCATATAGCGCAACATCGAGATGCCGGCAGTGGTACCGATCATGATGGATATGGGGTATCTGCTTAGCCACTGGGTTTTGGGGTGTAGACGCATCAGCATCATAAGGCCCAGGGTAGCGGGGATCAAAAGAACAATGTTACCGCTGAAATCATCAATCAACTTGGCAAAGAGATTGGGCACCATAATGGAGTATATGATGTAAACCAGCCAATAAGCGGCAGATAAGCCAACAAAGACCTGTTCGGCAAATTTGTAGAAAGGATTGTCTTTGTATAGAAAACTAAAGATACTCAGGGTGAAAAAAGCAGCCAGCCAGATGCCGAAAACATGCATGATCTGGATCATTGTTGCCTCCCTTTCTTGCCGTGCCAAACTTTGATGTTGCCGATGGCGATGAAGATCAAAATCAAGAGGTGAGCGATGGATTGAGCGTCCATCTTTGTAGTAGCAGAGCCCAATCTACCGATCAAACTTTCATATTCACTGGCAGCCTTGAGGCCACCCAAAAGTCCATGTAACTGGCGTTGTTCATTCACATAGGGGAAGAAACCCGGCGCGCTGATGGCGGTGCAACCACCCGTAACAGGTACCTGGTAGCTGTCGCGGGCTACCATCATCCATTCTTTGAGGCCGGGGACACCGCTGGATAATGAACTGATCCAGGCGATGTCTCTGAGACGGCGTACGTTCTGTAGCATTGGGATCTCTTCATATGGCGTATTTTGATTGTCCACAGGATACACATCACTCAGGCTGCGGCCCATGGCTTGAATTGTAACCATTCCGCCCACTTTGTATCCCAGGTTTGTGTAGTCCACTCCGCGCTCTTTGTCGGGATAGTGGCTACACACTTTGTCAAAAGCCTGCTCTGCCATTTGCACGCCCATTGGCCATAGCGCTGTGGCAATTACTCTTTGATTTTTTTTGAAGGCGTGTTCGATCATAGCTTCTGCCATTGGCTGCAATTCAGTCATCGTGGAAGGATCGTAATCAAATGATATGATTACAACCTTGTTCTCGTCGGTTTCTTCGATCAAGCGATAGGCGATCCTGGTGTATTCGGAGATCTCAGTGGTCCAGCCGATGGGGAAGACCAAGGGTAAGGCTACCGCGAAAAGCAATACAGTAAATATGATGCGGCGTTCTGCTACAGGGGATAGCTTCATTTGTCGCCTCCCAGATAGCTGCGTTCAATGCCTAAAATGATGCGAAGAGAACTACCGACTATACCCAGTCCGGCAGAGATCAGGATCGCTCGTTGCGCGGCAGAATTTGGAAATTCCATGATGAAATCTGCCAGATTTGGGATGTGCCAGAAGCTGAGTGATTCGGGCAGCCACCCTGTGAGCATGGTGCCGATGCTAGTGCGTCCAATAATTACGATAACCGCGGTGATCATTAGCAGGTTGGATTCAAATCCCCGGATTATAAAGGCCCGGTACGCGGCAGAAGCTATAAAGAAAGCCAGTAGTGAAAAAAGAGTGGCTGATAGCGGCATATAGGCATTTTCGAAGAGGTAATCGAAGGGCTTTGAGCCCAGATAGGCGCTGATGCCTTGTCCGTCACCCATTAGTCCGGGGGTTTCTTGCATGCCCCACAGCAACCCAAAAATCAGCATCAAAGCAAAACTGACGAGACCGGCCAAATGGTATTGCCAGTCCGGCAACCGGTTCGCGATCTTATTGGCATTCATGCGGATCAGACTGATCTGCCCCAGAAGAATGGCAAATCCGGAGATGATCATAAACCAGTTTTCCAAAGTGGATACGATCTGGTTGAAGGGGCGATGGGGGATAAATTCGGAGATCAGAACAATAATTCCTACGACAAAGGCGAAGATGAGCGGTAAAGACCTTTTCATGAGACTGCTCCGGCGATAAATTCCTTGAGGGCGGAGATGCCCAAGATTTCCAGTATTACTCCGAGCACTATCAGCACTATGATCATAAGTTTTCCAAAGTCGTGCCCCTTCAGGCTGCCTAACTGTTGAGGATCTTTGGAAAGATAAGCTGATGCGGCAAAGAGTTCTTCACCGATTAGGGTGTAATCGCAACTAACTACAAAGAAAGGCAATTGATGAGCTTGGGCGGTGCCGGCGGTCTGGATGGCGCCGGTAGCAAACCCGGTCTCGGCCAGGATCAGGGATTCAGCATAGAATGAGCCCATAAAGAAGTTCGCAGCAGGTTTTTCGCGTAGCATTATGCCATCGATACCGGCTACAAAACCAAATTGATCGTCGGTGAGGTAGAATATATTGTCAGCTTTGTAGGCATCGGGTCTTCCGACTTTGATGTATGCCTCCTTCACTACTTCTCTCGCAGCAGATAGAACCATCGAGAAGCGGCAGGGCACGATGAGTTCGGTATTGTATTCAGCGCTGCGTTCGGCCAGATGACTCAGGATGGTGAGGCTGGCAATGGTCTGGATGTCATCGAGATCGCTGATGCCGGGCACAAACAGGATGGGTCTACCCTTTTCTGTGGCACGTCCAACGGCTTCCTCCATACTGTCCAGGCCCGCGATGCGGCGGATAAAGAATTCATTACCATTCCTGGCAGCGCGAATGTAGTAGATGATGGCACAAGACACAATCAGCAGCAAGAGTAAAAAGCCCAGCTTGCGCAGAAAGAACCACTGTTCCCGAGTGTTGGAATCTGCCATCAGCGTCAAGTTGTCATCGGCAAAATATGCAGTGAGGCGGTATTGATAATGTGTATTTGCCTCCAGGCCGTAATCCGTAAAAGACCCTTCTGCAAGAGTGGATTTATGCACTTCTACTGGATTACCGTTTTCATTCAGCCGGTGAATACTCACTTGCCGGGTCATGGGGCTCAATTCCCAGAATAGATCTATGGCTTTCCCGTCATCCCAGGGGCTGTCTGTGGCGTGAAAGCTGTTCGCGCACAGTATAGTAATCGTAAATAAAAACACCAAGACCATGCCGTGTTTCATAGGCGGTCTCCTTTTCGCGTAGGACTGTCATAAGGGGTTGAAAATTGGTAAAGATATGCGTACACAACACAGAATCCCGGAATCAGAGTTTGTTCCGGTTCCGGGATTGCCATGTATAAAGATGCATCAGAGCTTATTCTTGGAAAGCCGCCTTGATGGCGTCGGTTTTGGTTACAATCTCACCAATTTGCTCTTTTGTATAGGTTGAATCGGTATCTTGATCGAGCAAGTTTTTCAGCTCTTCGGTAAGAGTAACCGCTTTGCTGAAAGCTTCTTGCTCTACTATGTATTCGGTCTCAATCTGCTTCAAATTACTCAACAGATGACTGAAAGTACCTTTTTGAGCCAGGACTTTGGTGCGGTCCGCGCTATAATTCTGATTGATCAGCCAGGCAATCCTGTTTGCGGCTTCCACCCAGCCTCCCATCAGCATTATGGTATAATTATCGAAGTTTTCACTTTCCCAAAGCTTCAGTTCCACTTCTTCTTTATGAGCGTCCAGGGCTTTATCCAGGTTTTCCCAGTCATCATTTTCTATCATGGTCTTCATATCGTCACCAAGGCGATTGACCTCGGATTCCAGACCCAGAAGACTGGTTAGAGTCATCATCTGAGAAGAGATATCGCTGAGCTTGCTCTTGTTGCGGCCTTTGGCGGCAAGCACTGCGTCTGCGGTAAGCAATCCCAGAGAAAAGGCGTTACGCACATCTTCCTGTTTGGTTTTGTAAGTAGTAGCAGGAACGGCGGCGGAAATGTCTTTTACCTGTACTTGTTCCAAAGTGCTGTACACTTCTTTGAAAGAAGGCAGTGGCGCGAATGTGGTGATTTGTTCGGCCATCTCCGGATTTGGAACTTGTTCTGCCTTTTTCTTGCAGGCAAAAAGGAACAACATCAGGATCAGAACCATTGCAATGATCAAGCGAGTTTTCATGTTAACACTCCTTATTCTTTAAAAAAATATTTCAGTTTTGTCCAGGTAATCAAGTTCAGACACAAGACGTAAAACAAGATTACCATGGCATTGAAGGTCCAGGTACGATGTCGCTTTGTTCCCAGTAACTTGTAGCTGGAAAGAAACTCGTTCCTGTCACTATTTAACACTCTGCCATCCATCAAGCTTACGGCAGAGTTCAGGTAACTGTTCATTATCTGGTCCGGGTCCCATTTTTCGGCGATTTCGGATTTGGCATGATATAACTCTGATCGCTTTGTTTGGAACTCATCGTAATTCATGGTAGCATTCCTGAAATTCTGTAAATATGTCAATTCCTTTTTTTGTACCCGTGCCAGAGCTCTGTGAAATTTGGTGTTTTTGGCATAGGCAGTGGTGAGCCCTTCAAATAGCCAGCGAGAGGGAATCAACTGAACTACCTCAGGTACCGGATGCTTTTCGTAGAGCTTCAAACTTCGATTCATCCGTTCAAACTCTATCACTGCTCCGCCAAAGATAATCTGAGGAATCAAAATCAGAGGCAGCAGGTTTATGATGGCGCGATTCTCTTTGATGAAGGCGGAAGTGAGCAAGCCCAGCGAATTTCCGATAAGTGAGGCAAAAAAGAAATACATCACATTGTAAAAAGCAAGACCACGTATATCCAGCACCAATGCGGCTATGAAATGATACAATATGGCCTGAATGAGTCCAAACAGAGCCAGAATCAGCAGCTTGGACAATTGATAGCTGCTCATTTTCAGATTCATCAAGCGTTCTCTGAGGATAATTTTCCTCTCACGGAGGATTTCTTCGATTGAATTTGACATGCCCAGGAAGATGAAGGCGATGATGGACACGAAGATGTAGATGAAGATGTTACTGTTATCGTGATATGAGTAGCTCCCGGAGGTCGTGAACCTCAGAATAAAGGATATGATAAGCCCCAATAGGGGAGCTTCGAAGAAAGTGATGAGATTGTTTGTGTTGTTCCTGATTTTCATGCGAAAACTGCGTGAGATAAAGCTCCACAAGCTGACCAGGTAAGAACGGGGACTAAGTCTTTTCTTGATGCGTTTGAATCCGGCAGCCCTCCCGCCGGTATCCGGAGATTCGTTTTGCATCAGTTCAAAAAGCATCTTGCGCTTGAATTTGTCCCGCCAATAGTCCGGAGAAAATCTACGCTTTTGTTGTACCTGCTTTTGGTATTGTTCATAGACGGGGTCACCTCTGCTTGTGAATTCCGGGTATGTGATGATGTCGTAGAAATAATCTGATGTCATCAATTGCCGTTTTCTCTCGATTTCTGCACGCCTGATGGTTAATTGACTCAGTTCCTCATCAAAATAGGGGAAGCTTTCTGTGGGATTGCCATAAAAAGCCAGTTTCCCGCCCATATCCATCATCAATACCCGATCGAACTTGCGGTAAATACTGCTATTGGGCTGATGGATGGTGATGATTACGATCTTGCCTTGCTGACACAGAGTTGTGAGGATATCGATGATCTGTTCGGCGTCGTTGAAAGACAGACCGCTGGTAGGTTCGTCGCAAATGATGATGGTTGGTTCAAATAGCAGTTCAAGCGCGATATTGAGACGTTTACGCTCTCCTCCGCTGAGATTCTTCTTTTTGAATTCGCCCACGATGGTATCCCGATGGTGACTGAGACCGACTTGATTGAGGATATTATTCACTTTTTGCTTCAAAAGTGCTTGCTGAATGTGAGGCATACGCAAACGGATTCTATACCAGAGGTTTTCGTAAACACTCAGATTTGGATAGAGCAAGTCATCCTGGGGCACGTATGCCATATGCTCCAAGAAATAGTTGATGTTTGAATACAGATCTTTGCCATCGACGGTGATTTGCCCATAACTGGGGTTTATCTCTGTAGATAGAACCTTTGTAAGTGTGGATTTTCCGCAGCCACTTTGCCCCATAATGGCTACCAATTGCCCCCGTTCAGCCTCAAAGGATATTGAGTCCAATGCCAGCTTGCCATCCGCAAAATAATGCTTGATATCGGTAACACTAAGGGTCTCGATCTCAAAAGGAGTTTCGATGAGGTCATAGAGGTTGTTGATACGGAAGTTACGTTTGCCTATGGTCAATATGTCTTTGTTCAAATTGATCGGGCTGGCGTCAGTAACTACTTTTCTATTTACGAAGATGCTGAAGCCCTTTTTGGGGGGTAATACATGATAAATCTGGCCACGCAGTTCGATGACTGCAATGCTTTTGTCGCTATCTTCCCTACAAGTGCTATAAAAACCTTTGTCAAAGCAGACATAAAGCTTTTGAGGAACATAATCTTCCACCCCGATGATGGAGCGATGTTCGATGACCATGCCCAGATGGAAAGGAGCGTATCCCCTTATCTGCATGGTATCGTCAAAAAACACCTCATAGCGTCTGCCGTGTGACATCTCTTTCCCATTCAAGGCCACCGATCCACCTGAAACAAGAAAGCTATATGAATTTTGGCTTTTATGCACAGTGAAATCATAAGAGCTTTTACGGAATACGATGTCATCTTCTTCATCACGCAGCAAATACATCTTTTCTAAGCAGTTATAGGAGTAATCCCGGTTCTTCAAGCTGATGTAGTTATCTTTGGAAAGCAAAATGATGGAATTTACTGCCACGGGATTGCCGTTCAGCATCACATTGCTGCTGGCAGATACACAGAGAAAGAGATGCTTATCAATGGCGTATAAGGCGCATTCGTATGGGTTCAGGTTCTCATCACGAAAAGCAATATCCGCAGAACTAGTGGATCCAAAGACCACATAGTCCGAAAATACAGAATGCCTGATGTGACTGAGATGATGTCTGCATGTAATGCTGGGAGGCGTGCTGAGCTTGTGATCGAAATGATCGATCAGAGGGAGGAATTGATCGGTGGAAATGTTGATTTTTTTGCCCAGCTCCATTATTTCTGTCAGCTCGGATATGGCAAAATCATCTTCAGTCCTAGCCATTATCACCAGCGACTGGATCACACGAGTCTTATCGAAAACTGAGAGATGGCGATCCAGATGAGTAAATACTTCGGCAATATCGTAATCGCTCTCTACGATTTGCTTTACATAGGCTTCCCAAGAGACATCAACCTGAGCAAAAAGATTGGTGAGCAAGGAATACAAGATGTTGATCTCTGTGCTTGAAATGCGCTCATCTCTCTTTAATATATGTACATAGAGCCGGGTTACCATATCAATGGTCTTTTTCAAGCGCTCCTGATCCTGTCTTTGAAACACAGCTCCTTTCAGCATATACGCGTCCCGGAACTGACCGATCTATGTACATCCAGCATGAAATCAACTCCCGAATAGCATTGATAAGTATTTATCATATTAACGCAAACAGCCTGAACCATCCTCTGATGTCAAGGGATTTTGTGCGTAATGTCAGAATTATCGCCTACTTTAGCAGGTGCATATACAGCAGGCGATAGAGCAGAGAATCTCCGATGAGCGTAGCAGAATCGCGCTCAGCATTGCGTTCAGCTTCCTCCCGGGTAGCAGCTCCGCTTTTTAGATCGGTATGCTCCAGATAGTTAACCGTAGCTCCGCTGACCGGATCGATCAAAGAAAGGCGAATATCCGCTAAAGATGTGTAATGCTTCATGTTATTGATATATTTACCCGGCTTTGCCTCAATACGGATCTTGAGCAAGTATTCCGCTTCGTCCAGTTTTGCGGCGATGCCTATATTCAGGTTTGCCAGTGCGCCTGCTACGGATTCACGATAGCCTCCCTGAAAGGCAGATAGATAAGCATAGTCCAAAAATACCAGAGGTTTGCTAACATTTATCTCCAAGCTTTTAGTGTTGAAATTGACAGCTTGCCAGATCTTTAGGGCGGCTTGGTTCTGCAGCAATGAGCTGTAATGGTCTTTATCGAAGTATAGGTCAACTCTCTGAATAGGATCGAGACTGTCTATACGATCTACCGGAAATATATATCTGCCTTCGGGATCGCCAAAACGTGGATTTGAAAACACAATGGATTCCGAGCTTGCCCCCAAAGGAATATTGGACAAAGCCTCTCCGCTATCGTGGTGTATCACTTTAGCTTCCAGTGTTATGCTTTTATTTGCTTTGGCGATGGCAGATACAGTTCCGGTGTTCCATCGATAATCAATGATATGGGTTAATTGATTTAGACGCAAGAAGATCTCGCCGGCGATGTTTCCCTTGGGGCTGGACAGATTCATGTCCAAATACTCCGAGATAAGGTCCAAAGCCGAGAGTAAATAGGGGATGGCGATGCCGGGTTGTTCGGCTGCGCTGTCATATTGCGCGATCAGATCTTGAGCCCGGGATATGGCCAGATCCCGCTGACGCGCTCTATCGGCATAGTACTCAGCTTTATTCAAGCGATAGAGAACGTAGTATGTGCCGCCTGTCTCGTAACTTTTCAACGGGCTCAGATTCTTCAATTGTGTAGAGCTGCTGCTGCGGATATGAGAGATGTATTCACTGTGAGATATTCCCATAATCTCGGTTTGAGATACTTGCGTTTCGGTCTCAATATAAGTGCTGATCTGCATGGCAATGTCATTTGCAGCCATCTCCCGTGCCATATCCTTGTATTTGGGTATGGAAGTCTTCACATGCACCAAGCTACTGAAATAGGCGGGATTGTGCTCCTGTGATTGAATCCAATCCGGAGCGTTATTATTTGCCGTGCAAGATACCAGGCAAAACAGGCAAATCAGGTAAAAGCAGCCCTTTCTCATCTCAGATAACCGGTAACATGCTCCACGATTTCGTCGCTAAGATCGCTCAAGACAGTATTCAGCATCTGAGCTGCTGATGGAGCAAAAACCTCATTCTTGTTAACCAGTCTCAGTTGATCATCCTTCAGCGCGCGTTTATCTCCGCCGGTGATCTTGCCCCAGTTTTCATTGAAGGTATATGATGGATCAAAATTCTTGTGTGCCAGTATCTTTCCGCTACTTACATCTAGCAATGTGTAAGAAACTATCACTTGAATGCTACTGCTCAAAGTATATTCTATGAAACTACATTCGATTTCCTTTTCTTTTAGATCATTATCCTCTTCTTCTATGGTAGTGGATTCCGAGACATCTTTTGAGCTTACTTTTGGAGGATTGTACGCGATCTGCAGGATGTTTCCGCTCAGTATTGTATTAGCTCCCAGCAAATGACCAATGGAGGAAGCACTGCTTTCTTCTATCAGTCCAGAAGCGCCTAGTGCCTGTTCAGTCAATACTTGATCAATGCTGTCCCGGGTGATTAAATCCGTATATTCCATTATCTGGCTTGTATGCATCAGCTTATCCACGATCATAGCGCTTAGCAATTCCGAGGCGGACCCGTGTTTTTTGCCAAAACCGGAAACATCTTCAAAGGGTAGGATTGCCACACGTGTGACGGCTTTCTGGCGGGCGGTTTCATAACGACTGGCACTATCCAGATAGTTGGGAATGAATTCCATGGCTTTTTTGAAATACTCTGCAGCAAGGCGTTGACCGGATTTCGAGGAATCCATACGGCTTTGGTGAATAGCCTTTTGATAGTAGTTTTGGGCGCATCTGGATTTGGTTTCGGCGATTTCCGTACTGTAGTCCATCGCATCGAAGCTGAGCCTCAGACCGGACTCTGGATTGATGATTGGAGGCAGGGTTTTGATGGCGTCACTCATCTTTTGCAAGGCCAGATATTCCGCCAGAATCTCTTCCTGGCCATCTTCGTCGTTACGATTCTGCAAATCCAACAGATGTTCTTTGCGCTGGATGATGGCCAGAGGATAGCTTTCCTTCAGGGTGATCTGAGCCTTTCTGTATTCCGGCTTAAGCTTCAGGGACTCAATGGCATAAAAGGTGGCAAGCTCATAGTTCCCAAGTTTCTGTGCTTTTTCGGCTTTGGACTGATACTTTTTGTTGCGGGCGCAGGCGGTTAGAGAAAGCAGTATACATAAAGTAAAGAGTCCGATGTGAAACGTGGCTGATTTCATTAAAACCTCAAAGAGTAGTCAATTATTTATGCTAATTACTTTGGAACATGTCTCATGCAAGCCTTGTCTTGTCAAGCCGGAATTTCGCTGATGCTAGCTTCGGAGTATACATCTCGCTCAAGAAATGCTTGCCGGTTCTGCGGATTTATACACAGCTAATGCCTTAATCCCTGCGAAAGAATTCTGCAATGAAGAGCATTACGCTCAACATACCTGCTCTTGCGTTTTAGTTAAACAAATGTGAGAAGTCCCATAGATTATGCATTTAGCTTTGCTGTATGCAAAGAATGATTCGTCCATGGCTTCATTTACGGGCTATCCTTGCCCTATGCTCAATCCCGTGCCGATCCGGATATCGTCCCGTTATAATCGAGTGACTACTGGAGGATATCGGCTCTACATCAGCTTCGGCACAGCTTAAGTACATGGGGTAGCACAGACATATCCTGAAATAGGCCTGATCCGGCCTGAGTTTCTACCGGGGTTTTATACAATCAG
>Ga0172377_10005666_pt1 | contig 12856 bp, 7 predicted proteins | sample Pumphouse3metaG_FD_119749 | JGI IMG/M metagenome (GOLD analysis project Ga0172377, IMG submission 119749) | Leachate microbial communities from a municipal landfill in Southern Ontario, Canada - Pumphouse #3 metaG | ecosystem: Engineered > Solid waste > Landfill > Unclassified | place: Canada... | reverse complement strand
TTCTAACTGCCAGGATTCGCCACGCAGTTGTGCTACGCGCATCACCCCGGCTTGTTGTTCAAACGCTTGGTTGAGGTCATCGGGCAGTTGGTCTTTTAACGCGAGAAATTGCACTGGGTTGTCGGCGTTGGGCTGAACATTTTGAAAAATCAAAATCGCCGGATAGGTGGTCACGCCTTCAAACACTTGAATATCACCAAAATCGACGACTTTACGCAACCAGGCCTGGTGGCTGAGAAATTGGCGCAAAGGCTGACCTGAGCCGGTTTTAAAAAAGGTGGCGGAGCTAATATAACCCAACGTACCGTTGGGTTTGAGCAGTTTTAAGCCGAGTTCGAAAAAGTAGGCGTATAAATCCGCCACGCCGTGATACACCGCGTAATGTTGTTCTAACCAGGGTTTGAGGTCGCTAAAACGTTCTTGGCGCACATAGGGCGGATTGCCTAACACGACATCAAAGCCGCCGTTTTGCAGTATGTCGCTAAACGCGACGTGCCAGCAAAAATCAAACCCCGGCGCGGCCTGGGTTAAACCCAAGCTGTTTCCGGCTTTGAGGTTGCTATCAAGACTGGTTAAGGGCTTGCCACGTTCAGCGGTTTTTAACCACAGCGAGAGTTTACTGATTTCGATAGATTCGTCGTTGAGATCGACGCCGTAAAGGTTGTTGTTAAGGATTTCTTTATTGAGATCAAACACCCCGGCTTGGCCGGTGAGTTCGGCGATCTTGTCGTTGGTGCGCTGGTATTCGGCGTGTAAATAATCAAACGCGGCCACTAAAAACGCCCCTGATCCGCAGGCAGGGTCAACCATTTTGATGGTTTGCAGGGTGTCTTGCCAGGCGTACCAAAACTTGAGCTCGGTTTGGCTGGCTTTTTTCCATTGAATGGTGCCGTCGGCTTTGGTTTGTCCATAATCGGCAAACAGCGCATCAAACCGTTGTTTGAGGTGGTCGCCAAGGGTGTGCTCGACAATAAACGCGGTGATATTGTCGGGCGTATAGACTACGCCGTGTTGTTTGCGTTTGCCGCTGACGGCGGTGGCTTTGGCGGTTTTGGTGGGGTTAAGCGTTTCGCCGGATTGGATGCGTTCGCTGAGGTCTTCGAGGTCGGCAATCGACTGTTCAAAAATATGCCCCAATACGGTCACGGAGACTTCGGACGCAAAGTCGTATTCGGCGAGGTTTTTAAACGCTTCGCAGAGTTTGTCGGATACCGTGAGTTGGTCTAAAAATTCGTCGGGGGCAAATAATCCGCCGTTATACGCGGGAATGTTAAGCTGCGTATTGCCTTTATCAATGGCGTTAAACAGGCCTTTAAAGTTGGCGTAAATCGGGCGCGGGTTGTAAGGATCGGCGTGTTGATAAGCGCGTTTGATAGTGTCGTCGGGAACGAGACCGCGATCTTCGGCAAAAGCAATAAACAGCATACGATCAAGCAGTTTTTGCGCGGGGTTGATGAGGTCGGTCGGCGCGTGCTGCGGGTTGTCTTTTATTAAGGTCGCCAGCAGGGTTTCGCGCAGATGTTTGTAGTCGTCATAGAGTTGCGCGGTGATGTCTTTATCGGCTTGTTGGCTGATTTTGAGCAGGTCGGCGGTGCGTCCGCTGAGCAAGTTGTTGGCGTGTAAGCACAAGGTAAAACGTGCGTATTCTTGTGGCTCGGTGAGGTTGGCGAGATCAAAACGCTCATACACCAGCGAGGTTTCACCGACGGCATAAAGCCGAATTTCGAGGTAGTTGGTAACGAGTACCCATTGGCAATTTTTGGCATCACGCGCGTATTCCCAAGCTTGTTGCACCGGGCTTTTATGGCGACCGGGCATAATCGCGTCCAGGTCTTTGGTTTTTGCACCTTTGACTTCAAACACCGCATGAATACGATCTTGGCTTTTATCGCCATAAAATTCACCCAGCGCCAAATCGACCGAACCGGTGCTTTTGGTGTTACTGATGGCGTATTCGCGCGCGATGCTGTAACGCTCGGCTTGACCAAACGGCTCATAACCCAATACGCCCACCATAATCTGTTGCATAAACGGCGCGTGCAACGAGACTTCGGATTGCTTGGCGAGTTCGCCGGATTGGATTTTGCTTTGCCAGCTTTGTAAGGCTTTAAGATGGTCGGCGGGAATCGGCTGGGGTTTAAGGTGTTTGGCTAATACTTTGGCTTGAAATAAACGGGGCTGGATGGACATGGGCAGAATAAACCGAGTAAAAATAATCAGGCCATTCTAAGGTAAAGACCGAGGTTCGACAACTTAGGCGCAACGGTTTGCTTGGTTGTGTTGACCATTCATTTTGAACCACAGAGACACGAAGGCACAAAGTGTTTTAACGTTACGGTTTATTTATTTTAAAAATCTTTTTTGATCCACGTAAACACGGTGATTTAGCAGGGTTAATCGAGTGTACTGATTTAGGTTGTCGCCGTCGATTTGCAGGCCTGCTAAAACCAACATTCAACGCCGCTAATACGACACTTTATCGGGCTTAACCAGCCAAGCCTGCAACGCTATGTGCGCTTCGTCAGCCAATAAACGCCGCATCGGCATAGTCCGTTCATTAGGCGCTAAACACACTTCACGGTATAAACGCGCATCATCAAAACCTATCGCCGCCGCGTCTTCACGCGTATTCGCATAATAAATCGCATCCAAGCGCGCCCAATAAATCGCCGCCAAACACATCGGACAAGGCTCGGTGCTGGTATAAATCACACAACCGGATAAATCAAACCGATTTAAATATGCCGCCGCCTCACGGATGGCGGTTATTTCAGCGTGCGCCGTCGGATCACAACAGGAAGTGACCTGGTTAAATCCGCGCGCGATAATTTCACCGTCTTTCACAATCACCGCACCAAACGGTCCGCCCCGCCCCAATTCAACACTTTCAAGCGACAATGCAATCGCCTCACGCAAAAAACGCTCATGCAACGCCTTATCCATTCCCCTCTCCCTTGTTTAGGCCCCGCGCCTTATCCCTGATAATGTCTATCCCGGCTTAATCGAGGCCCATTTTCTAAACCTTGGCAATGCAAACACCGCCATGCTATTAAATTTCGCGCAAACTCGCTAAAATAACTGATTTCATCCTCATTCAAGCCAGCTTCGCTGTTTGTATTTTAAGGAGAAGTGATGTCCATCGTGAAATTATTAATGCTTTCGAGCGCGCTTATATTTACGGGTTGCAGCCATGTCGAACACCTCAGCCAAGGCCTTGGCGAGCAGGCGCTCGAACCCAAAGTCGCTGAATATAAAGATCGTGGAACCGGCGTATATTACGATTTCCTAACGCAACCGGCCGTCAGCCAACCCGATACCTATGTATTTTTCTACGGCTCGACCGGCTGCGGCAGTTGGAAATACCTTATGCCCAGCTATGTCGAGGGCTTCAGCCATCCGGCGCGCGTATTCGCGCTCAATAAACGCTTTGTATCCGACCGCAGCACCGGATTACTCAAATGCGGCGATGCGTTTCATCAAATGAACTACCCTGAGCGCTGGTTAGAAGATTTTCGCTCATTTGTCAGCTATCAGCTACGAAATGCGCCCAAAAAACCTAAAAATGTCGTCTTAGTCGGCGTATCCGAAAGTGCAATGACGGCACTCAAACTCGCCAACGAACTGCCGCAAGTCACCCATTTGGCGATTATCGGCGAAGGCGGCTACAGCCTGCGTGAATCGATGAAAATTCTCCACGACAAAGGCTTTATTGCCGACAACATTGAAGAAGGCATGACCCTTATGTCGAGCGAGCCTCGCTCAATTCACAAGTCATGGCATGGCCATACTTATCGCTGGTGGAGCGATGTCGTCGATTTCGACCCGCTCCCCTACTATCTCAAACGCCCGATTCCGATTTTAGTCGGCATCGGTGAACGCGACCAACGTATTCCGGTCGAATCCGGCTATTACCTAGAGCGCGTATTCAAAGAAAAAGGCAAAACCAACCTCACGCTCAAAACCTACCCCGGTGCAGACCACGACCTTAAAGCGCGTGATACACGTTATTTACCCGACTTTTTCCGCACACTCAGCGCTATGCTGAATTAACGACCGCTAAATCACAAACTCAACAGCGTACTCCTGGGTACGCTCCCCCCGCCCAACTTCAAGCACAATTGCCACACAACACCGCAAACCATAAAATCCGCACACACCCCTATAATAAAAACATATAACTACCTACGTACATCTCAATACTTTCTCAATACTGTTCACAAATCAACTCACTACAATCTCTTGAAATTAAATTCTTCATAAATTTTTCATTTTTTTGATTTTAGGAGTAAGTAATGAACACCCAATCCCCCCTTTTAGTAAAAAATCGAAATATATCGGCGAGTTTATTGCTCGCACTATTCAGCACAAGCGTTATAGCCGATACGAACATCTCTGAGCTTCACACCATTACCGTTTCAGGTTCGGCAATTGAAGACAGATTCGAATCCAACCTTCATGACCCGTCTAGTTCAACCCTCATCAAGGGTGAACAAATTGACGAACAACACGCCACCAACATTATCGAAATTTTACGCGGCATTCCGGGTGTCACCGCAGATCTGGCCGGTGAAGGCGATGGCATAAAAATCAAACTTAGAGGGGTTGAAAATCAGCGTTATATGGGCGAAAAACCCGGTGTAGCGATTGTGATTGACGGCGTGCCGGTTTTCGAGCGCACTGGCAAGGTGAATATTGACTTGGATAATATTGAATCGATTCGTGTGATCAAAGGCGGAGCATCATATCTTTACGGTGAAGACGCACTTGCCGGAGCCGTGATTATCACAACCAAGCGAGGCGCACGTCACAAAGGCGTATCGGTCGAATATGACCGAGGCTCATTTGGTTATCAACGTAAATATATCAAAGGCGGCTTTGCAAATGATCATTTTGGCGGTCATTTACAATACGCTCAACGCGAAACCGACGGCTATTACGCTCTGTCAAATCGAGACACTAAAACACTATCCGGCAACTTGCAATGGTTTATCAACAATCACAGCGACCTGACATTTGGTTTTGAGCGTTCAGACCGCTATCGGGACAGAGAAGGGAATGTAACGGGAGTCACACGTGCAAAAGAAGACCCCAAGGGTGAAATTGCCGGTCGTGGGCGTACTCGCCATTTCGATGTGGAATTGGGGCGCTACAATCTTACTTACTCCAATGATTTTTCCAATACCGGTAATTTAATGGCTATCGCCTACCAATATGACGACAAAACCGATTATTGGTCGGCACCGGTCAGATTTGATGCCGCAGGCTTACCTGTAAACGATACGCATGTTGATGCCTATGAACAAATCGTCAATTACCTACAACAACAACGCGGAATCAAACTTGAGTTACGTGAATCGTTTGGACGCTGGGGCGTAATGGGAGGTGCGGAAGTTAAACGCAATACCTTTGACGAAATTTCTCGCGCAAAACAAGACTATAGTAATCGCCCAGGCCCAACAAGAACCATTACACGTCAAGGCACCGTTTCGTCAACCAGCTATCGTGAAGAAACGACCAAAGCCGCCTATACCGAAGCAAAATTTGGCTTAACCGAACGCACCAACTTAACACTTAATTATCGCATTGATCAAATTGAACTCAACGATAGAAATCGCTTAACAAATGTGACGCGAGATAAGGCTTTTGATGTCCAATCATGGCGTATTGGTGCTGACCATCAACTCCATGATGATCACTCCGTTTACGGTGGGGTTTCAACCGGATTTAGAGTGCCGACACTCAGCGAACTCTCAACGAATGCTCAGCTAAAACCGGAACACAGTTATAACTATGAAATCGGTTTACGATCAACGGCAAACCTATTCGGTTGGCAAACACAATTTAATAGCTCGGTATTCTACTTAGAGCGCAAGGATTTTATTACCAGCACATCAGGGCAATACGTCAACTCCACAGCACCCAATGCAACTTACCATGACAATATCGGCAATACTGTTAGCCAAGGGCTTGAACTTGCATTGCAAACCGAAGTTCAACACCAGCTATCCTTTGATTTTGCCTATACCTTTTTAAATAACTACTATACAAAATATGATGACTTTTATCTCGCGCTAGGAAATGCACGCGGTACACGCGTGAATTCACTCGCCGATTTGACAAATCCAAACTCACAAGTTTTTTTTCAACACTATAACAATAAAGGTAATCAACTACCTCGCACACCAAACCACCAAGCCAATTTCCGAACTCATTGGCATCCTAACCAGGCCTGGCGTTTAACGACCGAAATTGATTATCGTGGTGAAAGTTACGCCGATGAAATTAACCAAGAAAAACTGCCAAGTCGTACATTAGTCAATTTAACACTGGCTTATAACACGCAAATAAAACTATTTGGTGGCAAACGCTCTAAGTTCAGCGCATTTATTAAAGTTGATAATTTGCTAAACGACCAATTCTTCGCTATCGCGCGCGGCTTCCAAGACAGCACAGATCAGAATGGCAATTACAACGGCATATACAACGCCGAAGACCTGTCCATCATCGTTGATCCGGGCCGAGTGTTCAGCGCCGGTATTGGCATTAAATTTTAAGGACACGCGGCATGATGAAACCACTACAACCCATTATTTTACTGCTGCTCCTTTTATGGGGTGCACAACTGCACGCGCAGCCAAGTGTTAAAGTGACCCTACTGACCACCGAGTTTGTCATGACCCACAAACTCAAACTGATGCAAGTTTCTGCCGAAAAACAAGGTGTGAAACTTGCTTGGACACAGGTGGATACTGACGGTGAAGCCGGTGTGCAGCGCGCTTTAAACAACACGGATTTTGTGATTATCGACACCCCGCGTGGCGATGACCAAAACCGCGTTAAAGCCCTGGCCGAAGCGCATTTAAGCAAACTAGATGTACCGATTATTCACATCAATCGTATGACACGCGAGTTACCGCTTGTCATCGTCAATACCTCAAACGAGACAGGGCAGCGTATTCGTGACTATTATCTCGGTGGCATGGCGCAAAACCGTGAACACCTGTTTCACTATATTCGCGCCTATGTTCGGCAGGATAATCTGACTCAGGTGCCGCCCCCGATAGAATTGCCGGATGGCGCACTCTACCACCCGGACTTTAGTGAAAACCTGTTTGAAACCCTCGAAGCTTATTTAAACTGGTGGCAAACGCACCATAACCAGGCCTGGTCAAACCGTCCGGTGATTGCGGTGGAAACCACCTCCAGCTATATTTCTGATGGCCAAACCTCGCATTTAGATACATTGATTCATGCGATTGAATCCCAAGGTGGCTTGCCGTTGGTACATTACCGTAGTTCACGCCTAGGCAATGCCCGTGCTGCGGCACAGCGTCCAAGCACGAACAACCAACGCGGCCGTCCGCAAGCTACTGACGAAACCCAATCACCTTTTCCAAACCCTCAAACACCTCATCGCCCTTTTACCCTTGACGAGCCCCTCATTACCCATCAAGGCCAAATCTTACCCAATGTGTTGATGGTCAATACCTTTTTAGGCGGTGATGTCGAAGGTCGAAAATTACGTTATCAAGCCTTAAATATTCCGGTGATGAATATCATTCACTATCGCTCGGATAACCGCGAAGTATATCTGCAAGACCTCGCTGGTGTCAGTTCCTTCCACCTACCCACCACCCTAATGAATGCCGAGTATATTGGCATTCAAGATCCGGTGGTGCTCACCAGTAATGAAGACGGTGAAATGCGCGTCATGCCGGAACAGCTTGAGATGTTAATCGGCAAGGCCTTTAACCTTGCCAAACTGCAAACCCTGCCGAATCCAGACAAAAAGCTCGCGCTGATGTTTTGGAACCACCCGCCCGGTGAAAAAAACCAAGGCGCATCGAATATGAATGTGCCACGTTCTTTGGAAAAACTCAGCCAACGCCTTGCCGATGAGGGTTATCAGGTGCAACCGGTGCTTGAGCAACAAATGATTGATGCCGTTGCCGAGATGCTCAAACCCACCTATCGCCCCGGCGCTTTGCCGGAACTGATGCAAACCGACTTATGGGATTTTATGCCGCTTGAGGCTTACCAGGTCTGGTTTAAAACCCTGCCTGCAACTATTCAGCAAGAAATGAATCAACATTGGGGCTTGCCGCAAACCTATGGCGCTTTGGTTGAACACCAAGGTGAACTCGGTTTTGTGATTCCAAGACTCAAATTGGGCAATCTGATTATTATGCCGCAACCCAGTCGCAGCGGGAATGATCCACAAGCCGACAAGGATGCGTTTCATGACACCAAAATGCCGATGAACCATTATTATGCGGCCACCTACCTTTGGGTGCGCCAACACTATCAAACCGATGCGATTATCCATTTCGGCACCCACGGCACCCAAGAATGGCACCCGGGCAAAGAACGTGGGCTTTGGGCCTACGACTATCCCAATCTCGCCGTCGGCAACACACCGATTCTCTATCCTTATATTGTCGATAATATTGGCGAGGCGATTCATGTCAAACGTCGCGGACGCGGTGTCATCATTAGCCATCAAACCCCGCCCTTCTCGCCGGCAGGACTGTCTGATGATTTTGTGACGATTAACGACCTGATTCGTGAATACCAAATGCTCGATGATGGGCTGGTAAAAGCGAACAATCGTGCCTTAATTATCGAACAAGCGGTCAAAATGAATATCCACCAAGACCTCGACTGGTCGGTGGCGCAACTTGAACGCGAATTTGAAGATTTCTTGCGCGATATTGAAGACTATCTCGAAGACTTGGGTTCCGCCATGCAACCCTTAGGCTTGCATACCTTTGGCAACACCGCCGAGGACGACCATTTGGCGTTAAATGTGATGCTCATGCTGGGTGAACCTTTAATGCAAAAACTCGGCATTGAAAACCCGCGTGCCTTATTCCGCGCTGATTATCGTGAGATTAAAAATACCGAACCTTATCTGTTTGTACTGAACCATATTGTGCAACAACAACCCATCAAGGATGCCGACACCGAACTGTCAGCCATCTTAGAACAAGGTCGTGTGTTTTATCATAATCTGAAAGCCGAACATGAACTCCATGCCTTAGTTCAAGGCTTAAATGCACGCTGGATTGATCCGTCTTACGGCGGCGACCCGATTCGCAACCCGGATGCCGTGCCGACCGGGCGTAATATGTATGGTTTCGACCCTGCGCGCGTACCGACCCGCGCCGCTTATGAGGCCGGGGTGCAAGCCATGCAAGAACTGATTATTTCCCACCAAGCCACCCATAATGAGTTTCCAGAAAAACTCGCCTTTACGCTATGGAGCACCGAAACCATGCGTCACTTAGGCATGCTGGAAGCGCAAATTTTCTATGCGATGGGCATCAAACCCGTCTGGGATCGCGGTGGGCGTGTGGTTGATCTTGAGGTGATTCCACTTACCGAACTCAATCGCCCACGCATTGATACCATCATTTCTTTAACCGGACTCTATCGTGACCAGTTTCCGAATGTCATGGAACGTTTTAATCAGGCGATTGTGATGCTGGCAGAACTCGATGAGCCGCTTGAACAAAATTTGATTCGTGCCAATACATTACGCATCGAACAAGCTTTGTTAGACGAAGGCATTGCCTCGGAATTGGCACGTAATTTTGCGCTGACTCGCGTGTTTGGCAATGAATCCGGTGATTACGGTACCGGCCTACCCGATGCCACCCTCGCCTCTGATCAATGGGATGAAACCGATGGCAAACTGGCAGAACTCTATCTATCGCGTATGTCTTGGAGCTATGGCCCCGATACATCGCAATGGAGTCAAAAGCTGACGCGTGAAGATGGCAGCGCGATTAATGTCTATGCCGAACAACTCAAAGGCACCAGTGCTGCGGTATTTTCACGTTCTTCCAACTTGCGTGGCTTATTGGACACGGATCACCCTTTTGAATACCTGGGCGGCATTTCACTCGCCTTGCAACATCTAGATGGTCGTGCGCCCCAACTTTACATTTCCAATATGCGTGATCCGAATCGCGCCAAGCTGCAAACCGCTGAGCGTTTTTTGGCGACCGAGTTGCGCGCGGTGTATCAACACCCCAACTGGATGCAAGAAATGCAAAAAGAAGGCTATTCAGGCACCTTGCAGATGCTCAACACCATCAACAACTTCTGGGGTTGGCAGGTGATGGATCGCAATGTGGTGCGCGACGACCAATGGGAAGAATTTCACCAAACCTATGTGATGGATAAATACAATTTAGACATGCGCGAATGGTTTGAACAATCCAACCCTACCGCGCTGGCACAAATTGCTGAGCGTATGCTGGAAGCGATTCGCAAAGACTACTGGCAAGCCAGTGAACAAACCAAGCGTGAACTGGTTGAGGTTTATCAAGAAATTGCCGAAAAACACGATGTGTTCACCTCTAATGCAACCTTTAAAGCCTATGTGGAAGAACTTGCGCGGGGCTATGGGTTATCGCCTGAACCGGCATTGGAAGTCGAAGCCTCGCCAGCAGAGGCTGTTGCTGACGCTGGCGAAAGCTTAGAAACCGTGAGCGGCCAAGTGATGACCGAACGCGAAGCCGAACCCCAACCGACACCTCTCAAGCTTTGGATCGGATTATTACTCGCCATCTTCTTGCTTGGCATGGCCTACCAGGCCTGGTTAAACCGTCGTCCAGTTAATCAACACTCTCAAACCCAAGGAAACTAAGTTATGAATATCATCGAACAAAGCATGTATGAAATCACCAGCTACTTTTTAATGCCGGTCTTGATTCTATTATGTTTAATGTTTATCTACGCGCTGTTTGAACTCGGGCGTTTTGGTTGGGAAAGCTGGGGGCGCTGGCGTAAGCAGGTCGTTTATCAACCGCTCAGTGCTTTTTGGTCACAACACCCCGAAGCCGACCAGCAGGATGTTGAACTGGTGTTGCTTAAAAAAATTGAACTGCTGCGTATAGTCAGCCGAACCGCCCCCATGCTTGGACTGGTCGCCACCATGATTCCAATGGGTCCGGCGCTACTGGGCGTGGCGCATGGCAATTTTGTCGATGTTGCCAATCACCTGGTAGTCGCTTTTGCCGCTGTCATTATCGCATTAGTCGCCGCCTCGATTACCTTTTGGATTCTCTCGGTGCGTCGTCGTTGGTTATTGGAAGAATTAAAGTCACTGGTTAAGCAACACAACGCGGATGAGGTCACACTATGAACCAGATTGATTTGCAAATTATCGAAGATGATGAGGATGATCCGATTCTCAGCGTAGTCAATATCGTTGATGTGTTTCTGGTGATTATCGCGGTGTTGTTAATTATTATCATGTCTAACCCGATTAACCCATTTAACCAACAAGAAGACGTGATTGTGATTAAAAACCCCGGGCAGGAGAATATGGAAATTCTAGTCAAAGAAGGCAATGAGCTGAAACACTATGAGTCCAGCGGCCAAATGGGTGAAGGTCAAGGTGCTAAAGCCGGCACGGCCTATCGGCTTGAAGACGGCACTATGATTTACGTGCCGGAAAACTAACCCTTTCACCTCTGTATTTCCTTCCTAACAAATCTTGACCCGGCGCAAACCGGGTCGCTTCGGTTCAAAACGCGGTACAATTTGAATTCTGAAAAACATTACATTCATGCCTTCATTTATACAAGGACGCTTTATGTCAGCCAGCCGTTATATTTTTGAACTGTCGCAAAACAATTTTCAAACCCTCGCCGTCGATAACTCCCACCACCTGCCGGTTGTGGTCGAATTTATGAGCGTCAATGGCGAACCCTGTGTTGTGTTGGAACACCAACTGCACCTGCTGGCGGAAGAATTTAGCGGTCAATTTATTTTCGGCAAAGTCGATATTTACGAACAGCCAGAACTGGCTAAACAATTTGATATTCAGCGCTTGCCGACGGTTAAAGTGTTCGTCAATGGCGAAGTGCAACGCACCGAAGTCGGTCAAATGACCCCAGACGAACTCAGCGAGATGTTAAAAAGCGTCGGTATCTATCGTGTTTCCGACGAACTGCGTTTACAAGCCCGCGACAAACACCTGCAAGGCGACACCACCGGCGCGATTCAGCTTCTGACACAAGCGATTCAATCTGACCCAGCCAACACCCGCGTGGCACTGGACATGATTCAAATTCTGCTCGATATTAATCAAATCGACACCGCCGTCACACTGTTTAACAAACTTCCCGACCGTGACAAAGAAAGCGACAACGGACGCTTGTTAATCGGTCAACTCACCTTTAAGCAACTGGCCGCCAAAACCGCCGGTTTAAATGACCTCATCACACAGGTAAACCAAGACCCGCAAAACGCCGAGACTCGCTTTGATCTCGCCGTATGTTTAGTCGCCAACCACCAATATGACGATGCGATGGCACACTTATTCACGATTCAAGAACAACAGCCTGATTTTAAGCAAGGCGCGGCGAAAGAAATGATTGTGACCCTGATTAATATGCTCTCGCCTAACGATCCGGCGCGCGCGCAACGCTATCGCCAACAACTCAGCAATTTACTCAATTAAATCGGCTCGTCTCGCGTTTTGCACGAATATTTTGCACGAACAAAGGAGTGAAACCATGAAAAAGATCGTCATCGTAGGGGGCGGCGCTGGCGGCCTTGAGCTGGCAACGCGTCTTGGGAAGAAGCTCGGCAAAAAAAATCTGGCTGAAATTACGTTGATTGACCAACATCGCGTGCATTTGTGGAAGCCGTTGTTGCATGAAGTCGTCGCCGGTTCGCTCGACACCGGAAGCGAAGCGCTCAGCTACCGCGCACACTCGGCTGAAAACGGCTATTACTATCGCATGGGTTCAATGATCGGCCTCGATAAACACCACAAAACGCTCACGCTCGCGCCCCTGCTCGACCACCACAACAAACAAGTATTAGCGCAACGCACCGT
>Ga0172377_10005664_pt1 | contig 12859 bp, 5 predicted proteins | sample Pumphouse3metaG_FD_119749 | JGI IMG/M metagenome (GOLD analysis project Ga0172377, IMG submission 119749) | Leachate microbial communities from a municipal landfill in Southern Ontario, Canada - Pumphouse #3 metaG | ecosystem: Engineered > Solid waste > Landfill > Unclassified | place: Canada... | reverse complement strand
GCAACAAAACGGTTTATGAGTATATCGGAAAATACTAAATCAGATTGAGAGATGCTTTCAATGAGCAAGTTGATGTTGAATATGCCAGCACCTGAACTTGATATTTCTTTGCGAACTTCCGGTTTGATATTTCCGTGTTCTGCTAGCAGAAATTCTTTGTATTTTTTCAAACTGGCAGAGAAATAATGTTTATCACCATAAGAAGGTGCATTTATATTATAAATATAAGATGATTTATCTTTTTGAATTTTCTTAACCTCGGAATATAATTCTTCTATTAAATTTACATCTTCAATCTCAAAAATAGATTTTTCACTTATTCGTCCTTTTTCAAAAAATCTTTTAGAAAGCCAATCTAAGGATGTAATATAGGATGAACCCGCATTTGAGTTTTTAGCCAGATTTTTTGAGACCCAATATTTAAAACTATCTTTATTATTCATTGCACTTTCCTTTTATATCTAATAACTCATGTGTTATTTTAATCAAGACAATTTGAATAGATTGAACTGTGTATCAGATAGAATCTCTTTCCAGAGAAACCATTTTTTGATTTGTGTACTTGATTATATATTTTTAAAATATCCAAAATCTTCATCAATTAATATTCTTCTATCCAGTCCAAGATTCATCTCTTCACAGGCTGTCTCTGCAACAAGAGAACAGGAAAAACAAGCTGATAAATTCAAATCGAAAATACCTTGTCCATCAGATTCCCAGCATAACGGATCAGAAGAACAATTGCCGGACCTTTCAAGTCCTCTTTTTATAATCTCTAATATTTTTTCAGGCTCTCCCTGGGAAACCAATCCCCCCATACTACCCTCCGATCCTTCCGCTGTATAAATTAATACACCGGACATTTCTTTGTGAGGAGTATTTGATATATAAAGTCGTTCTTTTAAACTGGCTGTTGGATAACCACAGGAAAATTCCAATTCTCTCATCATCAAATGAGAAAAAGAATGAATTAAAAAATGTTTTATTCCATTATTTTTAATTTTCTGTTTCATTCCGGCTCCTTGTTCTTTATAATTAATTTCTTTAGTGAAAAACTTTGAGAACCTTTTATTTAGAAGCTCTCTATTAGCCTCAATCCATTTATGAATCGTTAAGTCGTTGAATTGAAAAAATAATCCTTCACCATACGTTTCATTTGCTGGGAGTACAAATAATTCTTCTCTTTTTACTGAAAAGATGTTTTGTCCATCCGTTGCCTCTTCAACAACTTTTTCTCCCTTTTCATTTAATCTAACAATTCGTTCTTTAGGTTTGACTCTGGTAAAGTCCAACTGAATATTTGTTACTTTTAGTTCTTCAATCTGTTGTATTTTGACAAAAAAGGGCTCTAATTCAGTTGGCAAATGAATGTCTTGAAAGCTAAGTCCATCATTTTCTTTAATATCTGGAATAGAAAGGTTTTGAGAAAAGCATCGATACTCTTGCCATCTATATTCTTCATAAGGATCAGTCGTGGCATCGTTATCAATATTTAAAAATATCTTTTTTAATGCATTCTCAAATTGAGATTTATCTTCGTTTATCACGATTGCATTATCATCCAAAAATTCGTCAAAATCATTTGCAACTTTTTTAACCCAAAAGTCGTCTTTTGAAATAGGGTTGTTGCTATTCCTTTTAATATACCTTTCTTTCAATATTTCGAGGGCATCCAGTAAATCTTTTGTTATATTTTCAGCAAGATGAATTGGGATAAATAAACTAGAAAAGCCATTTGCATAATACACATTATTCGCTGTTACCAATGACACCTGCATTTCCTCACAATCATTTTGCTGTTCTCCATGTTTGTTACACTTTTCGAAAGGGATAAAATCTGGATTGGCCATATCAATCTCCCAAGGTTTTTGCCCTTTACATTTTGGATGTAAACTATTGATACCCTCTAAATTAATCTTAGGTTTATCTTTAGAAATACCAGAACCCAAACCGCAACTTTTACATTCTATGAAAATACTTCCATATCCTTCTGATTTGGTTTTACTTTCTGTCCAAACCAAATTAGGATTACTGCAACAAGGTTCTATATTGAATAAATCTTCTTCATTATCATCTTTTCCCAATTTAAATGTTTCTTTTTGTGTTTTCCAGTTCAAAAATCTTGCCCATGGTATATCTGATAAATGTCCATTAGGACAAATTAGAATAAGATTGGTTTGTTCAAGTTCTCTATATTCCCTATAGATTACCTCCTGCCCTTCAATATTTTTTATTCTATGCTCTTTTACAAAATCTGAGGCATCTCTAGGAGGCGCAAAATCTTTAATAGCAGGAGTCCCTCTTCTTTTTTGACACTCTCTTTCCCACATTTTCATCCATTTTGAAATCTCCTTTAATTCCCCTTTTCTGTTTTTAAACCATTTAGGAAAATGTGTTCCAACAATCATATAATCACCGGATGTTCCTGTTTCCCCAGCATTTTCCAATGCTGTTTTTATTGGATGATTCTTCCAGTTAGGGGTGTTAAACGACTCGTTAAGAGTCATGTGAGGTACTCCAATTAAGCATATTAAATTATTTAATTTTTTTTCGCTTCTGATGAAACGAATAAACCTTTGGTCATCGATAAAATCAAGCCCGCGGTTGGACATTTCTGCTTTGCTAACTTCATAAACCTTCCTGCTGTCAGAATTTAAACTTACTTTAGAATTTGCCCATTTTATAAACGTCCATTTATTGATGTCAGAAATCAACACATAAGATCCAACTTTTGTGGTGATTATTGAACCCACTCCTGCTGTAGAGGAAAGTAATTTATATTTACCGATACCCTGATTGTATTGATTTGATTTTAAGATTTTCATTTTAAATAGAATATATTTTAATGGCTGCTTCTGGTTCTATAACTCTCAATGACATTGGAATTTGCCATTTTTTACTATGGATATTCCCCTCATACTCGTCGATATCAACATAAAGTTGCTCTTGTGGCGGGATAGAACGCTTCGATTTATTATTAAAAACAAAATCTTTATTTTCAGACTGTATTTTATTTGCTTCTTCTTTCCATTCGTTAATAGCGTCTTCAATCCATTGTTTGATTTGATTTGCATTCTCTTGTTTTAAAATATTTTTAATTAGCTTGTTAAAGTTAGAGAACCTTTCCTTCTTCCTTTCAAAATAATCAGTCAATTCTAAAACGATTAGGGAAAGTTCATTTTCGGTTATTGAAGATATGTCACTCGCTGATTTTCTTTCAGTAAACCTTGTTGTGTGTCGAATCATTGTAGCTAAGTACAATCCCATATACCTTTCAACAGACTTTTTAGTGAATGGAGTAATGGAAATAGGCTCAACATAACTGTACATTTTTTCGTGAAACTCAATAAACTTCTCATAGTGGGACATATCCCTTGCCCTGAAAGGATGGTGTACTGTTAAAACAAGACCATACTCGTTTCTTGCTACACGGCTACTTGCCTGAATATATTCAGCGGTATTTCGTGGCATTGAATTCATAATAATTGTGTTGAATCGAGAAACATCAATCCCAACGGATATCATATTTGTAGCCACAACAAACTCTGGAGGGATGTTGCTCCTCACAGTTTCACCGTTTTGGAAATTTGCAAATCTATTTTGTGCCTTCCATTTCGTTTCCACATTTTTAAGTTCATTTTTCACCTCTTCTCCAGATAATCGCCCCGTCAATTCTGCTTCTCGTATTGGACCATAAGTATAAAGTGAATGCATTAGCCTTTGAGGACGTATGACCCTGTTAAAAACCCTTCGGAGTTCCTTCAGAATATAGGTCTGCACCTGAGATTGCGTTTTTCCTACTTCCTTTAAACTATTGAAATAAGAAATAATTGTATGATAAAAATCCATCGCTCTTTCCAATTCCTTGTTATAAGAATCAAAATCAACAGGACTTTTATCTGATATCTCTTGTAATTCAAAAATAGCCCTATGCGTCATAATGATTGCGGCCAACCTCATTTGCATCCAAATTTGTGTTCTGCCCGTTGGCAGTACTCCAATGTATTTTCGTTTGGATAAATACACCCCATTCTCTTTTTCAGCATTCTCGAATTTCCTACGATAAAATGCAAAGAAAGAATCGTCACATTCAACTCCGGGTTTGGGGAAAAGATTGACTTTTCTATCAAATAATGCCGCAATTTGTAATTGAGTATTTCGCGTAGTGGCAGTTGAAGAAATTATTTTTGGTCTTATTCCATCCTCGCGTGTGCAAAGTTGATCGACTGCGGATTCAAATAGGGCAACAGCCGAACCAAGTGGTCCCAAAAGTAAATGAAGTTCATCTTGGATAATTAAATCAGGAGGCAAGTAACCTTGTTTGGGTTTTCCTTGTTCCCAGTTACCTCTACCGAACAAACGTCTTGAATCAGCGTTTCTCCTGTTATCCGTTCCATTCACCTTATGAGCTAATTGAGCAAATTTGTCTACAGTACCAAATAGGAATGTTGGAGGATGTTGATAAATAATTTCATCAGATATGCATACGGGTATCGCTCCTTGGTCGTTTGACCTTGTCTTGGACCTTCTTTTGGGATAAGAAAAAGAACATTTATTGTTGGTACATTTCAAATGGATTCTCTTATGAAACCATTGATTTTCCCTATTGTTAAGGTCTTCAATATCCTCTGTGTCTTCTCCTTCAATCTCACTACCGCACCAAGGACAATTTGAAAATGGAATTTTATTAGGTTCGTTTTTATTTAATTTTTTATATTCCTCAATCAAGTCTGCTGTCTTATTGGGTAATGAGTTGTCTCCAACCCATAACCCAATCGTTATGGGTTCTTCTCCCAAAGGATATCTCCCCCAACGTCTTATTAATTCCAATGCCATTATGACTAATGTTGCTCTCTGGAATTGTTGCATCGTGAGAAGCCGTAATGTATATCTCATAATGGCTGCAACTCCACCTCCTTCCTCTTTGTGCAGCTTTCTTCGGTTGATAATGGTAAGAGCAATTAATCCAAGATAAGCTTCCGTTTTTCCACCTCCTGTTGGGAACCAGACCAGATCAACCCATTCATTTCTTCTTGTCCAGTCCTTATCATCTTTACCTCTAAAAATTCCATCAAGATTCAATAGAATGAATGCTAATTGAAAAGCTCTCCATCCTGCTGATTCAGTCTTAGAGAACAATTTGTCGTCAGCCTCTTTGTAGAACTCAAAATCAAAAAGACTAAAACCCTCTTGTTCGAGTATTGAAATTACTTCTAATTTTTTAACTTTTACAGAATGCCATAATTGCATAAACATTGCCCCATTCATCAATCGAAATGAATCAAGGTTGGCTTTATTATTTTCTCCTTTCAATAAAGATTCAACATTTGTTTTCATTCGCATGTAATCATGCCCGCATTTATCTAACTCTTGATAGGCAATATCTTTCAAATCAGATTGATATTTCCGATCCATTTTTTTATTTTCGATCCATTGGCCGTAGGAATCTACAAAGGCTAATAAACCATTGATAACTTCATCATCCTTTGCGTCAGAAAATACAGAAAGCCATTTGAATTCCTGGGACCGTGAGTTTTCCCCAAATAAAGGTAAAGTAAAATCTCCATTCTTATCCCTTGTGGCAAGTTTACTTTTGTCCCTCGGGATTGGATCAATATCAGGTGTTTCACATTCAGGAAGATATTCTGTTTCTACTTTTTTCTTAGTTATATGCCATTTTACAGAACAACCATGCCCAATGGCATAATCCTTGAATTGATCGTAAATGAATCGAGTAGTCGTGTCCTCATCATAGATACTTGCCTCCTTTGGGATGTAAGTGAAGTCTGAGTATGGTACCAGGAAATCGTTTTCCAACTGCACCTTAACCCCAAAGAAAGCTTTTTGGTTCACAACTTCATTAAAAGTAGAGTAATACCGGCTGTCTTTTTGCTTATCTAAATCAAATGGAGTACTGGTATTAATTAGTTGAATTTTTACGAAAAACTTTCCATCTTCCTTTCTTGAATCTTTGCTCAATTGAATATTTGCAGAAAGTGAAGCATATTCATCTTGTTTTTCATTGAGATTAAATCGAAAAAAATCTTTTAACCCCTTTGATTCAACTCCTTCTTCATCGATAACAATGATGTCTTCGTTCTCTTGTGGTTTGTCATGCAAAAAAGATATTTTATTTTGTGATCTTGGAAAATTGATATTTTTTATTTTTATAGTCTTTTCAACTCGATTTGATTGCCAAAGACCATAACCACCAGAATAAATGTCTAAAAGGTTTCTTAAATGATCTGTGATATTTTCAATTAACTCTATCTCTTGAGTTATTGTATAAAGGCTCCTCCTCTTTTCATTATTTGTAATTGAGACTTTCAACTCGTAATAAATTGTTGATTTTAAATTACTCAAATAGCACTTTTCTTTGCTCAAAGAAGCAGGAAGGTCTATTATCTCTTTTGTCTTGTCATATAAACTTTCCGCATAGTTTTTCTGGATATTACGTATTGAGGACTTTAATTCAGAAATTTGCTCTATACCCATTTTAGCCAATACAACAAAATTATTTTGTCCTGCAGTAATAATCTCAAATTGGTTTAAGCTATGCTTTGACAAGAAATCTCCAAAACTCTTCGAGTCAACTTCACATAATAAACCGTATCTTTTATTGAATTTCCCTTCCTTATCCTGTTTAAGTTTCCTGTAATATCTGAATGAAACAATAAATTCGATTTCTCCACTGTCTAGACATAGTTCGCTTAAACAGCACGTTAACCCCATCGTTTTAGGAAACATTTGATTCAATTCCACTCCACTACTTACGTCTTCCGATTCCAAACTGTTGTCTTGAGAGTCATTTTCCTCAATTTCATCCTCTTTGTCTGTTTGTTCATTATTATCTAAAATAATCCCTTCTATGCAAGTTCCACTTTTATCCTGAGGAAAGAGGATTCCTGTACTGTAGATGGCTGCCGGAACAATATCTAAAATCTCAGAATCATAGTTTATGTATGGTTCAGTCTTTAGATCTCTTTTTACTAAAATATCATCTTCCAAATCAACATATTTATATCCGTTAATTCCCGGACCCAATGTTTGTTCTCGAATAAAGCCCTCCAAAGAGCTTCTTTTTTGTAATACTTTATTCATTATTCGGCCTTTTTGAATTTGACTATTTCTTTTAAGGTTATCTCTGGTTTTATTAATTCAACTAAAGCAATTAGATTTTCACCCAAGTGCCTTTCATCAATTCCCAACTCATCTAAGGGATGTTTTTGTTTGTAGCCCTCAAGTTTGGCAGCTATAATTTTGTTCAAATTTGTTCCATCATCAAAACAACCGTCATTGAATAAATCTTGTAGGAGGCGATTCATTTGCAGTGTGCTTTGACGAGAGGCTTGTTTTGATGCATTTCTTAATCGCTGAATAAGAGTGAAATATACTTTCGGTATATCAAGAAATTCACATAGCTCTATAAATACTTTTTTATTGAGTGGTGCGAGAGAATTACTTTCTGGATTAAGCCAGTTGTTTTTAAAATGATACAATGAAACGATCCTAAGCCCTTTTTTTTGTAAATGTTCCTTTAGCTCATTATACAATGTTTCTTCACCAGACGGTAGTGTTTTCTTTTTTAATAAAATTTTCCAAAGCCTTCCAGTTTCTGTATTATCTATTTGAAATTTCTGACGAATGACATTTAATTCTTCTTCTAGTTTCTTCGTATCTATCATCTTTTCATACAGATTGATGCTCTCTTGTATTTCATCGAGCTGATGAACAAAATATTTAATATCCTCATCAATAGACTCGATGATATCTCCTATTCTTTCAACTTTAAAACTCGAATCGTCTGTTGAATAAATAAAAAGTTCAGAACTGTTGAATGTTCTTTCTCGTTCATCTTTTAATTTTAATTTGACTGTTTCGCGATCAGAGTTTCTTGAGTACTGCTGTTCCAAATACCAATTTGTATCATCGTCTTTTTGTGGCTTTAAGTCATTTATGCTGTCTTTTAACTTTGTCCAATCGAAATATTTTTTTCTAATCGGATGTTTCAGGAGATTGTATCTCTCTTTTAATATATTATATTTTGCCCACTGGTATCTATTTGAAAATAGGAATTTATGATAAAATGCTTCTGCATTAGCATATCTTGAGATCGTCGTTTCAATTATGTTTGGATAAAAATAATAGGGATATTTTCCTTGGTCCTGATATGATAAAATAATGACTGCCTTATCCTCAATAGTATTGAAATCAGACCAAGACAATAATTTGTTTCTTTCTGTTAATAAAAGAGATGAAGATATTAGTTTACTTAACTTTAATTCAAGCACTAAGCCATCAACTATAAAGACCGTTTCTCTTTTTGCTTTGTTGATTATAATTTGATTTAAGTTAGCGCTAACAATTAGATCCAATACGTTACCTAATGATTCTTGTAAAATTGATAAATCCTCTTTGCTTAAATCTAATAGTTTTTGTTTGGTTTCATCTGATATCAGGCTTGAAGTATGGTTTTCTGAAAATATCTCTTGAAGTATAAATTCTTTAATCTCTTCATTGAAACACAAAGAATACAAGTTCAACATCCTAATAGAGCGTAACTCATACAAATCCTGAATGTTCGTTTCGAGTATAAAGGCATCCCAAAATTGAGATGTGTCTACTCCGATGAATGAAACGGGTATATACTCCTTTGGCATCTGTCCTAAGGAGTAATCGATCTCAGATCGAATGATGGGATAACTGTCATTACGAGCTATTTTAAATCTACTCTGGATTAAATTAATTTTATCTTTTAAGCTCTGAATGTAAGCTCTTTTAGTACCAAAGGTTATGATTAAGTATCTTCCCAATTCAATATCATAATCTCTTATATCTTGTAAAGAGAAGTACTGCATCAGTTTTTTTCTTTCACAATCAAAAAGGATTACTGTTTCCAAATTATCAATTATAGAATTATCTATCTCATCTATTTGATTTAATGTTAATTTTGTGTTCAATATATTGAAGGATGGATATTTGTCATATTCCTCGATTTTGCAAGCATATGGTCTCGTAGAAAAAATACTACACAAGAATTCGGATAGTCGAACCTGACAATTAAAAAGTGTACTAGTTGATATTTCAACATCGTTATTTAATTGATTATAAAAATCAACTAAAGTTTGCAGTTCTCGTATTTCTTTTTTCCAGTTTTTATAGGGTCTATTTCCCCCGTTTTTCCCACTTGCTTCGGGAGGACAAGTCTTGGAAAGTATTTTTAACTTTAAACAAAGGTTTGTTTTTAGAAATTCAATCTTTTCGCTACTCGGAGAAGATGATGCAGTTGTTTTACTACTCTCTTTAAAAAAACGTATTAAAAGATATTGAGCAATTACTATCAGTGGATCATCGTTAAAATCGTATTCGAAATGTAAATGGAGTGTTTTTGTTTCAGACTTTTCTTCTAAAAATGTTTCATTTAACAATAAATGGATGTATCGTAGTAAAAGATTGTACTTATCTTTTACCTTACTTTGAATCAACGCAAAAACCTCCTGAAAAGAGGTGTCTTCTTCATTCTGAAAATGAAGAAAATATTTACTTATATGTTGATCTATTTGATCCATTATTCCACTATATTTATTTCGAGATTAAGCATTACGCAAATAATGCCAACGAATATTTCATATTTGTTGATTTCCGAAGGTTCGGAAATTACCATATAAACATTTCCTTTATAGCTTCCTTTTAGAAAAATTTATTCTATTAAGATCACACAGTCATTGCCTTTCAAAGACGAATCTGTTTCTCGTATTGGAGTCAATATATTTTTTACAATATGTTTTTTCACACTTTGTAAACTTCCGTGTATATGAATCACTATATTGGGGAACAGGTTTTTAAAATCAACCTGAGCACTTGTTTTTTTATAATAATTAAAATGATCTGAATGTTCGGGGAACTTCAAATCATGTCAGATATCCCATTCCAATTCACTTCGATCTAAATCCTCCCAAAGTTTTCTGTAGACATCAATCTCACCAAGAATGGGTGTGCCATCCTCTTTTACAATGATGGTTTCCAAAGAGTCAATTGGGTTATTAGGACGAAAACGAACAGGCATATTATGTGGGGTTATTAGTAAACGAGGAAACTTTATTTATCGCATATAGAGCAAATACTTGCTTGAGTGGTACTATTAATTTATTTGAGAAAATTGCCAATTCGGATTGTGCATAAAATTCATCTTCAATATTCAAGTTGTCAATAATTTGGGCTACATTCTCAACCAGCACGGTTGGCTCAAGAAATGGATGTTGGGACAACTGTCTCTCATACATCTCTTGTAACTTTTTACTTTTTGCGATTTGAGAAGAAAAACCATTCTTCATAATATCAATAAATTCTTTTCCGCAGGGTAAAGTAGTTATAGTTTCTTCAATATTTTGATAATATTGGTCTTGGAAATTGAATGTTGGAAATCCTTCTCCATTGCCATATTGAACAGAAGTAATCCATTTACTGATAGTTTTCTCATTTTTGTCAATATCATAGTTAGACAAAGTGACTGTCATATTTCCATCCTTAAATGGATGTCTTCTGAATCGAGAGCCTTTATTTCTTTTAGGGGGAATAGAAAAAACTTTCTCAGAAAAAGTGTTGAGGTTATTTTCCGGCATATGTACAACAGTCTCAACAATTGGAATTGATTGTTCGGGTAATCCGAGTTCTCTTAGGACTTGTTTGGCAAAAGTGCGAGATACTGAAGGACAGACAGCGTTTCCGACCAATCTCCATTTTGTAGTTTCTCCACCGCAAAATTGATATGTGATGGGAAAACCCATTATACAAGCAGCTTCTCTCACGGTTGGCGTTCTATATTCCCCGTTACCTTTCCTTTTATATTCGGATTTATATATTATAGCTTCTCTTGATGTCCCGATTTTAGTGGCAGTAATAGTTCTACTTGGTCTATTTTTATTTTCAGGGAAAGCCATTCTCCCCATATATGGATGATTAACTTTAAAAAAACGTGATTGTCTCCATTCACATTCAAACAATCCTGTATCATAAAAATTATCTGTCAATTCTTTTAGAGCTATGGATAGATTTGGGTAATTTGGGTCAACTACTTTTTGATCACTACTTTTAGAGTTAGGGCTAGGAAGATGATTGATAATGGAGCTTAAATCTCTCCACAAAGGAAGATTTGCTAGATTACCTCTCTCTCTATTATAAGTTGCAGGAGGAATTACCAATTGTTTTCTTTTGATAATTTCTCCAGATATAACACGTTCTCTAGATTGCGCACTACCATAATCAGCTGAATTGATTATTTGCTGATTCCCGTCTAAGCGAATAGCAACCTTTGATTTTCCAATTTTATTTTTTGTAGCCCATTCACCAAGTCCTAATTCCTCAAACGTATATTCAATGCCGAGATGCTTAATAGAGCTAGACACATTTTCCATGAACCATGCTTTAAGCTTTGATCCTGATTGCCATTTTTTTACAGCTACAATCTTGAGAAAAATTTGAGTTAGTTTAATCCCTGAAGTTTTATCTGCTTTACCGGATATATTTGACGAGGAAAAAGTTACACAAGGTGGGCTTCCTATGATTATGTCAGAATCTGGTAATGCTTCTATATCCTCTATTGAATTTTCAAAATCCAATACATTCTTTGTCTTACAGTTTAATCCAAAGTTATGATTGTATGTTTTAATGGCGGGTTCCCAAGAATCTATCCCCAGCAAAATTTCATATCCTTGTTGCCTAAATCCTTCTGAGAATCCTCCTGCACCACAGAAGATATCTATCACTGTCAATTTTGAACACATGATATTCTATGCTTGTGTAAAAGAATGTTAATAATAATGAAGCCTCATACAATTTACTTATTGTAACTACGTCATACCGATTATTAACTGGAATAAAAATCAAGTACAATTTTGACTTATTTTACAAATATAGTTATTAATCGATTCATTCGAGAATAGAAATAAAATTTAGTCTCGCCTGAGGTATTGCTTTTCTGATGTCTTTCTTAAAAAATGCTCATACTTTAGTGCACCATGTATTTCAAGTTTTAATGAACCATGTTTACGAAAGAGTGTTTGCTAAAATTGCACTATGTAGAATCGCCGCTCTTGGCGGACACGAGGAGGCGTGTGACAACTGCGGCACGATTCGTTATAGCCGTGCTTCACACATGGGGGCAGAAACTCTCACTTCATCCGAATATCGATTGTCTCGTCCCGGCTGCTGGATACTCCCTGGATGGCCGATGGAAAAACATCAATTTCTATACCCATCGGGTCGCCATCACTAACCAGCGTATCGTGAATGTCACAGATGAAAAAGTGGCATTTATTCATTCTGTCAATATTCTCATATTTGCTGCATCGCTCTGTCCGTGTGTTTGAGTGGGACGGGCTTGAAGGCTCTTGCCGCAAATTTGGTTTGTGGGCTGACTTGCAGCGTTTGCGGCATGTGTCTGAGAGCAAAGGGACGGTGTGCGTCTGGAGTCTCAATTTAATTCGAAACTATAATTATAATCAATCAGCTTTTTTTCTGCAATATTATCAATCCAGGCTTTTTCTTTATGACTGATTTCAATTATCTCGTTTGTCGATGTGGTTTTAAATCTTTCTGCAACCGACTCTAATATTTGCAATTCACTTTCGGTAAACAATTCCTTATCAAAAACCTTGTTTGGATTTGGCTTGAATTGTTCTCCTGTACCACCATCAGCAAAATTGGTGTAATAAATATCCAATTCGTCTTTGCTGGCTAAGTATTCGAAAATACTGTTGAAATTATTGGGTACTGGCCCCATTGGAATGGCTCGATACTGAACACCGCTCATTGAAAATCCTGATTGTTTATGCATAATAAAATCAGCATAAAATAAAAG
>Ga0172377_10005660_pt1 | contig 12860 bp, 14 predicted proteins | sample Pumphouse3metaG_FD_119749 | JGI IMG/M metagenome (GOLD analysis project Ga0172377, IMG submission 119749) | Leachate microbial communities from a municipal landfill in Southern Ontario, Canada - Pumphouse #3 metaG | ecosystem: Engineered > Solid waste > Landfill > Unclassified | place: Canada... | reverse complement strand
ACCACGAAAATTCCCCAGCCGCCTTAGAGGAACTGAATGATAGCATGATTAATTGTCTCCTCACTTACTATTAGGCCAGAGGAAGGGTTTTCTCTAAAAACTAGAAATAATTTGCATCGGAAAATTCAGAATATAACGAATCCGTTTTCAAGTCCATATAAAAAAGGATAAACAAAACCTGTTTATCCTTTTTATTTTTAATATAAGACCTAAGATTGCTTCTTCTGATTTTGACTAAATATTCAATAATTTTTAAGCAATTTATCTGTTCTTGTAATTATTGGTTTTCAGCTTTGCCTTTATTGGAATAAGACTTGATGAATAAGACGAAATAATAAATTATGCCTGCTGCCAAGACGACATGACTGACTCCAGAGAAGATAGAGATCACTTTACCAGCGGCAGTAGGAAGAACAAAATCACTTCCTTTGGACATCACATCAAAAGTTCCTCTGATTATCAACATAAGCGCAGTAGAGATCACACCTGCATTATATAAAGAGAAGGCAATAGTCTGATGTTTGGATTTAGAAAGAAGACTTTCAGACAGGAAACCAAATATTATCATCATGATCATTCCTAATACCAACAGGTGAGGATGTGCAAGACCTAAGGGAGTATAGGAATTAACATATCCAAACGCCTTAGAGAATTCACGGTAATAGACACCGGCTGCTAAGCCGGCTATAAGATAGGACAGACTCCAGATAATATATTTCTTATCAGGCTTGTTCATGTTTCTTCTCCTTTTTATTCATGTTCACCAATCCCATGATGACAACAGCTACATAAGCCAAAGTCTTAGGTATCATTAATAATCCGACAGTCGGATAGCTTTCACCCCAGATTACGACTGCAAAGTAGAAGGCAAAGGATAGAAAGATTGCAATTGGCATACCCATATAGACCTTATCCTTAAGAGGATATGATTTCATGGCGAATAGAATAATAATGATGATGCCTAAGATTGCAAACGGGATGTTTCTATAGATAGACCAGCTCAGAGGAGAAGGATAGACAAACCATTCATTCTGAGGGAAACAGCAGAGGATAACTCTGATAACAGCTAAAGCATACATGGAAATGGTCAGACTCTTCATTCCCTTGACGCCATAATGTACTTTCCATACATAATAGAGAAGAAGATAGAAGACGGTCATCGTAATTGAAGTGATCAGTTTTCCAAGACCTAAAGGAAAGGCAAACTTCGTATACATGTCAATATCTCCAAACTGAATAAGCCCGATAATTCGAGGTATGAGATGGAAAGCATCTCCTCCTCCAAGACTGACAGCCATAATTCCGTAGAGCAATAATTCTCGGTCCTTGTTCTTTCGGGCCTTGACTATCATATAAATACCGATAGTAATGACTGACAAAAGATAGATGACATCAAACGCCGACTCCATGATCACTCTCATATAGAAGATCCTTTCATTATTTTGCTGTGCAGAGACAGAAGGAAATCATTTCCTTTAGGTCCGCGCAGAAGTCCCTGCAATAAGGAAACAAAGAGAAAGAGAGCATAATCCTCGCTCTTGAAAGAAGAAGAAAAGACGGTCTTATCCGCATCTTCTTTTTCCATGGTCTTAGATAATTCCAAGACAAAGTGTCTGATATATCCGCTTCCGAACATCTTCTCGGGCATGGGAAGATGTTTGGAAAGAGTGAAGAGAGACGAAAAGGAATCATAGTTTTCATGAAGTATTTCATCGCTCTTTTTCAGAATCTGAAGACTGGAAAGGCTTTCGGTGTTCTCTTTGCAGAGACAATTGAAGAAGACGTTCTTCCAGAAGTTTTCCATCAAAGAACCGACAATAGCGTCTTTGTTGGGAAAGTAATTGTAGACAGCACCTAAGGAAATACCGGCTTTCTTTGCTAAAGAGCGCATAGAAAGACCGTCTTCTCCTTCTTTTTTCAGAAGATCATCTGCATAATTTAATAATGTTTCTTTGTCTGTTACCTGTTTATTCATTCAACATGAACCCAGTTCATCTTGAATATGATAGCTTTAAAATATCCATTTTTCAATAGAAATGATAAAAGATTTTAATTGATGCTTTGATAAGATTAGAACATTGTGATAGGATTTTGGTTTTATTGAATATAAAAAATAAAAAACATCGTCTCGTTCAAAGCAAATAAAATTCTTGATCATTTTCTATCAAACGGACTATGCCAATAAATGTTTATATATGTATTTATTGCTTATATAAATTAAAAAAGCCCTATTTCTAGGGCCTTTTTTAGTTTCATGGCGGAGCAGAAGAGATTCGAACTCTTGCTAGGTATAAGCCTACTGACGGTTTTCAAGACCGTTCCCTTGAACCGCTTGGGTACTGCTCCGTTTAAAGAAAAAAGCCTTCATATCGGAGGCTTGATTCTGCTTTGATGGTGGGCGCTATAGGGCTCGAACCTATGACCTTCTGTACGTCAAACAGATGCTCTCCCAGCTGAGCTAAACGCCCAAAGCGAAATTAATTATAGATTATGACTACCTAAGTGTCAACTCTAAATTTATCTTTTGTTTTGAAAACGTTCTTTTTCCAAAGTAACTGGCGAGGCATTTAGACAGTTGTGTTATATTTAAGGCGTGAAGAAAAAACTAAATAAAGAAACAATAGCTGTTCTGGCAGTAATACTCATGGGAATAGTTATCAGCATCATCGTTCTTTCCTTACAGAAATATGGTGTTTTAGTCTTCACTTCTATACCTCTCGTTTTCATTTATCCTATATATCTATGTCTCAGTATTCCTAAGTCTCATGACGATGACAGCAGCGTTATTTTATTTGTCTGTCTTATCTCCAGATTGCTTCTAGTTATGTGTTCTTTGATTATTCCTGTCGTCATCTGGAATCTTGTTCCTTCAATAAAAGAAAGCACAAGTATTCTTTGGGTCATTTTCTCTTCTCTATTGGATGCATTTGTATATATAATATTTATTACGTCTGACTATATAAAAAATAAACGAGTCAGTAAGAAAAACGATAAAGAAAGGCAGGATTAAAAGATGAATACTGATAATCTTCTTAGTACTGACTTTTTTAAGGTCATGCCTCCGGAGTTCATCTCCAGCATGATCGTCTGTCTGACTGTCATTATCATCACTCTTGTCATTTATTTCAAAGGCAAGAATCTTGATCCTCTCAAGGCTCCTAAAGGCATTGTAGGCCTAGCAGAGATGGCTGTTGAATATGGAGACAACATGGTCAGAGATGCCATGGGGTCCTATTTTGACGGATTTGCCAAATATGTTCTTCCTATTGCCTTATATGTCTTTCTTTCTTTTGCAATCGGTACTGTGGGAATTCCTAATCTGATTGTGATTGAAGGCAATACTTCAGGCTTAGGACCGGATAATCTCTTCTCAGCTCTGCCTTCCTGTTTCTCCAACTTGGCATTCCCTCTGTCTTTAGGTTTCCTCACCCTTGTCATGATCAACGTGGTCTCCATCAGATACAAGAAGATCAAATGGGCCCAGCAGTTCATCGCTCCTATTCCTTTTGTCGGATTGATTTCCTTCTGGTCACCGATGATTTCTCTAAGTTTACGTATCTTCGGTAATGCCTTAGCCGGCTTTATCTTAGAGACATTGCTCTATAGTCTTCTCTACTCGATGGGCAATGGTTTCGGTTTGCTCCTATCTCCGCTTTTGATGCCAGTCATTCACGCTTACTTCGATCTCTTCAGCGGCGTAATACAGACGTTGGTCTTCACCATGATTTCCATGCTGGACATTGCACAGGAAGGTCCAGACGATGGAGAGCAGGTGCAGGTGGCAAAGAAAGTCACCTTAAAAGCCAATGCCTAGGAGAGAGCCATTTATTAAAAGGAGGCTTAAAGTATGTCATTGAATTTAGTCAACTTCTTAGCAGATGCTACTTCCACTGTCGGTTTTGACAAGTTTTTCGCAATCGGCTTAGTCAGCTTAGCTTTAGTCGCTGTCGGTCTTGGCGAAGGTTTGGTCTGCATGGCCGGCGTCAAGGGTATCAGCAAGAACCCTGAAGCTGCTTCCAAGATCAGAACCGGAATGATTATCGGATGTGCTTTGGTTGAAACTGAAGCTATCTACTCATTGGTTGTCATGATCCTTCTGTTATTTACTGCCTAAGCATAAGAAACAGATAACGGATCATGAAGAAGAAGATCTCAATATCCCTCTTATCGTTGTTTGGTCTGATGGTGCTTACTTCCTGTGACACCCAGGCTATTTCCGACAAGGTCAACAATGCCTTGCCTAATCTTTACATTACCTTAGCTCAGCTAGGCGCTGTCGCTGTTATGGTCTTTATCTTCATCAAGTTTGGCTATAAGCCCATCAAGAAACGTCTTAACGCCCGCAAAGAACATATCGATACCAACGTCAAAGAATCTGACGATATGGTTTCTAAGGCCAAGATGGCTCAGGAAGATGCTGACGACAACATCAAAAAGAGCCGTGTCAAGGCTAACCAGATAATCGAAGATGCTAAGACTGAGGCTATCAACCAGCGCAAAGCCATGATCGATGATGCCGAAGAAGTCATCGACCGCAAGAAAGAGCAGGCTGAAAAGGACATCGAAGAAAGAAAGACCCTTCTCGAACACGAGAACCACAATATCATCGTCAATTCCGCCCTCGATGCTTCTAAGGAAATACTGGGACGTGAAGTCAATCAGGAAGACAACGAGAAGATCGTTGATGATTTCATCGCAAAGATGAATAAGGATACAAATAGCAAATAATGATTAAACCGGTACTGAAACATTACGCTCAGGCCATGTTTGAAATTGCCCGAGACGACAAAAAAATCATTCCTTATAACGAGGATATGCTTTTTTTGGACGATGTTTTCAGCCAGGCACCGGAATTAGGAAAACTATTGGATTCTCCAATGGTTTCAGACGAAGACAAGAAAAATCTCATCGACAGTCAGTTAGCTTTGAAGCTGAATAAGGCCACCTGCGGTTTTCTCAAGATCCTCACCAGAAAGAAAGCCACTCATCACTTCCATGATATCTATGTTGCCTATCTTCATCTCTATCATAGAAGCATAGGAGTCCTGGAAGGAAGAATCTATACCGCCTTCCCCCTCAGTGATGAAGCTATCCAGAAACTAGAAGATATCTATAGTAAGAAGTATGAAAAGAAAGTCTTCTTCACTATCCATATCGATAAGAAAGTCATCGCCGGAATGAAGATATTCATCGATGACACTCTCTATGACTATTCCATCGATTCTAAGATCAACAATATCAAGACACAGCTTCTCTATAAGAAGTCGCTGTAAAGGAGGTTTACAAAATGTCAGAAACAGATAATAACATCAACCTAGTCACTAACCTCATCAAAAAAGAAATCAGTACCTACGAAAGCAAGATCGATACCGCTGATGTCGGCTCTGTCGTCACCGTCGGTGACGGCATTGCGACTATCTATGGCCTTGATAAGGCCATGTACGGCGAACTGGTTCTTTTCCCTAATGATGTCTATGGCATGATCATGAACCTCAACGAGGATTCTGTCGGCTGCGTCATCTTAGGCAAAGACTACACCATCTTTGAAGGCGATACCGTCAAGAGAACCGGACGAGTAGTCTCTGTTCCAGTCGGCGATGAGCTTTTAGGAAGAGTAGTCAACGCTTTAGGTCAGCCAATCGATGGCGGAAGTGAAATAAAGGGCACGGCCGAAATGCCGATTGAAGCTAAAGCTCCGGCCATCATGGACAGACAGCCTGTCAATTCTCCTCTCGAGACTGGTATCAAAGCCATCGATTCCATGATTCCTATCGGAAAAGGCCAGCGTGAGCTTATCATCGGTGACCGACAGACTGGCAAGACTGCTATCGCCGTCGATACCATACTCAATCAGAAGGGCAAGAATGTCATCTGTGTCTACTGCGCAATCGGTCAGAAGAATTCGACTATTGCCCAGATTGTCACCAGACTCAAAGAATTCGATGCCATGAAATACACCGTCATCGTCAACGCTTCTGCCAGTGAATCTGCTCCTATGCTCTACGTCGCTCCTTATTCAGCCACCACCATCGCCGAATATTGGGAAAAACAGGGCAAGGATGTTCTGATTATTTATGATGATTTATCAAAACACGCCGTCGCCTATCGTGCCTTGTCTCTGCTTCTCAAGAGAAGTCCCGGACGTGAAGCCTATCCCGGTGATATTTTCTATCTGCACTCAAGACTTCTGGAAAGAGCCTGTCATCTTTCTGATGAAAAAGGCGGCGGTTCCATCACCGCTTTGCCGATTGTCGAAACTCAGGCCGGCGATATCTCCGCCTATATTCCGACTAACGTCATTTCCATCACTGACGGTCAGATTTTCCTCACCACTGATTTATTCAATGCCGGTCAGAGACCGGCCATTGATTCCGGTCTTTCTGTCTCCCGTGTCGGAAGTGCTGCTCAGATCAAGGCTATGAAGTCAGTTGCAGCCTCAATCAAGATTGAGATCGCCAACTATCTGGAACTGAGAGACTTCTCACGTTTTGGATCAGACCTGGATGCCGTCACCCGTCAGGTACTCCGTCACGGAGCTGTCCTGATGCAGGTTCTCAGACAGAAACAATATATGCCTTTGGCTATGGAAGAGGAAATCGTCGACATCTATATCGCCCAGTCCAAACAGATCGATGATGTTCCCGTAGAGAAGATTCACTCAGTGCTTAAGAGCATCGATGAACACATCCACGCTGATAAGCCAGAAATATTCGATAATATCAACAAAACTCATCTTTTAAGCGATGAGACTAAGAAAGCCATCGATGAAGCTGTCAATGAAGTCAAGGAAGGTCTTTCACTTTAAACCATGTCTGAATCATTAGTAGACACAAAAAGACGAATCAAGTCCATTCAATCGACTGAGAAGATAACCAAGGCCATGAAGATGGTAGCCGCGGCCAGATTTCAGCGATGGAGAATTGTCTACGAAAACAACCAGGCTTATCGTGATACTATGCGAAGCACGATGATCACAGCCTTGCAGGGCGCCAATCTAGAGCACATCAGCTCGATCGACTGCCTGAAAGAATACGAAGGAAACAAGAATCTCTATATCATCGTCTCTTCATCCTTAGGTCTCTGCGGTGCCTATAACTTCAATATCTTCAAAGCCGCTGACAGGGAAATCACAGATAATGACGAAATAATCCCAATCGGTCAGAAAGCCTATTTTCACTATCGCGACAAAAAGAACGTCAAATATGAAAACTATGTTGATCTGGTCGACGGACTGACTTTTGATAACGCCAGAATGCTCCGTCACTTCATCATGAGACTATATCGGACCGGGGAATACGGAAAAGTCTTTTTGGTCTACACTCACTATAAGAATTCTCTCTTCTCAGAACCGACAGTCAGACAACTACTTCCTTTTTCCTTAACCAAATGGTCGGAGGCAATCAGCCTTGAGCCCAGTGACAATCCACCTGATTTCGAGCCTTCCGCCGAAGAAGTCTTAAACCTTCTTCTTCCTCACTATATCGACTCTTCTTTATATAAACATCTTCTTGAATCACAGCTAAGTGAATTCTCAACGAGAAGAAATGCGATGGAGACTGCCACTAACAGTGCTGATAAGATAACCAAACAGCTGCAAATCGTCTATAACAAGTCCCGTCAGAACGCAATCACTCAGGAGATTACCGAAGTCGTAGCTGGAGCCAATGCCGGAAAGAAAGACGACGATCTCTAAAGGAGGAAACAAATATGGCAAATGAAAATTACGGAACTTTGGTCCAGGCTATCGGACCGGTCATCGATGTACGCTTCGATGAGAACTCTCTTCCTCCGCTTCTGGTCGCTCTCTTAGTAAAGATACCGGATTCAAAAGACCTGACTTTGGAAGTCGTCCAGCATATCGGAGATGACACCGTCAGAACCATCGCCATGGGTGCAACTGAAGGAGTCAGACGCGGTCTCAAGGTTCTCGATACCGGAAAGCCGATTGAAGTACCGGTAGGCAAAGAAGTCTTAGGACGTATGTTCAACGTCTTAGGAGAACCTATCGACAATGCCGGTCCTTTCCAGTGCAAAGAAAAACATTCTATTTACAATGAGCCTCCTCGTTTTCAGGATCAGTCCACTAAGGTGGAAATCTATGAAACCGGAATCAAGGTAATCGATTTGCTCTGCCCTTATATCAAAGGCGGCAAAGTCGGACTGTTCGGCGGTGCCGGTGTCGGAAAAACCGTTCTTATTCAGGAACTCATGAACAATATCACCGTCCAGCAGCACGGTATTTCTGTCTTTGCCGGTGTCGGAGAAAGATCCCGTGAAGGAAACGATCTCTACAGCGAAATGAAAGAAAGCGGAGTCTTGAAGAACACCGCTTTGGTCTTCGGTCAGATGAATGAGACACCCGGTGTCCGTATGAGAGTCGGATTATCTGGCCTGACTATGGCTGAATACTTCCGTGATGTCGCTCATCATGACGTTCTTCTCTTTATCGACAACATCTATCGTTTCACACAGGCCGGCAGTGAAGTCAGCGCCCTTTTAGGTCGTATGCCTTCAGCCGTTGGCTATCAGCCGACTTTGGCGACTGAAATGGGTCAGCTGCAGGAGCGTATCGCTTCAACTAAGAACGGATCCATCACTTCTATCCAGGCTGTTTATGTCCCGGCTGATGACTTGACCGATCCCGCTCCTGCCACGACTTTCTCCCATCTTGATGCTAAGACCGTTCTCGACCGCGGCATCGCCTCTTTAGGTCTCTACCCGGCTGTCGATCCTCTGGCTTCATCCTCAAACTTCCTCGATCCCAATATCGTCGGTCAGGATCACTACAACACCGCCCGTGCTGTCACTACTCTGCTTCAGAAATACAAAGACCTTCAGGATATCATCGCTATTTTAGGTATCGATGAACTTTCCGAGGCCGATAAGCAGTCAGTCTATCGTGCAAGAAGAATCAGAAACTTTTTCTCACAGCCTTTCTTTGTGGCTGAGAAATTTTCCGGCAGAGACGGAAAATATGTCAAACTCGCTGATATTATCGATAGTTTCAAGGCCATCTTAGAAGGAAAAGGCGACGCTCTTCCTGAAGAAGCCTTCACTTATGTCGGCACTTTTGAAGAAGCTTTGGAAAAAGCCCATCAGTTAGAAATCAATGCCAGCGAAGACAAGAAGAAGACAGTTTCCGTATCCACTGATAAGAAGGATGAAAAGAAGTAGATATGCAATCATTCAAGTTGGAAGTCATCACTCCTGAGAAAGTGTATGCGGATACCATGGTGGAATGTCTTACCCTCAATGTTCATTGGGGACAGATTTCCATTTACGCCCATCACAGCGATATGATTGCCAATGTCGAGATCTGCGGAGCCATTGCCAAAGCTAACGGCCATATCAACCATTATGCTCTGGGCGGAGGTGCCTTGAACATCATCAACAAGGACAACAAGGTTCAGCTGATCCTTTCGTCTATTGAATCATATGATGAAATAGATCTTCCGAGAGCTTTGAAGGCCAAGGCCAAAAATGAAGAGATCATGGTTAACGCCAAATCAATCTCTGAATATAACGAAGCCGAGACAGCAGTAAAAAAAGCTATTGTCAGAATCACCGTCAAGAGCGGTCCTGCCAACATCTAGTACTATCATTGAGGCATCAATTTGCCTCTTTTCTTTATTAGCATCTTCTTTATTGTCTTTGCTATATTATTTTAATAGGAAAGGAACTTGCCTATGGAAATCGCAATTATAGTTTTAGCTTCTCTGTCTTCAGTCTTATCTCTCATATCGGCTTTCATCCTTTTCAAGAACATCAAGAACCGAAAAGAAAATCAGGACTATTTAATCAGTCTCGGTGAGATAAAGAAAGAAATAGAGAATCTGGAACACTCTCTGAAAGACTCTATCAGCCTTTCCGGGAAAGACAATATCATCGCAATCGGCGACAAGCTGAACAAGCAGGTTTTGGATAATCACGAACGTGATATTCAGATGCTTAACACAATTCAGGATAACCTGACTAAGCAGATCACTGAAATAAACAGAAAGGTTGATGAATCCATCAAAGATGGTTTCAAAACCAATAATGAGCAGGTAGAGAAAGTCATTCAGTCCTTAGCCAGAATCGATGAAGCGAAAAAGAATCTGGATACGCTGACTGTCGATATCACGAATCTCAATAACACTCTCTCCTTTTCAGGCCCTTTAGGCAAGTTCGGAGAAAAAGTCTTAGGGGAAATCCTCCGTTCCGTCTTCGGAGACACCAAAGGCATCTATGACGAACAGTATATGATCGCTGCCAGCGACAATCCCTCTAGTCGGGTTATCGCCGATGCCGTCGTTCATCTTCCAAGTCCTTTGAATCTGATCTGCATCGACAGCAAATTCTCTTTTGGCAAATATTCCTCTCTTCTCAAAAACAGCAATGAAGAAAACACACCTGCCTTACGAAAAGAACTGAAAGCTGCTTTAAAGCAGCAGATTGACAAAATAGCCAAAGACTATATCATTCCCAACAAAACCACCGATTATGCTCTGATGTTCATTCCTAACGATGGCATCTATGTCTTCCTTGAAAGCGATGACGAATTCTATAAAGACGTCATCAGTTATGCTGCCCGGAAGAAAGTCATCGTCACCTCACCCTCTACTTTACAGCCTATCCTTGCCAACTTGAACCTTTTCAGAATAAGAATCGAGACTTCAAAAGATATCGATGCTGTCTTGAACAGCATCCGCGAAATCAAAGGAAGTCTTCTCAATTACGAGAAAAGCTGGGATGTTCTTTCAAAGAACATCGACGCGATTGTCGTCAAAAAAGAAGACTTTGGCAAGAAGGTCAGCACTCTGACTAAGAAGCTTGACAAAGTCATCAATTCCGACAATGATCAAAGTTCAGCGGCCGAAGAGGAAATTCCTCAAATCAATGAGTAGTAACTAAAGATAATAAATAATATAATCTAATGGTTGATTAACAAGGAGGATAGAAAATGGAATTCAATAACATCTCCTGGGACGAATACTTTATGTCAATTGCTATTCTCTCATCTATGAGAAGCAAAGACCCCCATACCAAAGTGGGAGCCTGTATAGTCAGCAAAGAACACAAAGTCCTCTCTTTAGGATATAATGGCATGCCTATCGGTATTGATGACAATCAGATACCCTGGTCTGGTCATGAATCAGGAAACTGCAATTTAGAGACCAAGTATCCTTATGTCTGTCACGCTGAGCTTAACGCCATTCTCAATTCTAACCACGATCTTCATAACTCCATCGTCTATGTCACCCTGTTTCCCTGCAATGAATGCACGAAGGCCATCATTCAGTCAGGAATCAAAAAGATCATCTATATCTCCGACAAATACCACGATACTGATGAAGAGATAGCTGCCAGAAAGATGTTGGATATGGCCGGTGTCGAATACGTGAAATACGAAGGAAAGATCCCTTCGATCAAGTTCTAGATGAAAGATAAAAACAGAACACAGTTTCCCTTAAAGAGATGTCTTCTAGCCACCATTGTAATACTCCTTTGCGCTCTGATGGTTCTAGCTCTTCTCTATGGGATTGCAAACTCGGCGAAGATACCAGATAAAACCTGGATTTTCGTTGTTGTCTGGGCCTCACTGACCGGTGCTTCTGTGATAGGATACTGGATCTACCAGTCAGTCTTATACGTCAAGATAAGAAAAGCGGAAAAAGAATGAGAACGAAAAAGAAAGAAGCAGAGCTATTAAAAAGGGATTCATCAATACCGGAAGACTCAGCCGTCTTTCTTCAAGATCTGACTTTTGGGTACGACAATACCAAAGAGGATATCAGGCACATCACTCTCGATATCAAAAAAGGTCAGTATATTTCAGTCATCGGACATAACGGCTCGGGCAAGTCGACTCTGGCAAAACTCATCGACGGAATCCTGGTTCAAAACAGCGGAGAAATATACATTTTCGGTGTCAAGATGACTGATTCCAATGCTCTGATTCTCAGAAAAGACATCGGCCTTGTATTTCAAAACCCCGATAGTCAGTTCATCGGAGCGACAGTCAGAGATGACATCGCTTTCGGATTAGAAAATGCCTGTGTTCCCTACACTGAAATGGATGATATCATTCTTTCCTGTGCAAAAAAAGTTGGAATGGAAGACTATCTTGACAGTGAGCCCTCTAACCTGTCTGGCGGACAAAAGCAGAGAGTGGCTTTGGCCGGTGTCATCGCCAGAAAACCTAAGATTCTCATCTTAGACGAAAGCGGCGCGATGCTTGACCCTAAAGGAAAACTTGCCATCCGTGAAATCATCAAAGAAAGCCGGAAGGAGATACCAGAACTCACTGTACTGAACATCACCCATCAGATAGATGATGCCTATGACTGTGATAGGGTCTTAGTCCTCAATGGCGGAAAACTAGTCCTTGACGGAAAACCAGAAGCTGTCTTTTCAAATGACGACTTCCTGAAAAGCATCCAATTGGACATTCCCTTTGCCCACAAGCTTTCCAAATGCCTCAAGGAAAAAGGCCTAGATGTCAAAGATGTCAAAAATGATGAGGAGCTATTAGACAAGCTATGCCGATAACATTAAAGAACGTCAACTATACCTATAGTCTCAGCTCTCCCAATGAGAGAGAGGCTTTGAAGGATATAAATCTCATATTTGAAGACCACTGCTTTACCGCGCTTATCGGAGAGACAGGATCTGGAAAATCCACCCTTATCCAGCACCTTAACGGTCTTCTTCTTCCGACTTCGGGAGTTGTCAGTGTCTCAGATTATGTCATCGATATGACCTTGGTTTATAAAACAAAAAAAGGCCAGATCACAGACGTAGTCGACAAAAGAGCCATGAAGAAGAAACACAAGAAGAGAATGAAAGACATCAAGATCCTCAGAAAGAGAGTCGGACTT
>Ga0172377_10005658_pt1 | contig 12862 bp, 11 predicted proteins | sample Pumphouse3metaG_FD_119749 | JGI IMG/M metagenome (GOLD analysis project Ga0172377, IMG submission 119749) | Leachate microbial communities from a municipal landfill in Southern Ontario, Canada - Pumphouse #3 metaG | ecosystem: Engineered > Solid waste > Landfill > Unclassified | place: Canada... | reverse complement strand
CTGTTACTGTAGAATAGTTTAAAGAGAAATGGTATCTGAGGTGAAACCAACAGGTTTTCTCAGAGACGGTTTCTAGTTAACAGAATATATATTATTCCCATATTATGTTAAAGAGTCTTTTATGACTGAACAAGCTAGTATCACTCTGTTTGTTGGATTTTACTGGATTATGTATTATCAGATGGAAGTGTAATATATCCCAGATACTTTAAAGGTGTCCAATAGGTGTTGTTGAAACTCCCTTCAGCGACACACATCGCTGCAAAAATGTGACATTGATAATCATCAGTTGAATCCATGGCATTAGAATAATCAAGCATGTTGGAATTAATGATTGTACTACTTGTTTCAAATTTTTGACCGTTGTACCTTACTAGAGAATTGTCCAAAATCTGAGAACTATAAGGATCTGATACAGGATTGAGAGTGAGGTCCAACGTATATTGAGAGGTAGTTGAAAATTGAGTTCTACTCAAAGAAAACTGTAATTCGTTGTTATGGGGATTATTTGCAGCAAGCAAGTACTTTGGAGAAGAAAAAGCTGAAGGTCCTGTAGCATCTGAAAAGGGATAAAGATTATATACTGTGGAATCATATGTAACAGATAATACAGGTAATTTTTGCTGGGGGACCACTACACCGATTCCATTTTTTCTATACTGAGTATTGAAGGCAGTTGTTATCTGACTCTGTAATGTTGAGACAAGAGTACCTTGAGTTATCGTATAAAACAGCATGAGAGAAGGTCCAGTTCCCATCTCAACAAGATCAAGATTATTATATTCATCAGAACTGACATGATATCTGCCACTGACCGAAGTGCCTGAATCATTTCCTGCTGAGAGAGCGCTTTCAATGGAAAATATAACAGGTATACCACATGAAACGAAAATATATAAAAAGACAGATGCAATAAGAAGAATTGTTCTATTCATCTTCATAGGCATCTGTCTCCTTTCTTAGGTATTGTAGATTTTATTCTACCCTACCCTTTTTGGTTACAGTAAAGCAAGTCTATTAATAGCAAGCTTCGCATATTCAGAACTTGGGAATTGGTCCGCAAGTTGCTGAAATGTTGCTTTAGCAAGATCAAGGTTGTTTGACTTTTCCTGTAATCTGCCCTGACCGAAAAGAGCTTTCGGAGACTCAGCAGCAGTAAAACCAAATTCATCAATCAATTGAGTGTAATACTCAAGAGCAAGGGAATCATTTCCCAGTTCTTCAGCACTTGCAGCAGCATTTGAAAGAGAAAGAGAACCTAAGTAATTACCTTCTGCTTTTGCATGTACAGCTAGGAAACTGTCAACAGCCTTCTGATATTCCTTCTTCTCGAAAGAAATCATGCCAAGTACATATTCAGCCTTGAGTGCAGGATACTTGTCGTTTTTAGACGCAAGATCCGTCAACTGTGCCAAAAGGTCATCATACTTTGCCTGATATCCTTCTTCTTCACTATCCATTGCCTGGATCTCTGAATAAGTTGTTTCAAGCTGATCGATCAAGTCAAACTGTTTGTTCAAGTTGCTTTTGGAAACACCAGAAACTACAGCTAACGCTACCAAGCCAACTACAATAACAATTACAACAATGATTGCAACTTTTTTGTTTTTGGTGAGAAACGCATTAAGAGAATTTTCTACCCGTTCGGCCAATGTAAACTCAGCCGCATCCTTTTTGTTATCACTCATGGTTAATCTCCGTTTCAAGGGTATGTAAAACACAGGCGACAAAAGTCGCCTGCGTTATCCAGAAGCACAACTACTAGTTGTCGCCTCTCTCTTTATCCTCATCCTTGTAACGCATCATATCTGCGAGTGAGTAGGTATCACCATCGTCATCTTCTTGGATGTATTTGGCAATCTCTGACTGCTGGGAGCGCTTGACCATTTCCTTGACGGAAAGGGAGAGCTTCTGGGTAGTCGGGTTGCATTCAACAACCATTGCGGTGATTGGATCACCAACAGTGTACTTCTTCAGGATTTCATCAGAGAATTCTTCATCGGGTCCAACCAAATTGAACTTGCTGATGAGGCCTTCGATGTCACCCATGACCTTCACAAATACACCAAAGTCGGTAACATTGGTAATGACACCACTGATGGTACTGAACTTAGGATAATCATGACGCAAAGTCTGCCAAGGATTACCCTCAAGCTGCTTGACGCCAAGACGGATTCTTCTGTTTTCAGGTTCAACGCGAGTTACTACAACATCAATGACATCACCTTCTGCACAGAAGGAAGCCATGTTCTTGACTTTCTTTGTCCAGGAAATATCGTCGATGTGAAGGAAACCATCAATACCTTCTTCAAGATTCACAAAAGCACCACTATTGGTAATTTTCACCACTGGTTTGGAAAGTGTCATACCGGTAGGATATCTTTCGCTGATAGTATCCCAAGGATTGTTCTCAAGTTGTTTGAGACCGAGGGAAACTCTCTTCTTGTCCAAGTCATATCCAAGAATCTTTGCTTCTACAACATCACCTACATCCAAAACTTCTTTTGGATTGTTGATGCGCTTTGTCCAGGAAAGTTCGGAAATATGGGCAAGACCTTCAATTCCAGGCTCAATTTCAATGAAAGCACCAAAGGTTGTAATTTTAGTTACAGCAGCCTTGATAACATCACCGACGTTGAACTTCCTTTCGAAAGTAGTCCAAGGATCTTCCTGCATATGCTTGAGGGAAAGATTGATTTTCTGAGTCTCTGGATCGATGTTGATAAGTCTGAGTTGTACAACCTGACCTTTCTTAACAAAATCCTTAGGACGAGTGACATGGCCCCAGCTCATGTCATTGATATGAAGTAGTCCGTCAAAACCGCCAAGGTCAATGAAAGCGCCGAAAGAAGTGAAGGACTTCACTACACCTTCGACAACATCGCCGATCTGTACAGTTGAGAAGAACTTCTCTTTATTTTCTTTGATTTTCTGATCAAGGTATTCACGTCTGTTCACAACACTCTTAAGTTTTGTGCCACCGTGGAACTTGTCGATGATGAAATAATCAGAAATGCCAATCAGGGTTTCGGGTTCTTCGACACGAACAACATCAGCCTTGGAGAGAGGGCAAAAACCCTTATACTCACCGCCGAGGTCAATTTCAAACCCACCTTTGATCACTTTCTCGAACTTGCCCAAAACAGGAGATCTGCTTTCAGCAGCAGTCTTCAGTTCATCAGTGCGTTCTTTGAAATCGGCTCGTTTCTTGGAAACGACAATCTGTCCGCCCTTTCCTTCCTTATTGATGATAACGACTTTTACCTCTTCACCAACTTCAGGAACTGTTGCGAATTCATCAAGGGAAATGCGTCCCTCGCTCTTGTAACCGACGTCTACGAACACATACTCGTTGTTTACCTGGACAACAGTACCGGCCACGAGCTGACCGTCTTCGATTCCATCAAGAGATTTAAGATATTCCTCCTGCAGCATATCCTGCATTTTGGTCTTCTTTTCATCCATTTCTTTTTCTTCAGCCACTTGATTTCTCCTGATCCTAAATTTACCTATTTATTTCGCTTTTAAGCGCAAAAATAGCAGATAACACTTTCTCACAAACTTGACCTATAGTCAAGTATGAGGTGTCGATATACAGGGCATCATCAGCGATTTTTAATGCCCCAACCTCTTTATTTCGGTCGATTTCATCTCTTTCGATGATTTGCTGGAGGACGGTTTCATAGCTCTGATCCGTGGGGTGTTGCTTGAATCTGCGCTCAGCACGAATTTCAGGTTTTGCGTCGAAAAAACATTTCAAATCAGCGTCAGGAAAAACAACCGTTGTGATATCCCTTCCTTCTACCACAACATCCAAACCCTTGGAAATTTCTCTCAATTGATCATTAACAAGTAATCTCAACGGGGGGAACGCGGATACCTTGGCTACAAATTCATCGACTTGTGGTGTATGCAACAGATGCTCAATGCTGATATCGTCAACACAAATCAAGCCCTCTTTGATGGTGATGGAAGTGTTCTTTGCTGTTTTCAAAACATCATTATTGTCGAGGGGGTCTTTTCCTGAACGAATATGCATCAACGTATAGGCACGATAGAACGAGCCGGAATTCAAATAATAAAAACCACATTGATCGGCAATCATTTTAGCAATTGAACTTTTCCCAACTCCAGCGGGCCCATCTATCGCAACTACCATTCCTAACGTCTCCCCTGCTTGGGTTTTTCAGTTGAACCTGAGAGCATAGCATCAATTTCAGCAGCAGTAACTGTTCGATATTCGCCAATCTTGAGATCTTCAAGTTCGAGACAGCCAATCCTTACACGGACAAGTTGTTTGACATCATACCCGTAGTAGCTGAAAATCTTTCTGATTTCTCGGTTTTTTCCTTCGGTCAAGACAATACGTACCCATTTCTTGGTGAGAATTTCGAATCTTTTGATTCTATATGGCTGTTTGATGTCAATGTAGACACCCTTAAGGGCCTCTTCAAGGTCTTCACGTTGAACTTCAGTGCTGCAATTGACCATGTATTCTTTCTCAATTTGTTGAGAAGGGTGCATCAGTTTCTGGGCAACATCGCCATCATTGGTGAAAAGAATAAGACCTGTGGACTCTTTGTCCAATCTGCCGATATGAAACAACAGGTTACGGTCAGGAATATTTATCAAATCCCTGGCATACAACTTTTCATTTGGATCATAGTTCGTACAAACATACCCTTTGGGTTTGTTCAATGCGTAGTAGTAGGTTTTGTCACTTGGTTCGATGAGCTCATCGTCAACCATAACGACATCCTCTTCATTTACTTTTGTGCCCAATTCGGTGACGCGCTTCGTATTCACCGTAACTCTTCCTGCGGAAATCAATGTCTCACAGGATCTGCGAGACCCACAACCGCTTTTTGCCATATAGGCCTGTAGCCGGATTGGATAATCTAATTTCATAATGCTTCTTTCTCCTGTTCATCGACCTTATCGAACCGCTGCCGATCAATGTCGGAAAGCTTTGGCAGTGCACTGATACTGCTCAAATTGAATTCGTAAAGGAATTTTCTAGACGTCCCATACAGACAAGGATGGCCAGGGACGTCTTTCCGGCCAACAACTTTGATATATTCTCGTTCCCTGAGGAGCCGTACGATGGTATCGCTGGTTACGCCTCTGATGTTATCAATCTCACGACGGGTGACCGGTTGGCTATATGCCACTATGGAGAGGGTTTCCAGAGCAGCTTTGGATAAGCGACGGTCTACCCTTTTTCCATAACAAGATTTCAGCCTGTCATGTAAATCGGAAGAGGGAACGAACTGGAATGCTCCTTGACTTTCGACCAAGTCCATTCCATGCATGTAGAGGTTATAGTGTTCTTTCAGCTCAGAGAGAGCTTCTGTTGCGACTTCTTGGGAGAAATCACCCATCCTCATCAGTTTTTCGAGTGAAACTGGTTCGTTTTCAAGAAAGAGAAAAGCTTCTGTCAATCGTGCTTCGACACTGAGAATTGGACCTGGAATCTTCTGGCCCGATTTCAGTTGCTCTGCCTTGCCTTTCAAAACTCTCTATCCTCCGTTTTTTGGAACTAATCCTCATCTAGGGGGATTTGTTCAGCCTCACTTTCTTCATCATATAGAAAAACCCGACCATCGTCAGCAGTTATGACGCCAGATTGTGCATCTTGAAGAGAATCTTTTCGAAAAAACTCCAATTCTTCTTCATTTGATATGGATAATTCAGAATTTTCATCGATTTCACCATCCTCATATCCTGAAGTCACATCATCATACTCTTGGTCATAGAGATCGGCAAGATTTTCATCTATGTCATTTTCTCGTTTTCTGATAAGGATTTCTCCAAATGGTTCTGCTTGCTCGATGTATATCATTTTCAATTTACAGGCATCAAGGATTGCCATAAAAGTACAAATAATATGGAGAGGATCGTCCAGATGAATGATGATGTCTGCAATGGAAAGGTATTCTTTAACCTCAAAAAGTTCATGCATCAAGGCGATTTTCTCGTTGACGGTAACCGATTCATACACATTGAAAACTTTGTTGGGTGTGATGCTTGTCATCAGTTTTGAGAAAGTTTTAAGAAGATCCTGTAGGGTGACATCATTGAAAAGTTCTTCATCACCAAAAGGCAACATGAACTGAGACTGTTTACGCGTAATGAAGAACTCTCCTGAACCTCCGGAAGTTGCAAGCAATTCCGTGTATTTTCTGAACTTCTGATACTCAAGCAGTCTTTCAACCAATTCTTGACGAGGGTCTTCGTACTCTTCATCGAATTCAAGATCAACGGGTAGCAACATCCTGCTCTTGATATAGAGTAAATCTGCTGCCATTTTATAAAATTGGGTTAGGTCAGCTATTTCCAAGGATGTGGAACTTTTCAGATATGAAAGGTATTGGTCCGTGATCTGCGAGATTGGGATATCATAAATATTCACCTCAGACTTTTGGATCAGATACAGCAGAACATCAAGAGGACCATCAAAGGCTTGGATATGAAATTCTTTGCCGTCTGTAGTTGAACTGATCTCTTTTTCTTCCTGCACCGAGAACCCCTTTTCCTGATGAGTATATCCAACCAACGTTCAGATGACAAGAAAGCGGGTGTTTGAACCCGCTTTCTTGCATATCAAGCATTTAATTATTCTTTTTTCTCTGCTATTTCCAGTACTGATTTTGAACCCTTTGGGGGGAACATCAAAGCCCTGAGCCTCTTATCCAAGTCTATGGAGATATCTGGATTGTCTTTCAGGAAGTCAATCGTCTTGTCTCTTCCCTGCCCAATTTTCTCACCGTTATAGGAGTACCAGCTACCACTCTTTTCAAGCATGTCATACTTGATGGCAGCGTCCAGAATACTTCCTACATAGCTGATTCCTTCGCCAAACATAAGATCCAATTCAACCTTTTTGAAAGGAGGTGAAACTTTGTTTTTCACAACCTTAATTCTGACACGGTTACCTACGATATCGTCTGCACCTTTACTCAAGGACTCAATCTTACGAACCTCCAGACGTACTGACGCATAGAATTTGAGTGCATTTCCACCAGTGGTTGTTTCCGGGTTGCCGAACATCACGCCGATCTTCATACGGATCTGGTTGATGAAGACAATGGTGGTATTGCTCTTTGAGAGCAAGGCTGTCAGTTTCCTGAGGGCTTGGCTCATTAAACGAGCTTGAAGTCCCATATGGCTGTCACCCATATCGCCGTCAATTTCTGCTTGAGGAGTCAATGCAGCTACAGAGTCCACTACGATAATGTCTACGGCGCCACTACGTACCAAGGACTCACAAATTTCTAGTGCTTGTTCTCCACTATCAGGCTGACTGATCCATAGTTCGTCAATATTTACACCCAATTTCTTGGCATAGGTTGGGTCCAGAGCATGTTCAGCGTCGATGAATGCAGCAATACCGCCTGCTTTTTGGCTTTCAGCGATAGCATGCAAAGCCAGTGTCGTTTTACCACTACTTTCAGGGCCGTATATTTCAATGACTCGACCACGTGGATAACCGCCGACTCCTAAAGCTTCGTCAAGCAAAAGGGATCCAGTGGAAATACAACCAATGTCCAGAGTATCTTCATTGTCTCCTAATTTCATGAGAGAACCTTTTCCGAACTGCTTGTCAATCTGTACCCGCGCAGCTTCCAGTGCATCTCGTTTTTGTGATAAATCAGTAGGGAACGTCGATTCTTTATTTTTTGCCATAGTATACTCCTGCATTAATCATATTCTCATAAGGTATCTTCTTAGCCAAATCGCTTCAGTCTCATGCTTCCAACATCATGGTAACCGGTCCATCGTTGGTGTAGGAAACCTTCATATGAGCACCAAAAAGACCATGTTCCACATTGAATCCCATCTGCTCAAACAGAATAAGTGCTTTTTCATAAAGGATTTGAGCATCTTCTGGATCAGCTGCATCATCATAAGAAGGTCTATTTCCCTTGCGGAGGTTTGCACATAGGGTGAACTGGCTGACAATAAGTAGTTCTCCCCCAACCTCTTTAAGGCTCAAGTTCATCTTTCCCTGTTCGTCAGTAAACATTCTCAGTTTTGCTATTTTGGTGCAAAGCCAGGCAAGCTGTTCTTCTGTGTCACCTTTTTGAATGCCAAGGTATACGAGAAGTCCTTTATCTATTTTCCCAATAAGCTCATTCTGAACGGTCACCGAGGCATCCAAAACCCGTTGGATGACACTTTTCATGTGTTTCTCGCTTCTTGAGCACTCAGAATCATCTGCTTTACAAAAGCAGGACGATCTTCTGCCATAAAAAAGGCATTACCACAAACCACCGCATCGGTACCACAAGAGGCTACTTCTTTGACAGTTCGCAGATTGATGCCACCATCAACGCTAATAAGATACTCATATCCTTCATCATGCCTGATTTGGGCAAGCTCGGAAATCTTGCGTAATGTAGAAGGTATCAATTGCTGTCCGCCAAAACCTGGGTTGACGGTCATGACCAAGACCTGGTCAACAAGATCCAACACAGGCTCTATCATGCTGATGGGGGTTGAAGGAACAATAGAGACCCCTGCCTTACAGCCACAGCTTCTGATAAGCTGTAATGTTCGGTGTAGGTGAATAGATGCCTCTGCGTGAACTGTCAAATAATCGCTTCCGCTTTGGGCGAAAAGCTCGATATACCGTTCAGGTTGGTCAATCATAAGGTGTGTATCGAATACCAGAGGAGAACAAGGCCTGAGGTCCTTGATGAATTTTGGGCCAAAGGTAATATTGGGAACGAACATTCCATCCATTACATCCAGATGAACCCATGCTGCTCCACTGGAATTAACCGTTTCAACTTCCTCGCCAATACGAGAAAAGTCAGCTGAAAGCACACTAGGTGCCACAATAAGAGGTGCTTTTTCCATATCTCATGTTATAACAGGAAGAAACGTCTTTTGCAATGTAAAAAAATCCCAAAATACTATATATTTGTTAATATATTTGATGCAAATTCAAGATTCGATTGCCAGATTTTACAATTCGTGTTATAGTAAAGGAAACTGAATGAAATTTATATCCGAGCAGGCTGAGACCCGGTCTGCCCGGTTTTCTTTTACGTCATAGAATTAATGAAATATTTTTGGAGGAAGCCATGGGATTCCAGGAGATTGAGAACTTACTGAAAGAAGAACAGTGGACAAGAACCACAATCAACAACTACACAGCAAATAGCTTTCAGGTGCTGGATAATCATATCAAAGAATTGGACGAAGAAGAAAAAACAGAAGCCAAAAATTTATGTGACAATCATTTAACAGAAAAGGAACGCAACAGCATCATCTCGATGTATGTCAGTGGAACCATTCAGTTGGAACGCAGAGGCTCAGAAGACTATCTTTTATTGCTCAATTTGATTGAGCTGTTTGCCGAGAATAAAAAGTGGAATATCGTTGAGTTGCTCTGTCAAAAGATTCTGCAAAAAACAGAGAACAAGCATGCCCTCAGGTTGCTTGCAAATTGCTATACCCAGAATGGTCGTGAAGATGATAAATACTCCGTTTGGGAAAGATTGGTAAAAGTCGATTATGATGAGATTGATATTGTCAAGCAAATAGCTTCATATGCTCAATTAAAGGGAAACAAAGAAAAGGCAATCACTTTATACAAGAAAGCGATACACCGCTTGCTTAAAAAGAAAGATTCGTCCCCTATTCGTTCAATCTTCAATACCCTGCTGGAACTCGATCCTGAGAACTTTGGATATTTCATGAATCTTGCTGAGCAAATCAGCACCATAAGCAGAGGTACGGCTGTTGCAGTACTTCGCGATCTTGAGGCAGCCAGCAAGGATTCCATCGATAAGCAAATTGATTGCCAGAAAAAGATCCTTGAGTTTGATCGTGAGGATATTTATGCGAAAGAGAACCTTATTAAAAGCTATAGAGCCAAGTACAAAAATCATTCAAGATTGAAAAACTGCTTGGATTCAAGTGCTTTGACCAGCAATATGGCTAGGGATATCTTGCATAGCATCGAAGATTTTGAAACAAATATTGCATTTGACAAGGGAACATTCGTATTCCAGAACAGCACCAATAGAATTGGAAGAATTCGTTCCATTAACGAAACCGATGTTATCGTTGACTTTGCTGGACAGACTAATAAAGACGGAAACCGTCTCTCGACTGCCATGGCATTCAAAAGTCTTCAGGCGCTTCCAAAAACACATATTTGGGTTCTTAAGAGTGCTTTGCCCCGTGAAAAGCTCAATAAGAAAGTCAAGGAAGATGTTTCTTGGACTCTTAAGACCGTTTTGGGCAGCAATGGTGGAAGAATTTCCATGAAAGAGATGAAGAGTGAGCTGGTTCCTTCGATTCTTGATGCCAAAGAATGGACTTCTTGGTCCAATATGGCGAAAAAGGAATTGATGACCAATCCCATCTTTGATCTCTCTTCAAATGATGTCGATACGTATATTCTTCGCTCTACTCCGGTCAGTTATGAGGAGAAGCAACTTGCTGTTTTCAGGAGTGAAAAGCTTTTCTATGACAAGATTAAGAGTCTCAAGGAATTCCTTGCTTCAAAGGGAGACGTAGAAAGCGACTTTTTCATCGAAATGGTTAAGTATTTCAGTGATGTATTCCAGGAAGAGAATGGCAGCTCCAAGATTATCGGTGAGATTACTGATTATACCATCAGTGGTTTTCTCTTGCTTGAGGATTTGGTGAAAAAACAGAACATGAACTTCATCAGTTGTCCTGTCGGTTTGTCCTTCAAGGTGCTTTTCGATAGAACTGTAGATTATGTAGCTAGTTTTTCAGCCATCAAAGATCCGGAAATAAAGAAAAGTTTCATTGATCATGTAGTGGATGAAATTCCTGGCTGGAGTAAAATCTTGGTAGAACTTTTCCCCCATTATCTTACCAGCTACATTCCTGAGATTTTCCGCCAGAACAAAAAGTTTGCTGAATTCAGTAAAGTCTATAGAGATGCAGTGGAGAACTTCAAGGAAAGATCCAATACACTCATATACTTGATCAAGAATTCCGATGCAAAGGTTTGGGCAAAAGCTGGAATCAGCAGTGAACAATTGTTGTTCGCTGAATTACAGTTGCTTGATTTTACCAACCGCTGTATCGATTCCAAGAAAGATGTTCAGGAAAATCGAAAGAATGCAAAGACGCTGATGACCATCCTGTTTGATGAAAAGGCTGTGCAAAACTATATCAATGAGGGTAAAGAAGAAAACGCCCAGAAAATCTATAGTCTTGTAGCCAATGTATTCGCCCTTCCTGGTGGAAAGAAGATTGAAATCAAGCACAATATCAGTGAGCGCTATCCTTCATTCAGATTCTTCGATGAGGTTAGCCGCATTGATAAGGATACTTTGGTCCCAACAGGTTTGTTCTGTACTGCTGCAGCTCTTGAAGCAAAGAAAAAAGAGATGGAGCATATACAGCACGTAGAACTTGCCGAAGTTGCCAAGGAAATTGGTATTGCTCGGGAAATGGGAGACCTTAGGGAGAACAGCGAGTATAAATACGGTAAGGAAAAACAGTCTTTACTGAACAATACACTGCGAAGACTCAGTGAAGAGGTAGACAGAGCCACCGTTATCACGAAGGACAAGTTAGATCCTTCCCGGATCGGTTTTGGAACTAAAGTTGAGCTGTTTGATAATCTCAAGGGTGAAGATGTCACCTATACGATCATGGGGCCATGGGAATCCAATCCTAATGAGAACATCATCAATTTGCTCGCTCCGTTCGGGAGAGCTTTGTTGAATCATCAGAAAGGTGATCGATTCACATTCGAATTGAACGATCAGAACTATGATTTTACTGTTAAGGAACTTTCAATAATCGATTTGTAAAATTGAAAATTCACCCATTTGGGTCTTCGTTGCATAAACGAAGACCTGTTTTTTTTACCCAGAGTACTTGAATGTGGTATGATGGAAAAATGAACAACAGGTACACCGTAGATACCAATCATGTCCTTGATATGTATCCAAGACCACAGTTAAAACGAGCAGAATGGACAAATCTGAATGGGTTTTGGAACTGTACTGTCACTAAAGATGAGACGTTGCCGGAAAAATACCCTTCTTCAATCCTCGTACCGTTTTCTCCAGAGACCGAACTCTCCGGTTTCGGACATACTTTGCAACCTGAGGAATATCTCCACTACCAGAAGCATTTTTCTTATGACAAGAAACAGGAATGCCATGTGATACTGCATTTTGATGCAGTCGACTATCAATGCAAGGTATACCTTAATAAAGAATTTATTGGGGAACATGAGGGAGGATACCTCCCCTTCTCTTTCGACATCACTGATGCAGTAAGAAATTTCAATGAATTGATAGTTACGGTGAATGATCCAACTGATACAAAAGGTATCACCAGGGGAAAACAACGTCTGAGAAGCGGAAGCATTTTCTATCCTTGTCAAAGTGGCATTTGGCAAACAGTATGGTTGGAAGAAGTACCTCAGATTTACATTAAGAGGCTAAAAATTGATGTGGATCTGAACAATGCTTGTTTTTTGGTAACTGTCTACGCGAATAAAAAAAAGCAACCTGTCAAATTATCTTATGTACAAGATACCAAGACGATTGAAGGAAAAACGGGTCAAAGCATCGTATGTCCGCTGGATACTGTACATACCTGGACACCTGAGGATCCATATCTATATGAATTTACTGTACACGTTGGTAAAGACCGTGTTGAAAGCTATGTGGGAATGCGTTCTTTTGGTGTAGAAGGAAAGACGTTACTGCTCAACGGTAAACCATATTTCCATCATGGTGTTCTTGATCAGGGATACTGGATGGAAAGTCTTTACACTCCCCCAAATGATCAAGCGATGATAGATGATATCCGTCTTGCAAAGAAACTCGGATTCAATATGATTCGCAAACAT
>Ga0172377_10005656_pt1 | contig 12864 bp, 11 predicted proteins | sample Pumphouse3metaG_FD_119749 | JGI IMG/M metagenome (GOLD analysis project Ga0172377, IMG submission 119749) | Leachate microbial communities from a municipal landfill in Southern Ontario, Canada - Pumphouse #3 metaG | ecosystem: Engineered > Solid waste > Landfill > Unclassified | place: Canada... | reverse complement strand
TGCTTTCGGGAGAAGCAGGGTGCAATTCCCTCACTGGTCCGCAACCGTACAGCCGGGTCGCCACGAGAGCCTTTGAAACTAACGAGACTTAGGAGCATACCATGTACCACGTTTTGAAACGAAACGGGTCAGTGGTGGATTTTGACATCCACAAGATTGAACGGGCCATTGAGAAAGCGTTCGTCGCGACTGACAAACCCACAAACCAAGACATCATCACGTTGCTTGCCTTGCGGTCCTCGGCGGATTTCGCCCCCAAAGTAAAGGATGGCATCATTTCCGTGGAGGATATCCAGGACAGCGTGGAAACGGCGTTGTCCGTCTCCGGCTATCATGATGTCGCCAAAGCGTACATCCTGTACCGCAAACAGCATGAGAACGCCAGAGCCGCCGAAAAGACCATGCTTGACTACCGCAAACTGGTGGACAGCTACCTGCACGCTGATGACTGGCGGGTAAAAGAAAACAGCACGGTGAATTACAGCATCGGCGGCCTGATCCTCTCCAACAGCGGCGCCATCACGGCGAACTACTGGCTCAGCCAGATCTACGACAAGGAAGTGGCCGACGCCCACCGGAACGCCGATCTGCATCTGCACGATCTGTCCATGCTCTCCGGCTACTGTGCCGGCTGGAGCCTGAAACAGTTGATCACCAATGGCCTGGGAGGAGTGGAGGGCAAGATATCCTCGTCTCCGGCGAAGCATCTTTCCACGTTGTGCAACCAGATGGTTAACTTCATCGGCATCATGCAGAACGAATGGGCTGGCGCCCAGGCGTTCAGTTCGTTTGATACATACCTCGCGTCGTTCGTAAAGGCAGACCATCTCTCCTACGCGGAGACCCGCCAGTGCATCGAGTCGTTCGTCTTCGGCGTCAACACGCCGTCCCGCTGGGGCACCCAGGCTCCGTTCTCCAACATCACGCTGGACTGGACGGTGCCGGAAGATCTGAAGGACCAGAAGGCAGTCATCGGCGGCAAGGAAGCCTCCTTCACCTACGGGGATTGCAAGGCGGAGATGGACATGGTCAACAAGGCGTTCCTGGAAACGATGATCGGGGGAGACGCCAACGGCCGCGGGTTCCAGTATCCCATCCCGACCTATTCCATCACCAAGGATTTCGATTGGTCCGAGTCGGAGAACAACCGGCTTTTGTTCGAGATGACGATGAAATACGGCACTCCGTACTTCAGCAACTACATCAACAGCGACATGAAGCCTTCCGATGTCCGTTCGATGTGCTGCCGGCTCCGGCTGGATCTCCGTGAACTGCGCAAGAAGGGCGGCGGATTCTTCGGTAGCGGGGAGTCGACCGGTTCCATCGGCGTGGTGACGCTGAACATGCCGCGTCTGGGGTATCTGGCAAGCGATGAGGCCGATTTCTTCACCCGGCTGGACAAATTGATGGACATCGCCGCGCGGAGCCTGAAGACCAAACGGACGACGATCAACCGGTTTTTGGAGGCGGGGTTGTACCCGTACACCAAGCGGTACCTCGGTACGTTCAACAACCACTTCAGCACCATCGGCCTGGTGGGGATGAATGAGGCGTGCCTGAACGCCCGCTGGATCGGAGAGGATCTCACCCAGCCTGAGGCACAGGCGTTCGCCAATAGGGTGCTGGATCATATGCGTAGCCGCTTGTCCGACTACCAGGAGCAGTACGGGGATCTGTACAACCTGGAGGCTACCCCTGCGGAAAGCACGGCGTTCCGTCTTGCCAAACATGACAAGGAGCGGTATCCGGACATCATCACCGCTTCGCGTGGATCGGTTCCGTACTACACCAACAGCTCCCATCTTCCCGTCGGGTTCACCGATGATCTGTTCAAAGCGATGGACATCGAGGACCAGTTCCAGGTGAAATACACCTCCGGTACGGTGTTCCATGTGTTCCTTGGCGAAAAGCTTTCCGATTGGCGGAGCACCGCCAGCCTGGTGCGCAAGATCGCCGAGCACTACCGCCTTCCGTACTATACGATCAGTCCGACGTACTCCGTCTGTCCTGATCATGGGTACATCGCCGGCGAAGTGTGGGAGTGCCCGGTCTGCCACAAGAAAACGGAAGTGTACTCCCGGATCACCGGCTACTACCGGCCGGTCCAGAACTGGAATGACGGCAAGGCGGAGGAGTTCCGGGAACGGAAGACGTATGATGTCCTTCATGCGTCGGAACCAACCGTCAACGTGGCAAAGCCGAAGAAGAACAAACCAGAGATGATGGCAAAGGTGGAGAAGATCCTGCTGTTCACCACGCCGACCTGTCCGAACTGCAAGGTGGTGAAAGCCGCGTTGGACAAGGCGGAAATCTCCTATGTCGTGGTGGATGCTGCTTCCCATGCCGATCTTTCCCGTTCCTATGGGATCATGACCGTCCCGGTACTGGTCACTCCTTCCGGCCGGTATGAGGGGGTGGGGGCCATCACCCAGTGGGCGAGGAGCGTGATCTGATGCGTATCGGCGGGTTCCAACCCGTCGACCTGGTCAACTTTCCCTCCGTTGTGGCTGCCACGGTCTTCACCATGGGCTGTGACTGCCGCTGTCCGTACTGCCACAATCCGACGCTGGTACGGGCGGAGGAACCTCCCCTGTCCGAAGAGGATGTGGTTGGGTGGTTACGGGAGAGAAAGGATCTGGTCGACGGTGTAGTGGTCAGTGGGGGGGAGCCCTGCATGCAGGACGATCTTCCCGGGTTCCTGCGTACCATCAAGGAGATGGGTTTCCGGGTCAAGCTGGATACCAACGGAAGCTATCCGTGGATGCTCTCCGCGCTCTTCTCTGATGGCCTGTTGGATTACGTGGCGATGGACATCAAGGCGGATCGTGAGGGATATCTCCGGGTGGCTGGAATCCCCGCCTCCCGAGTGGAGGCTTCCGTTTCCCTGCTGCTTGGTGGGTCGGTTCCGTACGAATTCCGAACCACCTGTGTGAAGGAGCTGCTCACCACGGAGGATATCCGTTCCATCGGGACGTGGATCCATGGGGCGAAGCGGTACGTGCTGCAACGGTTCAACCCCAAGGTCACGTTGGACAAGAAAGCGGGGGCATGGTCTTCTTTTTCAGATGAGGAGCTGGAAGAACTTGCAAAGGCGCTCAGCCCGGATGTCAGTGTTGTGATCCGTTGAGGTCCAGGCCTTCCTCTTTGGCGAAGAACGCCTTCATGCAGTCGAAGGTCTCTTCGCTGATGTAGTGTTCGATGCGGCAGGCGTCCTGTTCCGCGGTGACCGGGCTGACGCCGATGTTCTTGAACATCTTGGTGATCATCACATGGCGTTCGTAGGTCCGGTCGGCGATCTCCTTGCCTCGCGGGGTGAGATAGATGTAGTTGTTCTCGTCCATTCGGACCAGACCGTTCTCCTTCAACGTCTTCATCTGCTCGCTGATCGTCGGTTTGGAGTATCCCATGCGGACGGCGACATCAAGGGAACGGACGTGCTCAAGTTCCTTGCTCAGCACGAGAATCGTTTCCAGATACATTTCGACCGCTTCCTTGATGACCATTGTCGCCTCTTTCTCTTTAGTATACTGACGAAAAGGCCTTGGATGCAAGGAAAACTGTTGACTTATCCGCCTCGCATGCCTATGTTTAACAGTGGCGGGGGGATGTAAATCCTGTATGATGCCGCCGAAGGAGTTTGTCATGGACAAGAAAGTTGCTGAACTGCTCAACAGCCAGGTAAACAAAGAGTTCTACTCCGCGTACCTGTATCTCGATTTTTCGGATTTCTACTTTGAGAAGGGTTTGTTTGGGTATGCGAGCTGGTACCGCATTCAGGCTGGTGAAGAGCTTGAGCATGCGAAGAAGATGATCCAGTACCTTGGCGAAAACGGACAGCATGTCACGTTGGAAGCCATTGGAAAACCGAATGTACCGATGAAAGAGCTGATCGACCCGCTGAAGGCTGGTCTGGCTCATGAGAAATACATCACCGCCTCGATCAACGACATTTATGCCGCCGCCGAGGATTCGAAGGATTATCGCACACAGGAATTCCTGGGCTGGTTCATCAAGGAACAGGGCGAGGAAGAGCTGGATGCCGGCAATCAGGTCAGACAGTTCGAGATGTACGGCTCCGATCCGAAGACACTGTATTTGCTGGACAAGGCTGCTGGAGAGCGGAAGTAATTCCGATACTTCGGTCTGCATCATGGCGCGGAACGTTGGGTTCCGCGCTTTTTTTATGGGAATTCGGTGAAACGTATTGTATTTTTCCCGGAGGCTTGATATCTTACCGAATATTCGGTAACTACCATGGGAAATGATACGAGACAAGCCATCATCTGGGCGACGCTGAAACGGCAGTCCATCCATCCGTTCGATCCTGTCACGCTGGACAAGGTGGCATCGGATGTCGGAATCTCCAAGACGGCGATCTTCCATTATTTCCCCAACAAGGACGCGTTGCTCCACGATGTGGACGCGTACCTTCGCGATGAGGCGTCCCAGATGCGCCGGCGTGTCCTGGAAGAGGGAAGCGACCCGCTTGCCGCTTTCACGTCGGAGTTGATCGCCCGCAAGGGTTCCCTGTACGTCTACGCGCATCTCCTGTTTGGGCCTGACCGTCCACCGCTGTTCCACATCGGTCCGGTATTCGGACTGGAAGGAAAGAAGGATGCGCGCAGTGAACTGGCCTTCCGCGCTGGTGTCTTTTTCCCCATGGCGTTCCATGAGGTGATCTGCAATGATCTTCCCCAGGAACAAATTCCGGCGTTCGTCGCCCGGGTGCGCCGGTGGTATGATCATGGGCTCGGCCTGAACGTCAATGTCACCCCCAGGAAGTGGAGTGAAATGGATGTCGATCCTTCCCAATTGGCCTCCGACCGGAACCTGTCCGCCCTGAACCGTCTGTTCTCCACCTATGGCATCCAAGGCGTCACCATGGGGCGGATGGCCAAGGAGACGGGCTTGGCGCAGAGTTCGTTCTATTACCAGTTCGCCAACAAGGAAGAGATGATCAGCAAAACGGGCAAGGATGAGGTCGCCCGTTTCCTGAAGCTTCTCGATGGGCGGCTTTCCGTAGTGAAGGAAATCGAGGATGCCGTTATCACCATCTTCGGGACGACGAACGCCTATTATTTCGCACGGCCGTGGCTTTCCCGGGTGTACGCGTTCGTCTCCGCCCCGGCGTTGTACCTCCATCCATCCGTGCTTGAACCGTATCCGCATCTCCGTTTCTGGAGAAATGAGCTTTCCGCGATACAACCCAACGCCGGGGAACTGGCGTTGTTTCTTCCATTGATTCCCCCAATGCACCCGACAGAGTCAGGGTGGGGGAAGGATGCATGCGATGCGCATGCCATTTCGATGTTGTCCCGGTATTCCCGTGGATCGGACAGGGAGGTCCTATGAACAAGATACGATGGATGTTGGCCATCACGTTGGCGATGCTGCTGCCTCTGGGAGCCATTGAGGTGACGGCGGACAAGGCGGTGGCGTTGGCCATGTCCAACAACAAGAGCCTGCAGAGTTCGGCCATCGACCTGCAGTCGGCACAGCGCGCAGAGAAGAACAGCTGGAACGGAATGCTTCCCACTGTGCAGACCACGGCGACGATTTCCCATGCCAATGAAGCGTCATCTGCCATGGGTATCAATACTGACCCCACCACATCGTTCACCTTCGGCCTTTCGGTGAGTTTCGCCTTCAATCCGGCGCTGGTCACCAACATGGAGACGGCGAAGCGGCAGTTGGCGGCAGGACAGATCACCTACGCCGAGGCAAAGGCTCAGATGGAACGGAACGTCAAGAAGCTGTTCTACGCCATTTTGTTGCAGCAGGAGTCTATGGCCATCCAGGAGAGCGCCTTGGAGAACGCCAAGGCCAGGATGGACCAGGCTGAGGACCTGTACACCAAAGGGTATGCCACGGAGCTTTCCGCCCTGCAGGCCCAGGTGAGCTACCAAAACACCAATGCAAGCACGCTGAAGGCGCGGCAGGCCCTTTCCCAGCAGATGGACAACTTCGCGTTCCTGTTGGGGTTGGATGACGGGGATGACCTGGTACTCGTAGGATCCATTGACACGGAGCTCTCCGTGCCGGAAGAGAAGACCGGACTGGATGCCGTGCCACGGAGATTCGATATTTCCGCGCTGGACAGCCAGCTCTCCATTCTGGATTCCCAAAGGAAGGCGCTGGACCAGCAGATCTGGGTCCCGTCCCTTTCCGTCTCGCTCTCCTGGCAACCGTACCTGGGGGATGTGACGAGTGATTGGGGGGATGGGGACAACTGGTACGACGCGGGTTCCGCTCCGAGCATTTCGTTGGCCTGGGACCTCTCTGCCATGCTTCCCTGGTCCAAGGCGCGGCAGAATGTCGCCTCGTTGGAAGAGAACCGGAAGAAACTGGTGTTGAATCGGGAACTTGCCGTGGACAACGCACGGATGGAGATCAAAAAGCTGTACGACACGCTGAATGCTTCCAAGCAAGCCATCGCGGCAAGCGAAGACTCCATCCAGCTCGCACAGCGCTCCTACGACATGACACTGGCCGCCTACCAGGCGGGGACGACGGAACTGCTGGACGTCCGAGACAGTGAAGCCCAGCTGAATCAGGCGAAACTCGCCCGGTTGAATGAACAATACAACTACCTGTCCGCTTTGCTGGATCTCCAGTACGCCACGCGGACGAACCTGTAGGGAGGAATCATCATGAAGCATCACACCATCGCGATCATTTCCATCGCGTCGTTTGTTCTCCTGGCCGGTTGTGACCGGCTGACGGGAACCAAGACGGCAGAGGCAACCCCGGCTACAACCGAGGTGAGCCAGCCGCAAGCGATTCCCGTGGGCACCCAACCGGTGAAGGTTGGTCCGATCACCAGCTACCGGTCGTTCAGCGGGGACGTGTATCCCGTCACCACCATGGTGATCCTCCCGGAAACCAGCGGGAAGATTGTCGAGACGCTGGTCAGGGAAGGGGACCACGTGACCAAGGGACAGGTGGTCGCCCGGATCGACCAGTCCCGCCCGGGGATGAACTACCACCCCAGTGACGTCACCTCCCCGATGGAGGGGACACTGTTGTCCTTCTCCGCCCAGGTCGGTGGCATGGCGTCCCCCAGCGCGTCGCTGGGGACGATCATCACGGACAAGGACGTGGAGATCCACTTCGATGTGGTGGAACGGTATCTCTCGCTGGTCAAGGAAGGGCAGAAGGTGATCCTCTCGTTCGCCGCCTACCCGGATGAGACTTTCTCAGGGACCATCACCCGCCTGAGCCCGGTGGTGGACGGACAGAGCAGGACGCGCAAGGCGTACTGCAAGCTGGATACTCCGGATGAACGGATCATTCCCGGGATGTACGCCAAGATCCTGTTGGTCGAACAGCACCACGACAACGCGTTGCTCGTCCCCTCCAGCGCCGTGGTGTCCCATGAGGATGGATCGGTGATATTCGTCCTTTCCGGGAATGTGGCGAAAATGATGAAGGTGAAGACCGGCATCCAGGCGGATGGCATGACGGAGATCGTCTCCGGGTTGGCCAAGAATTCGGTGATCATCACCCAAGGCCAGGCGACGCTCAGTGACGGCTCGCCGGTGACGGTGACCTCGCAAGGAAAGGGGGCCGGCCAATGAGCGTTACCCGCAGCGCGGTGAAACATCCCACGACCGTCCTGATCATCTTTATTCTGCTGACGGCGTTGGGCGGCTATCTGATGGGAAAACTTCCCATCGACCTTTTGCCAGACATGGACATCCCGTACGTGTTGGTGCAGTCCACCTACACGGACGCGTCCCCCACCGAAGTGGAGGACAAGCTCACCCGGGTGCTGGAGAACTCCCTCTCCAGCGTCTCCGGTCTGAAGCAGATATCCAGCACATCCTCGCAGGGTTCCAGCACCATCATCATGGAGTTTGAGATGGATGCTGACATCGACCAGGCGGTGAATTCCATCCGCGACCGCATCGATTTGGTGCGGAACTACCTCCCCAGCGGTTCCACCAGCCCGGTGATCGTCCGCATGGATCCGACGATGATCCCCATCATGACGTTGGCGCTGACCAGTGACACGTTGGGACCGGAGGAACTCAGGACCATTGCGGCGGATACCGTCCAACCTCGGCTGGAACAAGTCTCCGGCGTCGCGTCCACGTCGCTTACCGGTGGCCGGGAACGTGCCATCCGGGTGACGATCCCCCAGGAGAAACTGGATGCCTATCATCTGTCGCTGACCAGCATCAGCCAGATGCTTGCGGCGCAGAACCTGCAGAGTTCCGCCGGACAGATCACGGAGGATGGCATCACCTGGTCGGTGACCACCGACGGGCAGTTCGCTTCGCTGGATGACATCCGTTCCACCGTCATCGCCTACAAGACCGGTTCGGACAATACGGTCAGCCGGATTCTTCTGGGAGATGTCGCCACGGTGACGGATGGCTACAAGGATGTGGACAGTTACGCCTACTTCAACGGGAAACCCGCGGTGAACATCTCATTGCAGAAGCAGACGGGAAAGAACACCGTCGCTACGGCGGAAGCGGTGCGCAGCCAACTTGATGTGATTCGCAAGAGCCTGCCTGCCGGGGTGGAGATCACTGAGGCGTACAACACCAGCGACATCATCGGGACTTCGGTCAAGCAGGTGGAGGACAGCGCCTTGCAAGGAGCGCTCCTTGCCATTCTGGTGCTGCTGTTCTTCCTCCGCAACTTCAAGAGCACGTTGATCATCGGGCTTTCCATCCCGATCTCCCTGGTCATTACGCTGGGGGTGATGTACTTCGCCGGCTTCACGCTGAATTTGATGACCCTTGCCGGTTTGGCGTTGGGCATCGGCATGTTGGTGGACAACAGCATCGTTATTCTGGAGAACATCTTCAGCTACCGGGAAAAAGGGGCAAAGGCGGCGGTGGCTGCCGTCCTGGGCTCCCAGGAGATGGTGATGGCCATCACCAGCAGCACGCTGACCACCATCTGCGTCTTCCTCCCGATGATCCTGTACAAACGGCAGCTTGGCATGGTGGGGCAGGTGTTCAACAGCCTGGCCTTCACCGTCGTCTTCTCGCTGGTCTGTTCGCTTCTTGTCGCCCTGTTTCTGGTGCCGGTGCTTGCGTCCAAATACCTGAAGATCGGAGACATCAAGGAACGGAACCAGAAAGGGTTCCAGAAGCTGATGACCCGTTTCTTCACCGCGTGGGACAACGGGTACGCCAAGGCGGTGCGCTGGACGCTGCACCACAAGGTGCTGGTCATTCTGGTGATCCTCCTGCTGTTCGGCTTCTCCATCAAGAAGATCGGGGACATCGGGTTCATCTACATGCCCTCATCGGAAGAGAACAGCGTCACCGTCTCCATCACCATGCCGCAGGGTACGGATCTTGAGGTGACGGATGATCTGCTTCGCCAGTTTGACGCCATGGCCCAGAGCAAACTGGCCGGGGTGAAGAGCAGTGTGGCGAGCAGCGGGGGGGCCACCACGTTGATGTCCAGCGGCGGAAGCTCCACCGCCTCCGTTTCCTATACGTTGTATGACAGCGCCGAACGGAAGGAAGGGTGGGATACCGATGCCACGGCGAAAGCGAAACTGGAATCGTTGTTCCCGCTGTTCCCCCAGGCTTCGTTCTCCATCCAGCAAAGCACCACCAGCCTGAGTTCAAGCAGTGGCATCGACATCGCCGTGAAGAGCAGTGACATGGACCGGGTCGTCTCCACCTCCAACGCCATCAAGACGCTGTTGGAGAAACAGGCGACGGATTCACTTGCTGATGTCACCTCGTCGCTTTCCGAGGGATTGCCCGAACTTTCCATCACCTATGACCGAGAGCGGATGTACGCGCTGGGAGTGACCATCGCCCAGGCCAACGCTGAGATCCAGAGTGCCATCAAGGGCACCACGGCGACGCTGTATCATGACAAGGGATCGGACATCGATGTGATCGTCAGCCTGGATCCCAAGGACAAGACCAGCATCGCCGATCTCGACAACCTGTACGTGACCAGTTCCGCCGGTCTCCGGGTGCCGTTGTCAAACTTCGCAACCTACACCCAGGGGACGGGACCGATCTCCATCGCCCATGAGGACCAGAGCAGGGTGGTCCACGTGACGGCCAACATCCGTCCCGGCCACACGGTGGACAAGACGCAGCGGGAGATTCAGGCGTTGATCGACGCCAACATCCCACAGGACAGTGATGTGATGATCACCTACAGCGGGGATTACCAGGAACTGCAGCAAGGCCTGACCACGTTCGCAGAGATCATCATCATGGCGATCCTGTTGGTCTTCGCCATCATGGCAAGCCAGTTCGAGTCGTTCAAGAACCCGTTCATCATCCTGTTCTGCATCCCGCTGTCGGTGATCGGCATCGTGCTGATCTATCTTGCCACCGGCCAGACGCTCAGCCTGATCACCGCCGTCGGCCTGTTGCTCCTGGTGGGCATCATCGTCAACAACGGCATCGTGTTGATCAGCTACATTTCAATGCTCCGGAAGCGAGGTGAGTCGCTTGAGGATGCCTGCGTCGACGCGGCGAAGAGCCGTCTTCGTCCGATTCTGATGACGACGTTGACCACGCTCCTTGCGTTGATCCCCATGGCGTTCACCCAGCAGGAAGGCTCAGCAATGGTCCAGCCCATCGGACAGACGGTGTTGGGCGGTTTGGGTTTCGGAACGTTGATGACCTTGTTCCTCATGCCGGTTTTGTATTACATATTCAACCGACATGCGGACAAAAAGGCGCAGAAACGGATGGAGAAGGAATACAAGGATCTTTCCGTCAGGCAGGAGGAATCATGAAGAAACTGGAGATTATCATCAGTCAGGCGGTGGACGGGGATTTCCTCCACGATTTGGAAGTTCTGAAGGTGGGAGAACACTATACCCGCACCACAGGAGTGCAGGGGAAAGGGTACAGCTTCCCCAAGATGGGGGATGATGTCTGGCCGCAGCTGAACAACCACTATATGATCGTCGCCTCCGATGAAGAGGTGGAAGGGATCCGAAAGATCCTGAACCACCTCAGGGGGCAGTATCCCGGAGAAGGGATCGCCTGTTTCGTCTCCGAGGCGGAGGAACTGTGATGCGACGTTTGTTGTTCCTTTGCTGTCTGCTGTTCCTCGGCGTTGTGGGGTTTGCACAGATCACCGATTCCTACGCGTTTCTCAAGGATCGGTCTTCGTACGCACAACTGATGCAACTGGTTCGTGGCAAAGGGGACGCCGAGGAAGCCGAGCGCCTTTGTGAGACCTTCCGAACCCAGCAGGCGACACAGGAGGATCAGGTGGCGTCGATCCGCGCCACCCTTGCCTGTTCCCGCCTGTTGATCAAGGACGGACCGGTGCTGGATGTGGCCAAGGGAAAGACGATGGCGGAGCAGACGCTGGAAGATATCAAGAGTCTCCCTGAAGATTCCTTCTTTCGTCTGACGCTTGCCGCAGACGCAAATTCGTTGCTGTTCTTGGCGGACCGCTCTAATCTTTCCTATGGCATCGCGTCAAAGAAGGCGTTGGATGAAGCGTACAAGCGGTATCCGGACGAGTTCTACGCCATCTATTTGAAGGCGAACAACCTGGTCTTTGCCCCGGGGCTGTTCGGCGGGGATGTCTCCAAGGGAAGGGCCATGCTGGTGCAACTGTACCAAGAGACCCGTGACAAACTCGCTTCATGGGATCTCGCGTCGCTGTGCGGGGTCATCGGGATCGCGAGCTACCGCATGAAGGATCATCAGACGGCTTCTTCCTACCTTCTTGCCTCCAGCCGGATGTATCCGGTGGATTCCGAAGTTTCCGCGTATCTGGCCAAGGTAAGCGATACATGACTTGCCAGAGAGCGGGGAAATGAAGAGGATAGAGTCATGAGCACCTGTCTGATCATATCCGCCATGCCGGTCGATGTCCCGATTTCTCCCCAGCAGGGGGATTTTGTGGTCGCCGCTGACGCCGGATATCGTACCTTGCAGGGCCTTGGCATCACGCCGGATCTGGTTGTCGGGGACTTTGATTCGTTGGGATTCGTCCCTACGGGTGTGCCGGTGGAGCGCCGGCCAGAGCGGAAGGATGATACGGACACCATGCTGGCCATCCGTGCCGGTCTGGAAAAAGGCTGTTCCCGCTTTCTGCTGTACGGAGCGACGGGAGGGCGGACGGACCATACCATCGCCAATTTCCACGCATTGGCGTTTTTGAACGCTCATGGTGTGGAAGGTTATCTGGTTGGACGGGAGATGGCCACCATCGCGAAACGGGAGACGCTTCTGTTTCCTTCCGGCCTGACGGGTATCTTCTCCGTCTTCGCCTGGGGCTGTCCTTCGGCGACGGTCAGTCTGCAGGGGTGTTCCTACCCGTTTGATGGGGAACTCAGCGCAGATTTCCCCCTGGGAGTGAGCAACGCGTTCACGCATGCCCCTGCTTCCGTGACGGTCAAATCCGGAGAGATTCTGGTGATGTGGAATGCCGGGGTGCCGTGCTTTCCCCGACGGGAGGCGGTATGACGGCGGTCATCGATGTCGGAGGCGGCCTCCGCGGTTCCTATGGCAGTGGTGTGTTTGACTATTGCCTGGACCAAGGGATCGGTTTTGATCTGTGCATCGGTGTCTCCGCAGGCGCGGGGAACATCGCTTCTTTTCTCTCCAAACAGAGGGGCCGAAGCCTGCGGTTCTATGAGGATTACGCGTTCCGCAAGCAGTACATGTCGTTTTCCAATCTGGTGCGTACCGGCTCCTACCTGGATGTCCAGTACATCTATGGGACGTTGACGCGTCAGGAAGGGGAGGATCCGCTGGATTATGACACGTTGTGCGCCAATCCCTCCCGGATGATCGTCGTGGCAAGCGACGCGCAAAGCGGCAAACCTCGGTATTTCACCAAAGACGACATGCGCCGGAACGACTATGCGGTGTTGATGGCTTCCTCCTGCATCCCCATCGC
>Ga0172377_10005655_pt1 | contig 12865 bp, 10 predicted proteins | sample Pumphouse3metaG_FD_119749 | JGI IMG/M metagenome (GOLD analysis project Ga0172377, IMG submission 119749) | Leachate microbial communities from a municipal landfill in Southern Ontario, Canada - Pumphouse #3 metaG | ecosystem: Engineered > Solid waste > Landfill > Unclassified | place: Canada... | reverse complement strand
TACTGGCACCTTGCGATCGGGATAATAAGTCGCTGGAACAAGTAACTCAAATGCCCCATCTTCGTCCGTCTCGGTAGCCATTGAGCCAGCCGTGACAGTTGCACCCGCTAGCGGGATATCCCGTCCAGTCAATAGTTTCACCTCGGCATCATATACCAGGCCCCGGACAGGCACCATATCCACGCTGTGGGTAGAATACGCTTCGACGAGATCCGAAGTGGCATCGACTCCCATATCATTCGCCACGGTCAGTGTTGTGACATATACGCCGTCCGCAGCGTATGCGTGAGTCGGATATTGTTCTATGGACTCGTTACCATCCCCGAAGTCCCAATGCCATTCAGATGGTCCCCGTTGCGATTCATCGACAAACTCAATCGTGCGTTCCAGATCGGGATCCGCTTCGTGTGAGAACTCGGCAATCGGCGGCACCCGGGGATAAACAGTCACGGCACCCATCTTGACACGAATAGATTCGGTGCCGTACATGCTCGTGAGCCGGAGTGAAACGTCATATACCCCCGGCTCGTGGTAGGTGTGGGTAACTGCTCCCCACAAGAGTTTGGGATCTATGTCTGGTCGAGGGCCATAGGTGTCATAGCCCGGAGACTCCGGTAGATGAACGATTTCTGTGCTTCCGTCCCCAAAGTCCCATTCCCACGTCCAATCGTAACTATAAACGTACCGGAGTGTGAATGCGACGTAATATGTAGCATCGTAAGACGATTCCGAAAACTCAACCGTATGGGGGGCGATCCCCGATGGTCTACTGACGTTGATGCCAGTAGAATGGACGATTAGCCCGGCGATTGCAGCGCCGAAGTTGTCACCAGATACCGCAACCTCAGTCGCAGGCAAAACTTCTACCGGATAGTTAGCATCCCGGCTATATGGGGTATAAGGGCCAGTTGATGTAAATGTACCATCGTCAAAAAGTGCGATTAGATTGTCTACACTCGCACATATCTTCGTAACGTCAGTCAGGCCATTCCACTTCGATTCGGCAACGGGCCTCAGTCCCCAGGTCACGAGCGTCCCATCCGATTTTAGCGCTGCCCCGGATAAGACCGCGTATACATTCAAACCAAAGTCTACAATGTCATGTAGTGCCTCGGGCGGAATACCATAATCACTGGGATCATTGCCATGTATACCCCACACTACCAAATCGCCATCCTGGGTTAGCGCCACCATATAATGGGGATCGTTACCACCCGCAGCGATTTTAACGGCACGTAGGCCGCTTGGAGTTGATTCTGCCACGAGAGCGTTATTATAATCATTTTGCCACTCGGCGGGTGGAGCATACGGGCCAGAGTATGGTTTATTGGCATAAACGAGTTCCGACGAAGGCCCCCATATGACAACTTGCCCATCGGACCGCACACCATATATCTGGGTCCAGGCTTGCGCAATATCAACAATATCTACCATTGCATCCGGCCTGGGGATAGGAACTCCATAAAATGTCCGGACATCTACTTCGGGCTCCCGATATGGGAATACGTTCCCATCGGCGCCGAGGCACATGTCAGTCGGTAGCCGTTTCTTCAGCGACTGCCCGAAAACACCATCCACATCTGCAATCCCATGTGTCGCGGAGATATATACTATTGGTGGATATTCGGGGAACGCTCCAATTCTGTATTCAACGGCATACCCCCTGGTAAAGCACCACTGTTCCCCACCCACTTTATTTACCCGGTAAACGTTGCGGCGGACAATGGTATGTTGGTTATAATCTTGAATGAGACCGGTTTCCCCAGTTGAAGGAAATACCAATTCTGCATTGTCCGTGGCCGTGATTATGGGGATTAGTAGGTTTTCGATAGTTCCTCCCCACCACCCAACCCCATATCCCCACAATACAATCTGCCCGCCGTGGTGGGCGTAGACAACCCTGCTGGTTATAACCGAATATTCAACCCCACACTCAACACACACTATACGAAGGGTGGCGACGTAGTATCCCTCTTCGGCATATGTGTGGAATGGGTTTTCCGACACCGACGTAACCCCGTCCCCAAAGTGCCACACCCGGGATACAATCGGTCCATCCGATTCGCAGGTAAATTGGACTCCGAGAGGAGCGGTTGGTCCCATCTGGTTCGCAGTAAACCTCGGCACCCCACCGTGCGCCACATCGATCCACCGGACCATCGAAGATGACCCATCTCCATACGTGGCCGTCAAGACAATTCTGTAATGCCCCCGCCGGTCATATATGTGGATTGGTTCATATTCGTCAGATGTCTCACCATCCCCGAAATCCCAATGCCACCCAATGGCGCCAGATTTGGATTGGTTGAAGAATTCCACCGCAAGTGGGGCGCGACCTCTAGATACAGATGGTAAGAAATTGACATTCTTTGTTGAGATGGGCGGACCTTCCACGACCAGCTGGAACTGCGATGTATACGGTCCCCGGATAGCCGTCAGCGTAACAACATGATCCCCTGGTATTCGGTATACATGCTCCGGGTGCTGTTCTAGCGATTCAAACCCATCTCCGAAATCCCAATGCCATTCATCGGGATTACCCAAACTCAAATCGGTGAAACTTGCAGCCACATACCCAAGTTCCGGGTCATATTCGCACACCACTGCAAACCGGGATTGTACCTCTAACACACCGAGCGCGAGCGTGTGGTAATTACTCGCTGCGACTTTGGTTGCCCGGACACCTTCGTTGATGCTACACTGCCCGTGGCCATCCCACCCCCACGCAACGATCGTCTGGTCTGGTCGGATGGCAACGCAGTGAGCATGCCCGGCCACAATGTCAGTTGCGATAAGGCCCGACATGATATCGCTTGATACCTGCCCCTGGGTATCTCTACCCCACCCCACAACCGACCCATCTTCGCGCAATGCCACGGTAAACCCGTCACCGGCTGCAATCGCCACGGCAATTAATCCAGGCGGAGGATTACAAGCACCATACGCCGCATCGCCCCAACACACCACAGTCCCATCGGGCCTGATTGCAGCCGAATGGGTCATTCCCGCCGAAACCGCGATGGCAGTAAGTCCCTCGGGAACATCACACTGATCATTTTCATTCCATCCCCACGCGACAACGCTCCCATCCACGGCAATCGCGAGCGCGTGGGCATATAGTACAGATATCGCAGTTGCCACGAGTCCTGCCGGGACATCATAGATTGCGTCTCTCCCAACCAGGCCCGGGAAATCTCCATAAGTAGACCCCCATACTTCAACTGAGTTGTCTGGTCGGATTGCAATGGTACAGCCTTCTCCCGCTCCAATGGCAATCGCCGTGAGGCCATCCGGAACGGCATGTATCTCCGAGACAAACGGCGATCCCCACGTCACAACCGTACCATCGGGTCTGATCGCAGCGGAGTGTGAAATACCAGCGGAAATATCCATGGCAACCAGGTCGTCTGGCGGGCGGGATTGGCCCTGATCCTCAATGGCATACGGCCCACTATCCTGCCATCCATACACATCCCCGAGCGAATCGGGGATCGATGTTACGTCGATTACTCGTAACACCCGGGATTCTGATACCGAATTCCCGGCACAGAGAACGACATCATATTTTCCCGGTCTAATGTAAACGTGCACTGGATGTTGTTCTTCCGATGTCGCCCCATCACCAAAATCCCAGAGCCAGGTTGTCGTTGGCCCGCCAACCGAACGATCAATAAACTGGACGCCAAGGTTTTCACTCGCCACGTGGCGTGATACGACAAAATCGGCAGATATCAGCATTCCAGATGCAGGCGAATGTATCCGGCGGGCAGATATCACCTCGACATCATCAAACGCCCGAACCGACGGCACACCCACGCGCCCCGGGGCACATAAATTGGACTGCATTGTACCGCGAACCAGCGGGGAATGCGTATGTGTGCCACGGGCCATCCGCCCAACCGCACCCGAATCAACCCCCCCAGAATGCGAGGAGTTTAATGCCAAAAGCCCAAGATTATCAATCGCCCTCAATCCCAACACCGAGTGAGAGTGAGATTGAACTTCAACCTTTAATTCATCGAAATAGTTCGATGAATACGTACTCGGCCCACTTAACGCACAAAGTCGAATCTCACCTGGAGTCTTCCCGACGATTTCGGGACGGGTTATCGTCGTTTCAAATACCTCCGACTCATATGACTCGTGGAATACCTCGTGGCGTATTTCGCCAGTTGCTACATTGAATTCGATGATAAGTTTATACCATCGGCCGGTAAGTCTCAAGCACAGGACATTGCCATTGGTATCTTCATAATTGCCTCTTGGATTGCCCGGAGCATCGTGGTCGTTTGTTATCGATGCAATCAATTCGCCATCGGCATCGTTTACTACGATCCCGGGATTAGATGGTATATAATGTCCAAGTGAACTGGTCGGATATGCCCAACACGATATCCGGTATACATTCCCCCGCACAACGCCATCGAGCGGGAATACGGCGTGCGTCACCCCCTGATGCGAATGTACATCGAGGCACGCACTACCGCCCCGACCACCGGCACCATCTATACGAACCCACCCTTCGGTAGACCCAGTGCCGGTATCTATACTCATCACACCGGGCACGCCATTATCGAAATCGTAATACCTAGATCTATGGAATGACCATTCAATATTCGCGTGGTATTTTGTGATCGACCCAGCGATGGGCACGTGGCTCCTCCGACACGTCACAATGGCATCTGGGGATTTCGGGGAGGTGGTCAACGGCACACCACGCCCCCGCTCTTCACTCGCCACCACTGCGAGGATTCGTTTGAGTAGCGGTCGCATTGTGTCCCCTACCAACCTACCAGCACGGCGGCATATATGGGTTTAATGGAATTGCAGAATCACTGAGGCATTGGGCGCTTACACTCACATTGCAGATCACACCATCTTCAAAGTCATCGGGAATGGTAGAAACAAGTAAAATTCCCATTATAGATGGTAGTGGATCAATTCCAAGCGAAATGGAAGACACTACATTAGGCATCTGGGCCAATGGGATCTCCACATCTTCGACGAGGAATCCATACCTGGAGTCATCGTCCATGTCCGAGCGAGCAAACACTAGTAGATGCGGATTGGTGTACCCTCCAAAGTATTCATTGGCAGTAAAAGCGGTAACGTGCAAGGAAACATCAGCATACCCGCTCATGTCGTACGGCCCAAGATCCAACTCGGAAAAGCCCATATCGCCCCCGACCTCGCGCCAGGATAGTATCTGGAATACCTTTCGATCAAACGGTTTCATTTTACACACCCCACATCTACATCGCCATTTCCGTGTAAGATACCTGGAACTTCTGCAACTTCATACATATCGCCTTGGCATGGAGTATTTTAATACTCTCGCTATCATCCACATTGGCAACCCCGACAAACACACTATCCAGTGCACATACGTCCTGCGGGATATACGCAGACATGGCATTTTCATCGCAATCCTCAGGGATAGCAAGGGTAGACGATTGAAGTTGTACCAAAGATTCCTGCGTTCCTCCATCATCACCAACATAATAGGAATAGGCAAATGTACCAACAGTTGGCGATTCGGGGATCACAGTTCCTTCCCACCCAATCTCAATGAGCACCCCCCATTCCACAGTGTTGGTTAGATCAATGTAATTAGATTCGCACAAGTTGGTTGGTCCAATCACATCATCCAAAAAATGAAGGGTATATTCATATGTTGTGAGATACACTCACACCACCTACTCGCCATCCCCGGACACTTCGATTAGCGGCGAATTTGCATCCTTTACCATAATGGTCAGTTCGTCGCCATCACCCACATTCTTCTCCACCGATAACAGCCCCTGGAGAAGCATATGCCCACCTTCGGGTGCATCGAATACCCCAACCTTTTTGATCGAGAGGTCTTCCTCAAATTCGAACGTACGTGTCCAAACCGCCGTCCCGGGCGCCTCGTAACTCGCAGTTGCCTTTAGGCGCACTACCTCCCCAGACATAAAGGTCTGTCCATCCGTTGGCTCCGAGCCATCTGTTGATAGCCCGATGTATTCGAACGGCGTATCCGATATTCCACACTCAAGTTTCGCGAGGCATTCCATTGCCTCTGCCCCATACACACCCTCTGACTCCGTCATGAAAGATCCTCCAAATTCACATTTACACCTTCGATCGGGCCGCCCCGATCTTCATGTTCATTTTGCCGTCCAAACACCCCTCTATCACGCTTCGTCGTGTGAATCACACGAATACTGCTCTTTCGTCCATGTTCCATACAAATCACTCCCAAATCCCGTTGACAACGCATTCAAACGGCATCCGATCCACAAGAGACGTTGCGTCGTCATTTGGATATGGCTTAAGATTCAAGTTATCAACCCGGAGTTCAATGCTGACATATACCCGGATTGGCTTCGGAAACTTGTATGGGTTGAGAATCGACCCAATCGCCGCCGGTCCCGATACCGCTTTCAGTTCCGTTCCATCAATAATCCAATGATACGCCGCGTTGTCGTGCTGGCTCGTCCCAATCGACGTTATCCGGAGTGGCCGGGGATCGTCCTTCTCGAACCGGAAAAGCCGGTAACTTCGGGTATCAGCGGGAACGGGCTCATCCAGCGTCGATGCAACCCGCTCATAAAAGAGAGATGAAGCGTTCATCACATTGGATGACATTGCTCCTCCCTCTACCCGTATATCAACCATTTCTACGCCACCCCCAGTATATTTATGCGGGTCTCTTCAACGCTCGTCACGTAGATTTCCCGGATTGCAGCCCGGGGCGGAAGGTCCGATAGGTACAATGTCCGTCTATCCCCACCAATTGGTATCGCCATACCCTGATCAGTGTTTAGCCAGATTAACACAGATGCATCCGCTTCAATTCGGATCGTTCTCACCGCCGGAAGTATCTGATATCGCTTCCTCTGGGAATTTGGAGGGACTATAACCTCGTTCGAGATAATGATACCCTGCCACGACGCATAGTGCTCGTAAATTGGCTGTAGCATTGCTACAATCTGTGCAAGATAGTGTTCTGCGCTACCAGGCTGAGTATCCGCCCCCGGAGAACCCAGGGAGCCGGCAGACCCATCCGGGACAAACCGATACCTGGATCCGTCAATACACCTCTCATGAGGATCGTTTGACATTCCAATCACCCACCGATAAGATGTATTGCAGCCATACCCACAGCCGCCAGGAATGCAGCGAGTGCTCCCTTCCCGATACCATCATCATCCTCAGCAGCAGCACCGCTGGCCGAGATACCATACGGAGACACTTCGATCCCACACATCGGTGCGTTTTCCTCCACCAGCACCCAGACGCCGCCGTCACCGGGGATGATTGTCTGTGCCATATCACCCTCCGATTCACTGGATCTCGCAGAACTCTACGTTAATTTCAACGCCACTCGGGTCATCGCCCGGCCCGTCTCCACCACACACGAACCGCACTGCTTCGTTTCCGGTGAAGCCCCGGAAGAGGAGTGGGCGGCGCTTCTCGATATTCCTGTCTCCCTCAACGCTGCTATCGAATACATCTATCCCAAATGTCGTCCACACGACCGGGTCGGCAGTGATATCCGTGGTAAATTGTGTTTCCAGGACCAGGTCGGCGCCGTTGATATGTTTTGACCAGATTTTCAGGGAAAGGCCCTTCGGTATCTGGATCTCATCTACCATCTCGTGAACAGCATCCGCCCGGAACTCGAACACGTTGTCGTCGCCCAGGCTGTCTGTTGTACCCATGAGGGTAAGTTGCTCGCTTCTCATATCCTCATCCCCCGCATTACCTCGGCATATTCAGCCAGGATTCTCGTCCGCGTCTCCTCCCGATCCTTGAAATCTCTCGGATAAACCGTGAACCCTTCATACCCATAAGTATTCAGAAGTCCCGCCTGGATCTGGTTGTTGTAATACGTGATCGGGAGCGTCAGCCACGACGCCGGTCGCATACCCGATAGGATTTCCAGGACGGTCATCGGGTTCTTGGGGACGTCGATCTCATACTCGCCGTATGTGAACCGCACCCCTGTGCGGAAATTGATGTTTGTATCGTTTCCTACCATGAAGGCATACACGACTTCAGGTATAAACGCGGTCTCTATTCTCCCCCGGGGAAGAGCACCGAAAAGGCTGTCGATCCCCGTAGTAACATTCTTCCACTGGAATTTCCCCTGGTCCGAGCCAGTAGGAATCTGGAGGTCCAGCCGGAGCACCGATGGGAACGTATCCATGATAACATGGGTCATTCGCGTCCGATAGCCATCCGGCGTGTAGAACATGTCGTGTTCGTCCCACGCTCCCCTGAGCGGGAACCGAAGCCCACTTCCCGTGCGGGTATACGCCCTCGCGGGCATCACGCCATCTTCGGGCACCTGGACTGATCCGCCATCATATGTCGGCATGATCGTCCCCCCCTCCAGAGGAAGAGGTCCGTAGTTCAGGACCGCATCGAGCACGTTCACCCGATTGATTACCCGGTGAACAAGTGCCTTCTTGGTCTCCGGGATATACACAACCATATAGGTGTTATCCGGGACCAGCCCCTGTGAATCTGTTAAACCTTGCATGATAAAACTCAACTCTCTACAACGATTATATCAGAAGGCAGGGTATATAAACGTTGCCGGGAAGAAAAAAAGGATGTGTTAGATGTGATACATCAGGCAGTTATATCGGGGGTTACTTCCACGAGAAGGTTCTCATACTCCGCCTGGTCCGCAGCCGTCCAGACGAAATATACCAGGTTCCCGCTTGTATCGTAGAAGTTACTGCCATCCCAGTAGAACCACTCGGCCACGTACTCGAACCACCCGATACACGTCTCATCTTCGAGATGGCAAATCGGCTCGGTGCCTGGCGGGACTTCGTAGTATATTATCCCTCCACCACCACCACCATACCAACCCCCATCGAAGTATCCTCCAGCCCCGGCGTAATCTCTCCGGCCAGAGACATACAGGCCATCTTCCGTCTCCTCCGTGACCCATCCGTCGGCCCCATCGTCGCGGTACGGTTCCGTTCCGTCAATGGGGTCATCACGCCGCGAATAGAGGTAATCTGTATATTCCTTGCAGATGGTGGGGTCATACCAGTACCCATACCTATCACAAACAATGGCGTGGATCTCTTCAAGTGTCAGGTCATCCCACGGTGGCTCTTCGATAATAGCATCACCACCGCCGCCACCACCGCCGCCACCACCGCTACCCGGCGGCTCGGTTACAGTAAACCCATATCGCTCGGCAGTTTCCTTGACCTTTCTACACACCTCCGGGTCATATGACGGGCTGGCAGGATGACAATACATGGATACCAGTTCATCAATCTTCCTCTGATCGATGATCTCAGTCTCGCCACCATAGTCCTCTGCATCCCCACCCCGATACGGCACACCCGCATCTGCCGCTGCCATCATACCCTGGATAGCCCTACACACATCCCGGTTGTATATCGGGCTCCCCTCGATACAGACATCTTCCCAGGAGCCAGGGTACGTCTGGATCAATTGCATTATCCCGGATATTGTCTCACATGACGCCTCGTCGTAATACGGGCTCTCCGGGTCACACACCGCCGCCTGGTAATCCTTGAGATCCGAGCCAAGAGGAACCGCATCTGCCGGGGAGAACAACATCTTCGTTGCAACACCACCGACAATGGCGGCGCCACCCACAAGCGTTGCCGTCCCCGCCAGACCCATACCGGTAGCGAGTCTATCAATGATACCCCGCGAAGCAGATCCACCCGCGCCAGACATTGCATCATCGGCGAGCCCCCGGGCCAGGTCGTCAGCGGTAGTTCGGGCGGCATCGCCGGTAATATTCCCTGCTTCCGCCCCCATCTGTCGCGCGAACGAGCGCGTCTCTGCCTCGGTCAATTCTCGGTAGACACTGTGGGTTGCTTTCTCCCCGGACATGATCGTCCTCTGCATCAGCGGCCTTCCGGCCTCATCAATAACAAACCGATCAATCGCCGCAGTCTCTCCGGCAAGGGCAGGCCGCGTGCTCTCGAACGCCTCCCGGGCGAGTATCGTACCATAGTCATCGCCACGCCGGAGAAGTGACGACGCGGGGTCATCCGCATGGCGGAGCGCTGCACCCACCGGGTCTTGCATCTGTCGGAAGATAATCTCAGTTTCAGACTGCATTCTCCGGGCAAGAGTCGTCGGGTCAAATGCGGGTTCCTGGCTGAATCGCTTGATTGCAATATCCATATCCTTCATTGCAGCAGAGACCGATGACCGTTCTCCCGCCGTCAGCGTTCGGCCCTCTTTTGATAACACTTCAAGCAACGTCTCCGAAAGTTCCTTCGAAGCCTGAGATGTTCCCTGTAACCGCATCGCGACCTCGGGTCTGCGGAGTAATACATCAGACTTCGAGATTGCTTCGGGAGACACGAGGATTTTCGAGTCTGCAATCAGGGCCGATCTATCCCTCAGTGCCCTCAGCGCGGCATCATCGGTAAGTCCAGTGAGTTTCGGGTGGAGTTCAATGGCAGTTGGAGTTTTAAATGCCTTCTGGATGGTTGCCTGTGCTTCTCTAAGGCTCGATCTCTGCACATCCTGGAGGGTCGTCCTGAAGACATCTATCGTACTTGGCGCCTTTGTTACCCCGGGTATCTTTGCCCCAAATGTCGCCCCAGAATGTAGAGCATCCGGAATGACTCGGGTTATGTGCGCCGGTTCGGCCCACTTCCCGGAAGTCTTCAGGATCGTACTTGTTCCCTTGGTTGCCTTCGGAATAAGTTTTGCCAGCGCTCGACCAATCGCACTAAGCGCCACGGGGCGTGACTCGGGTATTCCCGTGGTAATATATTGTGTCATGTGATCAAATCCTTATCTGTGACTCTATCGCGGCACATTAAAAGGTTCCCCCCGCAACCCCACCCACCGGCGATCTATCACGAGTCAATATGAACGCACCAGCGAGTATCGCAGCCCCGGCAGCACCGGCAATTGCAAGTTTGTTGATTTCGCGCGAGGGTCGCATTTCGGTTACCGCCCCACCATCAGTAGGCTCGTCGCTTGGCGACTCTACAACCCATCCAGTTTCCCAACCACCACCATCGTAGTACCCACCACCCGAGTGGCCACTATATAGTTGATCGGTTATGGTGCCAAGCCCCGTACCTCCACTCCACCATTCCTGCGCCGCTCGCATGGCATCGAAATAATCCATCTCGCGCTGTGCTTCGGCTTCTTCCATCTGTCGCTGGTAATCCTCCATTTCCCGCTGATACTCCTCCATTTCCCGCTGATACTGTTCGTCGAGATCTCGCTGATGCGCATCAACCTGCCGAGCAAGTTCCTCGGCCTGCCGTTCGTATTCCTCCAGTTCCCTTTGATATTGCTCGTCTAACCCACGCTGATATTCTTCCACTTCTCCAAGATACTTCTCTTCGAGAGCAGCCCGACTTTCTTCATACTCACGGGCAATGGCGTTATATTCATCAGTGGCTTCGACGAGTTCTCCGGCCAATTCCTCATATTCCCGGAGGAGTCTATCTTGCGCCTGGGCATATTCCCGGTCAAGTTGATTCTGATAGTCCACCATCTGTCGTTCATACTCGGATACCAGGCCCCACTGTTCCTGTTCCACCGCCCGCTGGTAATCGGCAATCTGCCGTTCATATGCCGCCTGGTCCAGGGCGTACTGCTGTTCGATCTGTGCCCGGGCATCACCATATTTCTTGGCCTCTTCGTCGTACCCGCGAGTTGCATCTTCATATTGTGTAATGGCAGACCGCAACTCGTCGTTCTCGGGGGTAGCCACAACTGTCGTCACGGTCCCGTCGTGGCCTGCACCACCCGGTCCGCCGAATATAGCATCGTGTATCGCGGGGACAACCTGCTCGACGGCAAATGTCGTGGCGAGCGGTGCTCCAAATCTACCAAGATCGAGGATTTTCCCACCGGTCCACATGACGCTTTCGACAACGGGCATATCATGCCACATTGTGACGATATCTCCAGCAAATCCGGCAGCCCACCCATAGTCTTCACCAATGCGGTCAGATGCCTGATACTTCAGCACATCCCGATCATACTGGGTTCCATACCCCGCCAGCGACCCCGGAACGTGCTCGCCAATCTCATCTCGCTTGAATATACCCCGCTTGATATCATCCGCGAGATGTGTGCGCTCAAATTCCCCAGAACCAAACGTTTCATCCGCAACATCAACCAAAGCGGTAGCGAGATCCACCACATGGCCGGGTGTTGCATAGATGTTATAGATAGAATCCCGAATGTATAAGTCCTGGAGTTCTTTCATCCGCTGCCGATCAGCGGCATCGAGACTTTCCCCGGTGACAACCCCATATAAGGCGGAAATGGGCTTATACAAGAGTTCCGATCCACCCTTCCCAATAACCGCCGCAGCAATATCTCCCCCGCTCTTCACAATACCCGTGGCAGACATCTCATCCGGGAGGAGTTTTGGGATCTCGTTTAAGATCTCTGGTGCGGCCTCCATCCCAGCCCGAAAACCCACAAGCCCGGGATATGTGAAAGGAGATACAATCGCGGACGTAGCAGTTATCGCCCCCATTGCCGCAGCACCGAGTTGCCCGAGTATACTCGCACCACCAGAGCCAGCCGCCAGGGCAGATGCTTGCCGCTCGACTTCCAATTGCTGCCTCCGGATCTCAGCCTCACGTTCACGTTCTACCTGCTCTTGAGCAATGCGGCGCCTTTCGGCCTCCTGTCGCTCGATCTCTGCACTTCTCCGAGCAGCCTCTTGTCTCGCTGTGTCTTGCGTCGTACGTTCCGTAGCAGCAGACCGTGCTTCCCACTCAGCCTGCTGTCTCGCCCGTTCAGCCATCGCAAACTGCTCAGCAACGTAGTCCACCGCACCCCCGATCGCGCCCCTGGCCGTATCAACCACCCCCATTGCCGCAGCACC
>Ga0172377_10005653_pt1 | contig 12866 bp, 13 predicted proteins | sample Pumphouse3metaG_FD_119749 | JGI IMG/M metagenome (GOLD analysis project Ga0172377, IMG submission 119749) | Leachate microbial communities from a municipal landfill in Southern Ontario, Canada - Pumphouse #3 metaG | ecosystem: Engineered > Solid waste > Landfill > Unclassified | place: Canada... | reverse complement strand
TCAACCGCCATCAGTGAAGATCAGGGTACTTATGAGGAAGTATATGAGCCGTTCCTGATCAAGGAAGGGTTCATAGTCAGGACACAGAGGGGGAGGATCGCCACTGAATTGTCATACCGGCATCTCGGTCTTGATTCCGAACTAGAAAACAATAATTTACAAAAGAAGATTTCCGAGGACAATGGTCAAGGGAATCTTTTCTGAATGATCTGCCATGAAAAGGATTCTAATTTCAGTCATTGTGCCTGTCATATTGATGACAAGTGCAATTCCTTCTTATTCTTGTACTTCCGTAATAATTTCTTCCACAGTTACCGATAGCGGCAGGCCTATTATGCTTAAGCATCGCGATACGGACGAAATGGATAACAGGGTAGAGTATTTCCGTGGTTCTTCCCATAGTTTCATCGCATTGGTCAATTCAAATTCCAAAGGAGGAGAAGCCTGGGCGGGGACGAACAGTGCCGGTTTCTGCATAATGAATACCGCTTCTTACAATATCAAGGATGACAATGTTCCGGAAAGCAAGATGGACAAAGAGGGAATCATAATATTCAAGGCTTTGGGAATTTGTTCTTCTTCTGAAGATTTTGAAAATTTCCTGGATACTTTGCCTAAGCCTTGGGGGATTGAAGCCAATTTCGGAATAATAGATGCTTATGGTGATGCCGTTTATTATGAAGTGAACAATCACAGTTGGGTCAAATATGATGTGAATGATAAGAAAATAGCCCCTAAAGGCTACAGGACAGTTACCAATTTTTGCGAATCCGGCAGGAAAAAAGATGTGATGGGATACGAAAGATACCTTACTGCGAATGACATTTTCGACGAATTGTTTTCTTCTCCGGATCCGGGCGGCATTTCCCATCATGAAATATTCAATAATGTTTCAAGGTCTTACAGAAATCATATTTTGGGAGTGGATTACGTAAAGGATTATGATAAGATGAAATCTACGGGAATTTTCAATGGAATGTCTGTGGATCAGGATTTCATTCCCAGAAAAATAACATCCGCTTCCGTTGTGTTCGAGGGGGTCGGATTGAATGAAAATCCTCTTCATACGTTGATGTGGACCATTCTCGGGTATCCGGCATGTAGCGTAGCAATTCCTCTTTTTGTAGGAAACGGAGATCATTTGCCGGATTATATGAAGAAATCATCATCATCGGATAATTCGGCTCTTTGCAATGCTGCATTGAAAATCAAAGATAAATATGTATTTCCATTATCTGTAAGCAACGGAAAGCGTTATGTAGACCTTGCAGCGATAATCAAAGGGGAAAATGGAAAACCGTCGCTGCTAAGTTGTTGTAAGAAAACCGAAAACAAAATCGACGGCGAGTTTGGGAATCTTTTTTCCAAATGGGTGGGAGGCTTTGTAGATGATGACAAGTTCTATTTTCTTTATGACAGGATGGCTTCCGATTTCATAAAACATTATTACATGAATTTCTCAGATTTTATGCAATAAACACTCCTTTTGATTGTAGTTATCGTTAAAAATCATTAAAATTGCACGCAATTTCTTAAATACTGTAAAATGGCCGATACAAAATTAATTTCAAAGATTCCTGATGGACCTTTGGCCGAAAAATGGACAAAGCGCAAATCCGAGATCCGTGTTGTCAGTCCCAACAACAAAAGAAAGCTCGAGATCATAGTCGTAGGCACCGGTCTTGGAGGAGCTTCTGCAGCGGCTTCGCTTGGGGAACTTGGCTACAATGTCAAGGTTTTCTGCATAAGCGATTCTCCGCGCCGAGCTCATTCGATCGCCGCTCAAGGCGGCATAAATGCCGCAAAGAATTATCAGAACGATAACGACTCTGTCTATCGTCTTTTTTATGATACCATCAAGGGAGGCGATTACCGCAGCCGCGAGGCTAATGTCTATCGTCTTGCAGAGGTAAGTGCCAAAATTATTGACCAATGCGTAGCGCAGGGGATTCCTTTCGCAAGGGAATATGGCGGTTATCTTGCAAACCGTTCATTCGGAGGAGTGCAGGTAAGCCGTACGTTTTATGCGCGCGGACAAACAGGGCAGCAGCTCCTGTTAGGCGCCTATGCAGCTCTTAACCGTCAGATTGCGGCAGGTACCGTAACCAGTTATCCACGTCATGAAATGCTCGAACTTGTCGTTGTGAACGGACAGGCCAAGGGTATCATTGCACGCAATCTTGTTACCGGTGAATTGGAAAGATTCGGAGCGCACGCCGTGGTTCTTGCCACCGGTGGTTACGGCCATACATATTATTTGTCTACCAATGCGATGAACAGCAACGGTTCCGCAGCTTGGCAGTGCTTTAAGAAAGGGGCTTATTTTGCCAATCCTTGTTTCGCTCAGATTCACCCAACCTGCATTCCAGTACATGGGGACCAGCAATCCAAGCTTACCCTCATGTCAGAGTCTTTGAGAAATGACGGACGCATCTGGGTTCCAAAAAAGATGGATGACGTGATGAAGCTGCGCAAACACGAAATCAAACCTTCGCAGATACCGGAAGAAGACAGGGATTATTATCTCGAACGCCGTTATCCTGCTTTTGGAAACCTCGTACCGAGAGATGTGGCTTCAAGAGCAGCCAAGGAAAGATGCGATGCAGGATTCGGTGTCAATGAAACAGGCCTTGCAGTCTTCCTCGATTTTAAGGAAGCTATTCAACGTCTTGGAAAACAAAGAGTTGAGGAAAGATATGGTAATCTTTTCCAAATGTATGAGAAGATTACGACTACCAGTCCTTGGGAAGAGCCTATGATGATTTATCCTGCCATTCATTATACGATGGGAGGACTTTGGGTAGATTACGACCTTCAGACTACGATTCCCGGCCTGTATGCCATAGGGGAGTGCAATTTTAGCGACCACGGTGGCAACCGGCTTGGAGCTTCAGCCCTTATGCAAGGTCTTGCAGACGGTTATTTCATTCTTCCATATACCATTGGGGATTACCTTTCTCATAAGTTCGCCGAACCTAAGACCGATGTCAAGACTCCTGAATTCGACGAGGCCGAGAAAGCTGTAAAGGACAAAATCGATAAACTTTTTTCCATCAAAGGCAAAGAGTCCGTCGATTCAATCCATAAGAGACTTGGTCATCTGATGTGGGAATATGTAGGCATGGCACGTAGTGAAGAAGGATTGAAGAAAGGCATAGAGGAAATAAAGAAACTCCGTGCCGAGTTTTGGTCAAATGTATGTGTTCCAGACACCAATGAGGAGTTCAATCAGGAATTGGAAAAAGCCCTCAGGCTTGCTGATTTCCTTGAAATCGGAGAATTGATGGCAAAGGACGCATTGAATCGAAACGAGTCTTGCGGAGGCCATTTCCGTGTCGAATATCAGACAGAGGATGGAGAGACAAAGCGAGATGATGCAAACTATATGTATGTTGCGGCCTGGGAATACAAAGGTGAAAACCAAGAACCTGAACTTCACAAGGAAACTCTTGCATACGAGAACATTAAGATTGCTACGAGAAACTATAAAGACTAATCGGAAATGGATTTCAACTTAAAAATATGGCGTCAGAAGAACGCCAAGTCAAAAGGGCATTTTGAGACTTACCAAGTCACGGATATTTCTGAGGATACCTCTTTTCTTGAGATGCTCGACATATTGAATGAGCAACTCATAAGGAAAGGTTCGGATCCCGTAGCTGTGGAAAAAGGATGCAAGAGCAGCGGTCCTGTAGCATTCGATCACGATTGCCGTGAAGGCATATGCGGGGCATGTTCGCTTTATATTGACGGCCGTGCTCACGGTCCTGACGATCAGGTGACCACTTGCCAGCTTTATATGCGTCATTTCAAGGATGGCGCCACCATTACCGTAGAGCCTTGGAGAAGTGCCGCTTTTCCTGTAATTAAGGATCTGGTTGTAAATAGGGGAGCCTTTGACAAGATTCTTCAGGCTGGAGGTTTCATTTCAGTTCGCACAGGATCGGCACAAGATGCCAACAATATCCTCATTCCTCACGAAAAAGCGGAGGAAAGTATGGATGCTGCCGCTTGCATCGGTTGCGGAGCCTGCGTTGCAACCTGTAAAAACGGCTCTGCAATGCTTTTTGTAGCTGCCAGGGTAAGTTCACTCGCCTTGCTTCCGCAGGGTCGTCCAGAGGCCGCAAAAAGGGCAAAAGCGATGGTGGCCAAAATGGATGAATTGGGCTTTGGAAATTGCACCAACACCCGTGCTTGTGAAATGGAGTGTCCTAAGCATATTACGGTTGAACATATCGCCCGACTGAATAGGGAATTCCTCAAGGCCAAGTTCGGCGAATGATTTTCTTTTGAAAATGATAAGTTTAAAGGTGACCGGTTATCCGGCCACCTTTTTTATTGCCAAAGAAAATTGTTGAATGGGTATCTTCCGGCATGCATTTCGGCTACCATCTTGTATATATCCGATTTCAATTTGTCAATACCGATTTTTTCTTTTGCCGAAATGAAGGAGCAAGGGGTCTTTTCCTGGGCTATCCAGCTGTTTTTCAGTTCATCCAAAGAACGGTTTTCATTTGTCCTGGGTTCAAGGGAAAACTCATCGTATTCTTTGTATTTGTAAGCATCTATCTTATTGAATACCACGTAAGTCGGTTTATCATTGGCTCCTATTTCCCGTAGTGTGCCTTCCACAACTTTCATCTGTTCTTCAAAGTCCGGATGTGACAAATCCACGACGTGTACCAGTATGTCGGCCTCACGGACTTCGTCCAAGGTGCTTTTGAATGCTTCAACAAGCTGTGTTGGCAGTTTCCTTATGAATCCGACCGTGTCGCTCAATAGGAATGGGACGTTTTCGATTACGACTTTTCTTACAGTCGTGTCAAGTGTGGCGAACAACTTGTTTTCGGCAAAAACATTGCTTTTTGCAAGCAGGTTCATCAATGTGCTTTTGCCTACGTTCGTATATCCTACAAGTGAAAGTCTTACCAAAGAGCCCCTGTTGCCCCTTTGCGTAGACATTTGGTTGTCCACTTTCTTCAATTGCTCCTTAAGTCTGGTAATTCTCTCCTTCACGATTCTCTTGTCAGCCTCGATTTGCGTTTCGCCCATTCCACCTCTTGTTCCAAAACCTCCTCTTTGCCTTTCAAGATGCGTCCACATTCCGGTAAGACGAGGAAGCATATACTGGTATCTTGCCAATTCCACCTGCATTTTGGCATAGGATGTTTTTGCCCTTTGTGCAAAGATTTCCAATATCAGGCTTGTCCGGTCGATTATGTGGCAGCAATTTATGAGTTTCTCGATATTCCTTTGCTGTGTTCCGCTCAATTCATCGTCGAATATCACATAACTAATTGCATTATCTTCGCAATACTGGCGTATTTCATCCAATTTTCCCGTCCCGATATATGTCGATTTATCAGGCTTGTTGATGCGCTGGATGAATTTCTTGTCTCCAAGTACCCCGGCTGTCTCCGCAAGGAATTCCAATTCCTCCAGATATTCCGATATCTTCCATTCGTCTTCTTTTTCTTTTATTATGCCGACGAATACGGCCTTTTCAAACGCTTGATTTTCCATATATAAGTAAAAAAGGCCATCCGGTTGGGGACGGCCTGTCAATTATCTTTGTAAAGATATTATCGTAACTGGAATATTACAGGGAAGGTATATGTAACCTTGACTGCACGGTCCCTCTGTTTTCCGGGAGTCCATTTTGGCGACATCGATATGACCCTTGTTGCTTCCTGATCCAATGACGAATCCACACCACGAAGGACTTTGACATTGCTGACAGTGCCGTCAGGATTTACTGTAAACTGCATTGTCACACGCCCTTGCACTCCGTTCTCTTTGGCTATTTCAGGATATACCAGATTCTTGTTCACCCATAAGGAGAATTCATTTGCATCTCCGCCATTGAATTTCGGCTTCTCCTCAACCAAGGCGAAAGGAATGGCTTCTTCTTCAACCTCTTCCGTTTTTACATCCTGGACATAATCCATTATCTGTACGCCAGTATTGGCATTATCCTCAAGGTTCACGAACATATTGTCGTCCACTTTGATTGCATCGTCTACGATATCGATCTGATCTGAAAGTACAGGTATCTTTGGTGCTTCTGGAGGTGGCGGGGGTGTCTCTTGTGTGATGGGAACCATATCCTCGACTTCCACGGCTTGCTGGTCGTCTTTAAGTGATGCTGTCTTGCTGTCTTTCGATGTATATCCGAATGCACCGTATACCAGCAGAAGGGATATCACAAAGCCGATTTCAGTAAAAAGCAGTCTCTTGTTCTCAAGACTTGCCTTTAATGATTTCTTTGTTTCCATATGCGTGTTTTATATTTTCGGTTTGCGTCCCAAAGGTATAAATATTATTTTTTATTTCAAACATTTTGATTTAATAGTTGTAAATTTGTGAAAAGTTTGAATATGGTCCGTTTTTATTATCAGGATACAGATTTTGTCTTTAAGCCAAAATTGCGAACGAAGCAGTGGCTTAATGCTGTTGCCTTAAATGAAACTCGTTCTTTGGGGGCTGTCTCGATTATTTTCTGTTCCGATAATTATGTTCTTGATACCAATGTCAGGTACCTTCATCATGATTATTTCACCGACATCATAACTTTTGATTATTGCGAGGGCAAAATATTGTCCGGTGATCTTTTCATAAGTGTAGACAGTGTCAGGGAAAATTCTATTCACTTCAATACGAAATTCGATGACGAGCTTGACAGGGTGATAGTTCACGGATTGCTTCATCTCATAGGGTACGACGACCATACACCAGAGGACCAGAAGATGATGAGAAGCAAAGAGGATCATTATCTTTCAATCCGCAAAGTGTCTCAATGAAAAAATTATGCAGTCCTGTTATGATGTAATTGTTGTAGGAGGTGGCCACGCAGGATGTGAAGCCGCATTGGCTTCCGCAAATCTCGGTTCTTCTGTTTTGCTTGTCACAATGGATATGCTCGGCTTTGCAAAGATGTCGTGCAATCCTGCCATAGGCGGAATAGCAAAAGGACAGATTGTTCGTGAGATTGATGCTCTTGGCGGAGGAACAGGCATCGTGACCGATGCTTCCACTTTGCAGTTCAGAATGCTGAATCGGTCGAAGGGTCCGGCAATGTGGAGCCCTAGGGCCCAATGTGACAAAATCCAGTTTTCGCTAAATTGGCGTAGGATTCTTGAAACTCATTGTAAATTAGATATTTACCAAGACACGGCAACTTCTTTCCTTTTTGAGAATTCAAAAATTGCGGGCATTCGTACGACTACAGGTGCAATTTTCAAATCTCAAACGGTTGTTTTGACTGCCGGAACCTTTCTGAATGGAAAACTTTTCATCGGACTTACCGAATTTGAAGGTGGAAGGATAGGGGAGTTGTCTTCTTATGGATTGACCTCACAGTTGTCGGATATGGGGATCAAGACTGCCAGGATGAAAACAGGCACGCCGCCAAGGATAGATATTTCTTCTGTCGACACATCCAAATTCATTCTTCAGAAAGGTGATGCTGTTCCTGACAAATTCTCGTTTCTCCCTTATTTGTCAACGGCACAAAATGGGACACCGCAGATGCCTTGTTTCATATTGCATACCAATGAAAAGGTTCACAATGTCCTTCGTTCCGGATTTCAATATTCCCCATTGTTCAATGGCATGATTCACGGCAAGGGTCCTAGATATTGCCCAAGCATTGAAGACAAGTTGAGGGTTTTTCCTGACAAGGATTCTCATCAGCTTTTTCTTGAACCGGAAGGTAGGAATACAAATGAATATTATCTTCAAGGTTTTTCCTCTTCACTTCCTCTCGAAATTCAGCTTGATGCCTTGCATTCCATAGTCGGTTTGGAAGATGCAAAGATTTACAGACCCGCCTATGCTGTCGAATATGATTATTTCGACCCAACCCAATTGAAACCTTCACTTGAGTCAAAGCAAGTCGAAAATCTTTTTTTTGCAGGTCAGATCAACGGGACTACTGGTTATGAAGAAGCCGCCGCACAGGGAATCGTTGCCGGGATGAATGCCCATATGAAGTCTGCCGGGAAGGATCCTTTCATATTGAGGAGGGATCAGTCTTATATTGGTGTCCTTATTGACGATCTTATTACGAAGGGAGTTGATGAACCATATAGGATGTTCACTTCGCGAGCGGAGTATCGTACACTTCTTCGTCAGGACAATGCCGATCTCAGGCTTACTGCTCTTTCACATTCTGTTGGATTGGCGGATGATTTCAGGTATGATTTCACAATGAAGAAATACGAGGTTGTGGACAAATTGGGAAATCTTTCCGATGAAACCAATTTGAAGTCTTCGGATGTCAATCCTTATTTTGCAAAGATTGGTTCAACCCCCATTTCCGAATCAAAGAAAATAACAGAATTGGTTACCAGACCTGAAGTATCCCTTAAAGAGCTTTTTAATTTTGTTCCACGTGGAACACTTGAAGAATATGGAATAGACAAGTCTTCCGCTTTTTCTGTCCCTTTTTCTTCACTATTCATGCCTGGCGTAAGCTATCCCGATCTGCTTGCTTTCATGCCATATGATGAAATGGACAAATACTTTGACAGGGACATTTACAGGAATTCGTCTTATAAGTCGGCTTGCAATATCTTAAAGTATAATACAGGATATCCTTTGGCCAACCTTCCTTTGGAGAAATTTGATGATGAAATCAATGCCAGATATGAAAATATCATATTTGAAGCCGCAGAGATATCCATCAAATATCGTGGATATATAGAAAGGGAAAAGAAAATTGCCGACAAAATAATGAGATTGGAGGATCTTGAAATTCCGGAAGGCTTTGATTTTGACAAGGTGGTCGGCCTTACAATAGAATGCCGTAACAAATTCAAGACCTACAATCCCCGTTCCATCGCTCAGGCTTCCCGTATTTCGGGCGTGTCTCCGGCTGACATTTCCGTGCTGTTGGTCTATTTCGGAAGATAATAATGTTCTATGTGGAACATCATAGCCGCTGCAGGCTTGCTTTGATTATTTCTTCAACTTTTGCATTGGGATGATCCTTTAGGACGGCTTGGATAGCCTTTGATATGTTAGGCCTTGAGAAGCCAAGCATTATAAGGGCCCTTGTTGCTTCTTCTATCTCCGTCTTGTTGTTTTCTTTCATCAACAAAACTGCATCTGAGCCTTCCCCTTTGACAATCTTGTCCTTAAGTTCCAGAATAAGCCTTTGTGCGCTTTTTACCCCTATCCCTTTTACGCTTTTTATGCGATTGATGTCTTCCCCAATGATGGCATTCCGTATCTCTTCGGAATTGAGGGAGGAAAGTAGCATCCTTGCGGAAGCCACTCCGATTCCGGAAACGCTTATGAGCAGTTCGAAAAGTTCGCGTTCATCTTTTGTCGCAAAGCCGTAGTACAACTCCATATCTTCCCTTATGTAGTGGTGGATGTATATGGTTACATTTTCTTTTCCTTCCAATGCTTCGTATGTCTGCAGTGAAATCAAAATGCTATAGCCGATCCCGAATGTTTCCAGAATCAGTAATGTTGGAGTAAGTTCCACCACGTCGCCTTTAATGTAATCAATCATAGGATAGATATTTATTGTTGCAAAAATATAGTAATTTAGTGTTAAAAGAAATATTACTTTGCTAAATTTGTAAGATTTACGAAGCTATTATGAAAGTAGAGGATATAAGAAAGATGTTTCCCGAGTTGTCCGAAAAAGTTTATGGGAAAGATTTGGTTTATTTTGACAATGCGGCTACGGCCTTGAGGCCTTTTTCCGTATTGCAGAAGTGGAATGAAATGTCTTCCAGGCATAATGCCAATATCCACAGGGCCGTGCATAAGATTGCAACGGATGCGACAGAGGAGTACGAAAGCACAAGGGATGCTGTGAAGGCTTTCATAAACGCGGAATCGCGGGAGGAAATCGTATTTACGTCAGGTACGACAGCTTCGATCAATTTGGCGGCTTTCTGTTTTGGCGAGTCGTTTGTCAAGCCTGGAGATGAAATCGTCGTTTCCGAGGAAGAACATCATTCGAATATCGTACCTTGGCAGATGATGTGCCAGAGAAAGGGCGCCATTATCAGAGTCCTTCCCATTGAAGACGATGGCCATATGTCCGTTTCATCTCTGAAAACAATATTGTCGCCAAGAACCAGATTGGTTGCAGTTTCGCAGATTTCCAATGTGCTTGGCCTAGCAAATCCAATAAAGGAGATTGTGAGAATATGCCATTCCTTGGACATACCCGTTTTGGTGGATGGGGCACAAGGCATTGTCCACGATGGAATCGATGTGAAAGATGCCGATTGCGACTTTTATGCGTTTTCAGGGCATAAGCTTTATGCCGCACCAGGAACAGGCGTCCTTTATGGCAAGAAAAAATGGTTGGAGGCAATGCCTCCTTATATGGGAGGTGGGGAAATGATAAAGTCTGTCAAATTTTCCGGGACGACTTATGCCCCATTGCCTGAGAAATATGAGGCTGGAACACAGAACATTGCCGGCGTTCCAACTTTAAAACCGGCGATTGATTTTGTTAAATCGCTGAATGATAATAATTTGATAAAACATGAAGAAGAGGTGTCTTCATTTTTGTATAAGGCGTTGACTTCCGACCCGAGGATTGAATTATACGGTAAGCCAAGGAAAGGAGAACATAAGGCTTCTTTGTTTTCATTCTGTGTCAAAGGGGCACATCACGAGGACTTGGCTTTGATTTTGGATAAGATGGGCATCGCCGTCCGGTCTGGACAGATGTGCGCGGAGCCGGTGATGGACAGATTCGGAGTAACGGGAATGCTTCGTGCATCGTTGGCACCGTACAACACAATGGAAGAGGCCGAATATTTCATCGAAAGCCTTGACAAGGCTATAGGCATGCTTATATGATTTTGGTTATTTTATGGAAAAGACGTTGAAAGAAGTTGAAAACGATGTCGTCGATCAATTCGCATTGATGGACGACTGGCTTGACAAATATGAATACCTTATTGATCTGGGTAAAAACCTTCAACCGTATCCTGAAAGTTCAAAGACGGATGATAGGCTTGTAAATGGATGTCAATCAAGGGTTTGGCTGGACTATGAAATAAATGGCGGGAAGATTGTCTTCACAGCGGACAGTGATGCGATAATTACAAAGGGCATTATTTCTTTGTTGATCAGCGTTTATTCCGGCCGTACCGCCAGGGAGATTGCCGAAGATGATTTTTCATTCATAGACAAGATCGGCCTGAAAGAGAATTTGTCCCCGACAAGGGCAAACGGATTGGTCTCCATGATCAATACGATAAGGACCGTAGCAATAGAAAACAAGTAATATGGGAATGGGGGATTTGATAAATAAAAAGAAAGGGGAAGACGTCCTGACAGCGGAAGATGCAAAAGCATTGGCTCCAATGTATTCCAATGTCATTTTGGCTTTGAAGCAAGTATTCGACCCTGAAATACCGGTCAATATTTACGATTTGGGACTGATATACGAGCTTGTTATCAACAAGGCGCGGGAAGTCAATATCAAAATGACATTCACGGCACCCAACTGTCCTATGGCAGATGAGGTCTTGGCAAATGTGAAAGCTTCAGTAGAAGATGTGCCGGATGTCAAAAGTTGCAATATAGAATTGGTGTTCGAGCCCGTATGGGATCAGAGCATGTTATCAGACGAGGCCAAGGTGGAACTTGGAATGAACGAGTGAGAAAGACTGAAGACATTTATTTTTCCATCGGGAGCAATCTCGGGGACAGGCGGAAGAATATACTTTCCGCCATTCGCAGCCTGGACAGTGTTTTCGGGATTCATCATGCCAAGTTGTCAAGTTTGGTGGAAACTGTCCCTTGGGGATTTTTTTCCGCAAGGAATTTTCTTAACTGCGCAGTGCTTTACAAACTTCCTTTGCCATCTGAGGTCGAAGCTTTCGAAAGTGCGTGCTTGGAAATCCTGGATAAGTGCAAGCGGATCGAGGCGGACATGGGAAGGGATGAGCAAATGGAAATAACACCAAACGGGGACCGGGTGTATAAGGACAGGATAATCGATATCGACATCCTTTTTTGCGGCTCTGCCCACATACGCAATTCCAGGCTGACAATACCTCATCCGCTCATAGCCAATCGCGAGTTTGTAATACTGCCTTTGCAGGAAATAGCGGAACCTTCCTTATATGTCATGTTTCCTGAAGTATTCAAAAGCAAATGATAATATAAATAATACCGATTATGACACAAGAAGAACTATTTAAGACACTTGTCGCACACTGCAAAGAGTATGGTTTCATCTTTCCTTCAAGCGAAATCTATGATGGACTTGCGGCCGTATACGATTATGGACAGCTTGGGGTCGAGCTCAAGAACAACATCAAGAAATATTGGTGGGATGCGATGACAAGGCTGAATGAGAATATCGTAGGCATAGATTCCTGCATTTTCATGCATCCTAAAGTTTGGGTCGCTTCCGGTCATGTAGCCGCATTCAACGATCCTTTGATTGACAATAAGGATTCAAAGAAGAGATACCGTGCCGATGTCCTTATTGAAGATTATATTGCCAAACTGCAGGATAAGGTGGAGAAAGAGGTGGAGAAAGGCCGTAAGAAGTTCGGCGAGTCATTCGACGAGGCCAAGTTCCGCGAAACTAATCCCAATGTGCTTCGCGAACAGTCCAAAGTTGATGCTGTGCATAAGCGCTATGTGGCTGCGGAGCAGGCAAACGATCTGAAAGAGTACAAGCAGATCATTATCGATTGTGAAATCGTGGATCCCATTTCCGGTACAAAGAATTGGACGGACGTACGTCAGTTCAATCTGATGTTCAGCACACAGATCAGCAATACGGGGGAAGATGCCGACAAGATTTATCTGAGACCGGAGACGGCTCAGGGGATATTTGTCGAATATCTCAATGTGCAGAAGACCGGCCGGAT
>Ga0172377_10005652_pt1 | contig 12868 bp, 13 predicted proteins | sample Pumphouse3metaG_FD_119749 | JGI IMG/M metagenome (GOLD analysis project Ga0172377, IMG submission 119749) | Leachate microbial communities from a municipal landfill in Southern Ontario, Canada - Pumphouse #3 metaG | ecosystem: Engineered > Solid waste > Landfill > Unclassified | place: Canada... | reverse complement strand
TCTACAGATACTGTTAGTTCTAGTTCACCATCGTTATATACTACTAAATTTTGTTCCATATTTACTCTTTTGATTTAAAAGTAAATTATATAGTTATAATGCTTAAAGTTATTTTAAATGGTGAATGGTGTTAAGAGCTAAGCGTTCAGAGTTAAGTTATCAGTCGATAGTCAATAGTATTATGTGTTATGAATTGGTGACAATCTTGTGCTTTAGCACTCTCTATGAGAAATTGTCACTTCCAAATAAGACTTAACTCTGAACGCTTAGCTCTTAACACTATCGACTATAATCCAATAAATAGACAATATTAAGAAATTATAGTATAATACAAAAAGAGGCAAGGTATAAAATATGAATAATAAATATTTATGCGAACATTAATATTAATCTTACTACTAACTACAACACTTTTTGCTCAAAAGCTAGAAAAAGAGTATGATATATCATATGGGGTTTTTTCTGCACTTGGTAAGGCTAAGGCTAGTTTATATATAAATAAAGAGACAAAAGAGTATGAAGCTACAATAGAAGCAAAAGCTACAGGTTTGGCAAAGTTTTTAAGCAATGGAAAATATGAGAGATATATAAGTAAAGGCAAGATTGAAGGTAATATCTTTGTACCTCAAACATTTTATAAACTCTCTGCAACAAACTCCAAAAAAAGAGAGAAATTTTATACTTTTGATTATAATAAAGAGTTGATATTTTTAAAATATATACAAAGTAAAAAAGATAAAGAGATAGTAGAAGAGGAGATTTTGCCTTTTTTTACAGATAATGATTTACTTTCACTGTTTTTTAATCTAAAAGATATCTTATTTGACCTTGAAGTAGATAAAGAGTTTAATTTTGTAGCTATTGGCAATGATAAAAACCATGGAATAATAAGTGTTAAAAAGCTAGATAAAAGGAATCTAAAAGTCTATCTCAATCAAAAAATCTTTTCTAGCAAAAGAGGAGAGTTAGAAGTAGAGCTAGAAAATGATGGTTTATGTAAGATGGCATTACTAAAAGATGTATTGCTTTTTGGTGATATAGTTGCAAAGTAGCTTAGATTATTGAAAATTATCTACATTGATTTTTATTTTAAGTTTTTTTAAGATAGAATGGTGAAGAAATGATTTTTATGTAAAAAGGATATTATTGGATATTATTGGTTATAAAAGTGATGGCAATATCTATGATATTTTGACTGCCACAAATATGGGGATAGAAGGTGAGCCTATATATGCTGATGGCTCTAGTGAATCTTTGGAGATACTTAGACATTCGAGTGCTCATCTTATGGCTCAAGCTATCAAAGAACTATATCCAGAGGCTAAGTTTTTTGTTGGTCCTGTAGTAAAAGAGGGTTTTTACTATGATTTTAAGGTTGATTCCAAAATAGGTGAAGAAGATCTAGCAAAGATAGAAGCAAAGATGGAAGAGTTGGCTTCAAAAAAACAAGATATTACTAAGTATGAAGCTAGTAGATGTGAGATAGAAGAGAAGTTTGCTAGTGATGAACTAAAACAAGCTGTTTTAAAAAATATCGATAGCGAAGTTTTAAGTATCTATAAACAAGGTGATTTTGAAGATCTTTGTCGTGGACCACATTTACCTAATACAAAGTATATCAAACACTTTAAACTAACAAGAGTAGCAGGAGCTTATCTTGGTGGTGATGAAGAAAATGAGATGATAACTAGGATTTATGGGATAGCTTTTTTTGATAAAGGTGAACTTAAAAAATATATCACTATGCTTGAAGAAGCTAAAAAAAGAGATCATAGAAAACTAGGAACAGAACTAGAGCTTTTTGCATTTAATGATGAAGTTGGAGCAGGATTACCTCTATGGCTACCAAATGGTTCAAGACTAAGAGGCAAACTAGAAAAGCTTTTATATAAAGCTCATAGAGTAAGAGATTATGAGCCTGTTAGAGGTCCAGAGATCCTTAAAGCAAACCAATGGCAAACAAGTGGACACTACCAAAACTACAAAGAAAATATGTATTTTACACAAATAGATGGGCAAGAATATGGGATTAAGCCTATGAACTGTGTAGGGCATATCCAAATCTATAAAAACTCTTTAGTATCATATAGAGATTTACCTATGAAGTTTTTTGAATATGGTGTAGTTCATCGTCATGAAAAATCAGGTGTTATGCATGGGCTTTTTAGAGTAAGAGAGTTTACACAAGATGACGCACATATTTTTTGTACACCTTCACAAGTAAAGGGTGTTATTATAGAGGTATTGGAATTTGTTGATAAATTGATGAAAAAATTTGATTTTTCATATGAGATGGAAGTATCAACAAAACCAAAAAAAGCTATAGGTGATGATGCGTTTTGGGAAACAACTACAAAAGGGATTATGGATGCATTAGATGAAAATGGCTACACTTATGGTATAGATGAGGGTGGTGGAGCTTTCTATGGTCCAAAAATAGATATCAAAATACTTGATGCAATAGGTAGAAAATGGCAATGTGGAACTGTTCAGGTTGATATGAATTTACCTTCAAGATTTGAGTTAGAGTATATTACTGAAGAAAATACCAAGGCTCAGCCTGTGATGATTCACCGTGCAATTTTAGGATCTTTTGAGAGATTTATAGGTATTTTAACAGAGCATTATGCTGGAGAGTTTCCTTTTGTAATAGCTCCAACACAAGTAATCTTTATACCTATAGCTTCTACTCATGTTGAGTATGCAAAAGAGCTTAGAAAAGAGCTTTTAAGCCTAGAGATAGATAGTGAGATTTATGATAAAAATGAGAGCTTAAACAAAAGAATAAGAACAGCTGAAAAACAAAGAGTTCCTATGATAGTAGTTATTGGTGATAATGAAGTAGAAAACCAAATGATAGCACTAAGAGATAGAAGAAAGAGAGAACAAAGTAACTTAAGTAAAAGTGAATTTATCGATATGTTAAAACAAATAATAAGAGAGGATGAGATTTGAACCATAATAAAGAGAAAGATGAAGTTTTGATGAATGAAGAGATCAACTTCAAAGAAGTAAGATGTATAGGTGATGATGGGACACAATATGGTATTTTGAGTTCCCAAGAAGCAAGAAAAGTTGCAGATGATTTAAACTTAGATCTTGTTTGTATAGCACCAGATGCTAAACCACCTGTATGTAAAGTGATGAATTATGGTAAATTCAAATACCAACAAGAAAAAAAGAAAAAAGAAGCAAAGAAAAAACAAAAAATTATTACAGTTAAAGAGATTAAGCTTTCTGTTAAAATAGCAGACAATGATATATCTTATAAAGTAAAACACGCTAGAGAGTTTTTAGAAGAGGGTAATCATGTGAGATTTAGAGTTTTTCTAAAAGGTAGAGAGATGGCTCAACCTGAACTCGGAGTTGAGGTTTTAGAAAAAATTTGGCCTATGATAGAGGATATTGGGGTGATGGATAAAGAGCCAAAACTTGAAGGAAGATATGTAAATGTGATGATTTTGCCAAAAGCAAAATAGACTTAATCAACTTTTAAGTAAGTTTTAAGTAAAATCACACACTTTTCTATAATATATTTAGAAAAAATCTAAAAAGGAGAACTAACAATGCCAAAGATGAAATCTGTAAGTGGAGCTTTAAAAAGATTTAAAGTGAAAAAAAACGGTTCAATCAAAAGAGGTTCAGCTTTTAGAAGTCATATTTTAACAAAAATGACAAGAAAAAGAAAAAGAAACTTAAGAGGACCACAAACTGTTGCATCTGTTGATGAGAGCAGAATAAAAAGCTTAATAGCTTAATATATAGATCACTCCACGAAAGTGGACAAGTTCAGTCAGGGTACTGACACCTAAAAAAACAAAAAAGGGTAAAGGAGAAAAAATGCCAAGAGTTAAAACAGGGGTAGTAAGAAGAAGAAGACATAAAAAGATCTTAAAACTTGCAAAAGGTTTTTATAGTGGTAGAAGAAAACACTTTAGAAAAGCAAAAGAGCAAGTAGAAAGAAGTCTAGTTTATGCATATAGAGATAGAAGACAGAAAAAAAGAGATATTAGAAGTCTTTGGATTGTTAGAATTAATGCTGCTTGTAGGCTAAATGATATAAATTATTCAAGATTTATGAATGGTTTAAGAGTAGCTGGAATAGAGTTAGATAGAAAAATATTAGCTGATATGGCTATGAATGATGCTGCTGCATTTACAACTTTGGTAGAGCAATCAAAAAAAGCATTAGCATAATTGTATAGAGTTTAACTTACTTTTACAAGACTCAAACCTTGGTTTGAGTCTTTTTTATTTCTTTTTAAAAAGCTTAACAATACCCCTTGGTATCCAAACAATCAAATATATAACTAATGTAAAAACTATAGGATGAACCATTCCTATACCATAAGCTCCAGCATGAGGTAAGCTTAAAAGGTGTTCTACAGGATGAGAAAACCACTCTTTATGGTGCATACCAAGTGTTGCAATCAAAAAAATAATCCCAAATACAATCAATTCTTTTTTCAATATTTAATCCTTATATGTTGATAATAAAAAAGCCCCAAGTTATCTAAACTTGAGGCTTTGATTATACAATAAAGTCTATAAAAGTAGATTAAGCTCTACCAGAAAGCATACCATATATAGTCATTGGTTTTAGCATATAAGCTTTTAATAACCACATTGTCCATCTTTCTTGAGATGGGTCTAGAGGGAATGATGGAGCTGGAACTGCACCTGGACCATCTGGGTTCCATTTGAACTCAGCCATCATAACAGTACCAATATTTGTAATCAATGGACAAACAGTATATCCATCGTATTTAGCACTCATCTCTTTACCTTCCATTGTAGATATAAGGTTTTGAGCAAGTACATTGTATTGTTTTCTTGCACTTCCACCTGTTTTACCTAGAGGAACAGCAGCAACATCACCCAATGCAAATACATTTGGATATTTAACGTGTTGTAGAGTCTCTTTAGTTACAGGTACCCATCCTTGAGATGAACCAATTGGAGAATTTGCTATCTCTTTTGGAGCTTTTTGTGGTGGGATAAAGTGACAGAAATCATATTCAACTCTTACAGTATCAAATTTTCTTATCTCTTCTTCTATACCTAAATCTTCATCAAATACTTTTTCCATCCAGTGTTTTTCAAATATAGCAACTCTATTTTCAGGCTCTAATCCTACAAATTTATGGTTATAATTAACAGCTACATTTCTTTCTTTCATTTGATTAGAAATAGCGTCATGATAGATATCAACACCAAATAGTTTACCACCATTTGTATAGAAAGATAGATCAGCATTTGCTCTAGCACCAGCTTCTACTAATCTTGCATTTGTTAGGTTTGTCATTTTCTTTTGAGCACCACCACATTTAAATGCTGTATGTGGCTCAGGGAATATACATTTTACTTTTTTACCAGATTTTGCATCAGCGATAACTTTTTGCATCTCTTGCCAAGTGTCCACTGCACCATCAGCAAAGTATATAGAACATAGTCCATTTTTACCTAGTATTTTTTGAGCTCTTTGTGCATCACTTTTATTTAAAGAATAAACATCACCTACTGATTCTAGTCCTTTGATAGCTCCAAAATCAAGTACAAGTCCAGCAGCAACAACTAAATAATCATAAGAGATACTTTGTCCACCAGCAGTTTTTACACTATTGTTTTCTGGATCAAACTCTACAGCTTTATCTTGAATCCAATTTACACCTTTTGGCATAAAATCTTTTGTTTGATACATGATATCTGATTTTTTCCATATTCCAGAAGCTACCAATGTTTGCCCAGGTTGGTATGAAACAGACTCTGGATTTGGTTCTATTACTGTAATATCTGGATTAGATAGAGAGTTTCTTAGTTTTGCAGCAGTTGCAATACCAGATAAACCACCTCCAACTATTACAATTTTACCTTTTGCATCACTAGCATGTGCAACAGTTGCAGCACTTGCAGTTGATGAACCCATCATTAGTGCAGCAGAACCTACACCAGCCATTTTTAGGGCGTCTCTTCTAGAGATACCTTCTTTTTTGATTTGAGCTTCGATTGCTTCAAAAACTTGGTTAAACTCTTTTTTGCTTGTCATCGCTTAATCCTTTCTAAAATTGATTTCGTAAAAAAACTTATGGTAAGCTTAGCATAACTCACATAATATTTTACTTAAAAACCAAAAAAAATATGTAATAAGTATTATTAGTGTAACTTATATTAGCTTTAAACATGACTCATAGTCATAAGGTTCATTAATATTGATAAATTCATCATTTGAAGGGAAATTAATATATTTTGTATTTGATATTTTTAATAAATAATTAACTTTATGTATATCATTGTTTTGTAGATTAGTTATATTGTTATAAAGATTATATGTGAAAAATCCGCATAAATTATGAATTTTTTCTTCTGTTTTTGCAACACAAGCATCACTATCAAAAGAGTTTAAAAAAAGCTCTTTTATGGTTGGGATTGTTACTAAAGGAGTATCTACTGTTATGATAAAAATCTTTTCTTCTTTAAGAGTGTCAAAAATTGATTTTAAAGCAATCATTGGTGAATAGATTTCGCTATTATCATAGATAATCTTTGTATCAAAATCAAACTTATCTATCTTAGAAGAGATATAAACATCTTTAAAATAGGGTTTTAATCTACTATATTGATACTCTATCATTGTATTATATTTACCAAACGGTAGTAAAGATTTGTCTTTGCCCATTCTAGAGCTTTTGCCACCACACAATATAACACAAACTACATCTTTTAAGCCTTTGTAGTCTGTGTTAATATGTTGTTTTTGCAAGATTATAAACTATTTGGATCAGTAATATATCCACTTATTGCACTAGCAGCTGCTACAGCAGAGTTGCTAAGATATACCTTAGAGCTTCTACTTCCCATTCTACCTACAAAGTTTCTATTTGTCGTAGAGATACATACTTCATTATCACCTAAAATCCCCATATATCCACCAAGACAAGCACCACATGTTGGGTTGCTTATAACTGCTCCAGCATCTACTAAAATATCAACATATCCTAGTTTTGTAGCCTCTCTTAGGATTTGTTGAGTTCCAGGGGTAACTATCATTCTTACATGTTGTGCTAGTTTTTTACCATCTAAAATCTGTGCTGCAACTTTAAGATCGCTCAATCTTCCATTTGTACAGCTTCCTATAAAGACTTGATCTACTTTGATATTATCAGCTACTGCTTGAGATATAGAGTGTCCATTTTCTGGTAGATATGGATAAGCTACTACAGGCTCTAAAGCTGCAACATCAATCTCTATAATTTTAGAGTATTTTGCATCTTCATCACTATAGTGAATCTTTGGAGTATCTCTTAGGTTTTTGTTTTTTAAAAACTCTTCAGTTATACTATCATATGCAACTATTCCAGATTTGGCTCCAGCTTCAATAGCCATATTACAAAGAGAAAATCTATCATCCATAGATAAGTGGCTTATAGTATCACCAGTAAACTCTAAAGTTTGATATAAAGCACCATCTACACCAATAAGTCTAATAATCTCTAAAATTAGATCTTTTCCAGTTACATATTTGCTAGGTTTACCTTTGAATACTACTTTTATAGATTCTGGTACTTTAAACCAGTTGGTACCAGTAACCATAGCAAAAGCTAGATCTGTACTTCCCATACCAGTACTAAAAGCACCCAAAGCCCCGTGTGTACAGGTGTGACTATCAGCACCTATGATGACATCACCAGGGATTACAAGCCCTTTTTCAGGTAAAAGTGCATGTTCTATACCCATATCTTTTTCATCAAAAAAGTGTTTCATATTGTGTTTTGCTGCAAAATCTCTACTAATTCTAGCTTGATTTGCACTTGCTATATCTTTTGCTGGGATAAAGTGATCTAAAACTATACAAAATCCATCAGGATTTGCTAGTTTAGTAGCACCACTTTCTTCAAAAGCACGAATAGATATAGGAGTAGTTATATCATTACCTATAACCATATCTATTTTACACTTTATAATCTCACCAGCATATACTTTTTTGCCAACATGTTCACTAAATATTTTTTCTGTTATCGTTTGTCCCATTTTAATACCTATAAATTATAATATTGTCAATTTTATCTAAAAAAAGCTTATTAGTCACTTTCTATTAATCTATCCATTACAAATTTCTCAAGCTCTTTTTTTTGAATATCAAGCTTAAGAGCCTCTTCATATATAGTAGATACTTTATATCTATACTCATAATAATCAAAATAAGGAAAATGTGTTTTCCAAGCTGAGATTATCCTTTTTTGTGCATATTCATCTATTAACCACTCCTTATATATAGCAAAAGTAGCAAAAAATATAGCTGTAAAAATAATAGCAAATATAACAGATAAATGACAATCCATAATTGCTAAAGCTGGATGAAATATAAGAACTGGTATAAAAATAATCAAATGCCAAAGTAGTATAAAAACTATATATGTAGCACTAAGCCTCATTCTAGCACCAAGTTTTTCTACATCAAGTAGCATACCTTCATTGAATAGTTTATTTAAATGTAATAAATCTGCAAACAAAATAGGTCTTTTTGAGGTATAAAAAACATACTCTAAAATTTTTGATTTTAAGTTTTCAAACATCTGTTACCCTAATAGTTTTTGTATATTGTATTATCTATATGCTTATAAATAGATTTTATTATACCATTTAGAAAATATAAAAAGCAACCATAAATGTTGTTTAAATTTACCATTTTTTGCTCTTGTGTAGATCTCTTTTATACCATCTTCTTTAAAAAAATCACTATTTTTACAAGTGTGTAAAATAGTATCTAATATTTTATCTTTATAGTATGAAAAAAGCCATTCATTATGAGGTGTTGAAAATCCTTTTTTCTTTCTTTGGATTATAGTTTGCGGTAAAAACTCTTTGGCTATTTCTTTGATTATGGATTTGTCTCCATTGATAAGTTTTAGCCTTGGTTCTATACTAAAAGAGGCATCTACTAAATTATTATCCAAAAATGGCATTTTTGCTTGAAGTTTATAATATGATGATAAGGTATCTACTTTGTACAAAAGTACGCTATAAAGCCAATTATTCATATCTATAAGAGATAAAGAGTCAAGAAAGTTACTATTTAGAGATTTTTGACTATAAAAGTGTGCTTTTTTTAGGATTATATGTTTTTGTAAGTTATTGTAAGTCTCTCCAAAAGAGTTATATAAAAACTCTTTTTTAGCAACTCTAAGTAGATATTCACTCTCTTTTGTATGGTTTTGAACACTAGGTACAATTTCATTTAAAAACTCTAATTGTGGTGATGATAAAGATTGGCTAAAGTTGTGAAATTTTAACAATTTTTGATAACTATTATAACCTAAAAAGAGTTCATCACTTCCTTCACCACTTAAAATAGAGTCAAATCCATAAGCTTTAATCTGTTTATTTAATATATTTAAAGATATAGAGGCACTATCTCCAAAAGGTACTGAAAAAATATCCAATACTTCATCAATATTTTCTATAAAAAGCTCTTTTGTGATGTTGATTTTATGATGTTTTGAGTTAATATGTTCTGATACAATTTGTGCATAAGAACTCTCATCATATCGTTTATAATCCTTATAAGCAACACTAAATGTATCAATTTGTTTATTTGATATATGAGTATAAATAGAGCAAAGCAATGAACTATCAACTCCCCCACTTAATAAAAAGGCCAATTTATGATTTGAGTTATATATAGTTGAAAGAGAGTTAAATAATCTATCTTTAATAGTGCTATAAGCTTCATCTTGATTAAAAATGCTCTTTTGTACTCTTTGTTTATGATATTTTTTATATTTATACTCTTTTTTATCAATATCAAATTGTAAATAATAAGATCCTTGAAGTTTGAAAATATTTGAATATATGGTATTGTTTTCTATAGGAGAGAAAAATTGAAAATATTGACTAATAGAAGCTTGATTTGGTGATGGTATTTTTGGTAAAGTTTTTATGATATTTTTTATATCTGAAGAGATAATAAAGCTTTTATTTAATATATAGTAAAAAAGAGTATTTTGCCCATATCTATCTACTGCACAAAATAGTTGTTTTTGTTTTATATCATAAAGAACAATAGAAAAACTACCATTTAAATAGTTTAAAAATTCTATTCCTACTTGAGAATATAGAGATATAATAAGTTCATTTATATTGTCTGATGGTAGGTTAAATTTATGTTGTAACTCTTTAGTATTGTAGATGGTACCTTTAACAATAAGTAAAATATGCTCTTTTTTAAAAGAGTTTTTAAAAACAATACTATTTTGAGCTTCACTAAAAAAGTTACTGTTAGTTTGTAGATTGCTAACAAATATATCCATGGTCTAAATCCCTAAAAAAGCGGTAAAAAGTAGAATAATAGGTATAAATATAATTGAACTAAAAACTATTATTATGGTTACATCATAAGTTTTACAATCATATAAAGAGGCAATATTTACATTATTTACAGCCAAAGGAACAAGAAGTTGCATAAGTAGTATAGAGATGATAAAGTTATCTATATCAAAATATGATAAAATAATCCAACCCAATAAAGGTAAAGAGATAAGCTTAACAAAACTTGAAAAAAAAGTTAGTCTATAATTAATAGCACTGATTTTAACTCCACTTAAGTAGATACCAAAAATGATTAATTGTATTACAATAGTACTATATGCACCCATTTGCAATAACAAATCTAGTTGAGGATGTATAGGTACTTGAAGCCAATTTGCTATAAGTGCAAATAGAGCAAACCAAAGAATTGGGATTTTAAGAATATTTTTTAAAGCATTATAAAGACTAAATTTACTTTTTGCATAAAAATATATACCAACAGTATAGATAAAAAATATATTAGCAATATTTATGATACTAGTATATGCTACACTTTGTTCACCAAAGAGGGCAATACCAAGTGGAATACCTAAATTTCCTGTATTTCCTATTAAAGATGCAACTATAAAGATAGATTGTTCTTGAGTGTCCTTTGAGATTTGTTTTGCTATTAGTATATTTAAAAGTAGAGCTATTGTTATAATAATACAATATAAAAAAGGAGTATAAACCAAAGTATAATCCATTTTAACTCTAGTTAAACCCCAAAATGTTAGGATTGGTTGCAAAAAGTAGATAGAGATTAAAACTAATGATCTTTCATCAATCTCATCTTTAAATAGTTTTTTTGCAATAAATCCCAATAAAATAAAAAAATATACAGAAAATATGGATATAAGTGCTTCTATAAAAAATCCTTTATGTAGATTATAGCATAATACCCTTTATCATAAAAAATATAGCCGCACTTAAAAACGCAGCAGCAGGAACAGTAATAAGCCAAGCTGCAAGGATTTTTTTAACTACATCTCTTTTTACAAATTGTGCATTTTTTGCAGTTTTAAACTCTTTTTTCTCAAATTTAACAACATCTTCTTTTTCTTCAATAGCTTTATAAAGTGCTACTATATGTTCATAATCTTTTTTATTTTTTGACTCTACTGCTATAAGTTCATTTAATTTATCTTGTTTTTCTTGTAGCTCTTTTTTATCTTGTTTTAGTTTTTCTCTTACTTCTGAAAGAAGAGTTTTATCTATTAGGTTTAACCACTCTCTTAAAAAACCAACACCAAAAACAGCACCAATAGCAATATGAGTTGAGCTTACTGGTATTCCAAATTGTGATGCAACTATTACAGTTAATGCCGCAGACATTGCTATACAAAAAGCTCTTATTTGATCAAGCTCTGTTATCTCACTACCAACAGTTTTGATAAGTTTTGGACCATAAAGTACTAGTCCAAGTGCTATACCAACTGCTCCAACAGCCATAACCCAAAAAGGAATCCCAACAGCACTAGTTATATCACCACCTTGGTTTACTACAGCATCATGTATAGCAGCAAGTGGTCCAATAGCATTGGCAACATCATTTGCCCCATGAGCAAAACTAAGAAGTGCAGCAGCAAAAACCAAAGGAATATTAAAAAGTAAATTTACACTATCTCTACCATTTGATAGTTTGTGGCTTTGTTTGATTATAAGTTTTTTAACATAAAAATAGACACTAGTTGAAATAGCAAGACTTATAAGTGAAGCTAATAAAAAAGAGATTTTAATAATATTTTGAAAGCCCTTTAATATAAGATATGTTCCAAAAGCCCATGCTAAAGTTGCTATAAGTAAAGGTACTATTTTTTTTGCTTCACCTATTACATCTTTTTTATAAATAATCTTCTTTTTAATAAAAAACAAAAACCCAGCAGCTATCAAAGCCCCAAAAAGTGGTGATATAACCCAGCTAAATACTATAGCTCCTAATGTTTCCCATATCACTATACCAGCTCCAGCAGCTGCTATACCAGCACCTAAAACACCACCTACAATAGAGTGAGTAGTAGAAACAGGAGCTCCTATAGAAGTAGCAAAGTTTAACCATATAGCAGCACTAAGCAAAGATGCCGCCATTACCCATATAAAGATATTAACATCTTCTATTTTGCTAGGATCTATAATACCATTTCTTATAGTATTTACAACATCACCTCCAGCTATAAAGGCTCCAGCGGATTCAAAAACAGCTGCTATAATAATAGCACTAAAAAGTGTCATAGCACCAGATCCAACAGCAGGACCTACGTTGTTAGCTACATCATTTGCACCTATATTCATAGCCATATATGCACCAAATAAAGCACCTAAGATTAAAAACACATTATTATCATGAATACCATGAGAGGCGTAAGTCCATATTGTAACAATAGCTAGAAAAAGTAGTGCCAAAGAAAACTTAGAAAAATCTGTTTGAAGTTTTTTAGTCTCCTTATTTATTTTTCCTAAAGTTTGAATATCCATTAAATGTCCTTAAATTGACTTTTTTTTTATAATTATACTATAATTTACT
>Ga0172377_10005651_pt1 | contig 12868 bp, 11 predicted proteins | sample Pumphouse3metaG_FD_119749 | JGI IMG/M metagenome (GOLD analysis project Ga0172377, IMG submission 119749) | Leachate microbial communities from a municipal landfill in Southern Ontario, Canada - Pumphouse #3 metaG | ecosystem: Engineered > Solid waste > Landfill > Unclassified | place: Canada... | reverse complement strand
TCATTTCAGATAAAGTTTTTGCCATCTTGTGGGCGATTCCACCAGTAGCTAATATTCCAATATTCATAAATACCCCCAATCTATGAATATATTTTAACATAAACCGCCGTTTTTAAGTATAATAGTAATATGTATAAAGTATATAAATGTCCAAAGTGTAATTTGGAACTAACTCAAGTAAACAAATCGTTAAAGTGCGATAATAATCACTGCTACGACATCGCTAAACGCGGATATGTGAATCTGCTTCTAGTCAATCAAACTCACGCAAAGGAGCCTGGTGATTCCAAGCACATGATCGAAGCGAGAAGAGATTTTTTAAACACTCACAAATACGACATCTTAAAAGATAAACTGAACGAACTCATCGACAAGTACAATCTCAAAGATTCAACTTTTTTAGATCTGTGTTCCGGGGATTCTTACTACACGACGAATATAGCGAAGCACCATCCCGATCTTAGGATGGTCAATCTAGATATATCAAAATCCGCCATAGCAGAAGGATGCAAGCGAAGCAAAGCTATGCAACTGACCAATATGGAGTTCGTCATAGGAAACATAGACTACCTTCCCTTCTTAGATAACTCGTTCGATCTCATGCTCAATTGTTTCGGACCTATCAACGTAGAGGAGTTTGATAGAGTTTGCAAATCAAAAGGCGTGTACATTCGAGTATTGCCAGGCGAAAAGCACCTGTTTGGCTTAAAGGAAGTGCTCTACGGGGACAAAGCTTACCTCAACAAGGAAAAGGACAATGAGTTAGTTGGTTTTACCCAAATCGACAAGATTATTCTCGAGGATAAAATAGAATTGAACAACGTTGAATTGAACAATCTATTCACTATGACTCCTTACTATTACAAGTCACCTAAATTGACCACGGAAAAACTATTGAGTCTCTCTCATTTAGAAACGTTGATACAGTTTGAAATATTCGTTTATCAAAAGATATAAAAAAAGCCAGTTATAACTGGTTTTTTTATTGAGCTCCATCTCTCTTGAGAACGGAGACGAAAGTTTTAAATATTATCCTTGCATCGAACAGTAAACTTCTGTGTTTGATGTAATAAATTTCCATATTTTGGCGCTCGCCTGTGTGATAACACACGTTTGAACGACCGTAGGCTTGCCAGTATCCGGTCAATCCGGGTTTTACGGACAAAAATATTTCTGCATTATCTTTATAGTACAATTCAATTTCCATATCGATCACTGGACGAGGGCCAACAAATGACATAGAGCCGTTCAAAACATTGAAAAGCTGAGGTAGTTCATCCAAACTGGTTTTGCGCATAAAACAACCAAAACGCGTGACTCGAGGGTCGTTGTCCACTTTAAATTCAGTATGCAGTTGCTTCAATTGAGCTTTGGTTAAGATTTCTTCATCCGGGCGTTTATCGTTGCGCATGGATTGGAACTTGTACAATTTAAATACCTTTCCTCTATAGCCTAAACGTTTGTGGGAATATATTGCCCAACCTTTAATGGATATTGAGTCAATAATCAGCAAAGCTATAAGCAGTGGAGATAGAACCAATATTGAAATGAAAGAAACAATTATATCAAAACAGCGCTTAACAAACTTGTTAAGTCGCATCGTGCATCTAAGCTTCTTGATATTGATCAGTTTAATCTCTTGCGTATCTGTCTTTTCTAAGTAATTGTCTAAATACTTAGGTTCGACTTTAAATTTTCCCTTATTGGACTCCACGTAATTTTCCGTAGCGTCGAGAAAAGCTTGAGTACCTTCTTCTGTAGCCTCGTCACAAGATATATTTATATTTTCGTAATTCTCTTCCATCTTATCTTCTTTCCAAGCTCGCTTTTTTTAACTTTCAAGTAGAAAAAGTTTCGAAATAACGTATTGTTTAGTCAAACACAAAAGGTATCAACATTCAAGACAAAAAAATTATAGAACTTGCCTATTCCGCGCCGTCGTGTTTTATTACTGCGGGTATAGTTTTTAATATCAAAACGAAGTCCAACATCAAACATCGTTTTTCAATGTATTTCTTATCTAATTCAACTTGCTTTTCAAAACCTAATTTTGAACGACCAGACACTTGCCAATAACAAGTTAGACCAGGCTTAACAAGTAGTCTCAGCTTATGTGATTGCTCGTATTGAGTCGCTTCGCGCGGAAGAGCAGGTCTAGGACCAACAATGCTCATATCCCCGAAGAGAATATTGAATAATTGAGGCAGCTCGTCGATGCTAGTCTTGCGGATAAATTTGCCAAAAGGTGTAATTCTAGGATCATCCTTTATCTTGAACATAGGACCTGAAGCCTCATTCTTATCTAAAAGTTCTCCGATTTTCTCCTCCGCATCAATGCACATGCTGCGGAACTTAAACATATTGAATTTTTTGCCGTTGCGACCGACTCGCTTTTGAATGAAGAACACCGGGCCCCAATCTTGGAATTTTACAACCATGGTAGTCACGAGGAGCAAAGGTGAAAGTCCAACGATTGCTAGCAGGGATAGAAAAATGTCGAAAAATCTTTTAAAAAATGTGTAAACGGGTTTTTTCGCATACATGTGGCTTTCAATTACAGGCATATCGATAGTAGACGTGTCAAAAGTAGGAACGACACCTTTTTTTGAAATTCCGGTCTCGTTAAAAAGATCCTTCTTCATATTTTCAGAGTTGTACATCACGCTTGATTCAACTGATGAATCTATATCAATATCTTTATCCATTTTTTCTCTCCAAACTAAACTATACGGTAAAACCATTCGGATAATATAATTGGTCCATTTTTATATAAATATGTACTAATTTAGATAATTATCACTAACGGGTTTACTGTTAATATTTTACCATTATGTAGAAGTTTTCACAAACAATAAATTTCTAAATTTAGTTTGACAAAACCTATTTAATTAATGGAATTGCTATTTTTTAAATATGCATTTTTCAAGTCGGGTTTTGAAAATATCATTATGAAAGGAATCATGTAAAGAGGATTGAAGAACGTGTTGTCAACCATACCGTGAACAAATCCTATGAGCAAGAAGCAGATAACGGCGTATTTCATCATGCTCTTTATTTTAAACGACGAATATACAGTCTCAAAAACGTTGTAGATATAGGCTAATACGCACAGTACTCCACCCGCAGTAATGAGCGTGAATACAGTGTTGTGACAGAGCCATATTCCTATGTTGTCGTTGTATCCAAAATCCTGATACATTTCAAACAGTCCCGTCATAGAGCCGCCGAAGAGCCAGTTTTGCTTGACGTATACAATGCACTCTTTCCATATCTTATCTCTGTCGGTAAGATTTGTCGTGTTTTGCAAAAGGTAGTTTATATTCTCGTGTACTGTCGGTGAAAAAAGATAGAAAGAGTAGCAGACAGCAACAACTCCAGCGATGAAGATTAAGTAATTGGACCAAAAGCGCTTCTTCCCTCGAGTTTTACGCGACCCTAGACCGCTCGCTAATATGTAAGCTAAAACAAAAGCCAAGCCCACCGCAGTTACAGATCCTCCCCTGGAGTGACTTGCGAATATAAAAAAATAATCCAATCCTAGAATAATCAAAGCGTCAATTCTACGCTTGTTATTGCTAAATATCAAAGCTACGAACGGCAGACAGATTTCCAAAGCCAAAGAGATGACATTTTTAGTTCCCCAACCTAAGTCATATATGTAGTTACGGCCCGAGAAATTAACGCTGATTACAACCATGAATAACTCTATGAGCACGATGAGATTCATGCTGTAAAACACTTTGTTCAGGTGATTCATATAGCCTTTTTCAGATGTAGAAACGAAGAAAAAATACAGCAGCAATATAATCGCGGCAATCGAGATGCTTACCCATCCGTACGCGTCGTATGCAGTAGGTCTGGTAAACTGATTAACCAATTCGGAAACGAATAGGAAAAAGACTACCAAGCTAAAGCTGATTCCAATCGACCCAAATTTGAAATTGATGTCTTTTGTCACGAACATCTTTTTCAAAAACATCAGCAGCAAGGAAAGAATGAGCACAACACCCATCACAGTTATGGAGACTGGCAAGGTATCAAAGTAAGGAAGCACAGCAAAGCCAAACATGGCAAAGAGCACAGGTGTTCCTATCAGAGCTCCGTCGCTGGAAAAGATAAGAATGCAAAGCATGCTGATACAAAAGCCAATAACCAGGATGTATTCTCCTATTATTCTGTAGGGGGCTCTCACAAATGAAGTCGCCAAATACCAGGCTATTACGGTGTAGATAATTTGAAACGCTAAAAAGTAATACGAATGCATGAATTCGCTGCTCTTTAAAGATAACCGACTGGTCATTTCCTTAAATTGTTCCATATCTCATTTGAGAATACAAACGATTAAAGTTAATCACTGCACAAGTTTTTTTCACTTACTCTCACTTTCACTATTTCGCCAAATAAATCTCGGTCTGATTCGACCTTCAAATTGATGTAATTCTCCGTGTATCCTCTAAATACCCTCTTATTTCCTTCGGGTTTTAACTCTTCTTCAACGAGCAGATTCAATTCCTTGCCCATGTATTTGCTGTCGTATTCTTCCGCTAACTTTTGTCCGATGCCAACAAGCACTCTCACTCTGTTCTTCGAACAGGCTCTATCCACTTGATCCGGCATGGTTGCAGCTTTCGTGTAAGGACGTTTTGAATACGGGAAAACGTGCAGTCTCATAAAACCAATCTTCTTGATGAAATTGCAGGTATCGATAAAATCATCTTCCGTTTCCCCAGGGAATCCAACTATAACATCAGTCGATAAAGCTAAGTCCTTAACGTTCTCCTTCAATCGTAAAACCAAATTGTAAAATTCATCTAAATCGTACTTTCTACCCATTCTTTCAAGCGTTTTTTCGCAGCCTGATTGCAGCGGAATGTGAATGTGAGGTACGAGTCTGGAGTTAGTGCTGTAAAGCTCGACCATCTTGTCGTCAATTTGAGAAGTCTCAAGCGAGCCAATTCTCAGTCTGAACGTTCTAGGTTCAACGTTTAATATATCTTCAATAAGTCCTGAAAAATTAGTGTCTCCATCGATGTAGGAACCCATGTCCACACCGGTTATAATTATCTCTTTGTACCCGGTTAAAGCGAGTCTGTGAACCTCGTTCAAGATATCTTCCTTCTTGCGGCAACGAGACTTTCCGCGAGTCAAAGGAATGATGCAGTACGCGCAAAAATTATCGCAGCCATCCTGAATTTTAACAAAGGCTCTCACTTCAGAACCGAAATCTTTAATTTTCAATTCCTCGTACTTCGCAAGCCTCATGTTTTGCTCCGACTTTAAAACCTTCTCACTCGATTCCAAATAATCTACAATCTTGTCTTTGTACTTGGACCCAATGAGCACTTTAACGTTAGGCAAATCCTCTATTTGATCAGGATGCAACTGAGCGAAACATCCGAGAACAACAATCTGACAATTGGGATATCTACGAGCTGCGGACTTTATGTGTTTCAAACATTTGTGCTCAGCAACCAGCGTCACGGCACAAGTGTTAAATATAAAAATATCCGCTTCTTTTTCTGCGGTATATTCATATCCGCTCTGTATCATGTTTTCCTTAATAGCTTCTGATTCGTATGAGTTGACTTTGCAACCAAACGTAACTATTTTAAATGTCTTTTTATCTGTCTTCTTTTTCACTTTCCTTCTCCACTATGTATTGATATGACTTGTTAGAAATCAATTTATAATTGTATAAACAGTCGATAAAAGCGTTTTTGTTTGAATCGAAATAGAAACTCATCAAACTGCTTAAATATTCGATCAAATGGTCTTTGGTTTTTGACTTTAGTTCATCGTCAAAAATGGGAATCTTCTCTTCCAAACACCCTTGGTTATCTATCACGTAAATCGTCTCTAATTCTATGGAATAAAACGCAGCGATTTCTCCTTCTTTAGACTTGGATATGTAAAGCAAGTTGGTAAAGTAAGAGTCGAAGATATCGTAACCGTAATAATCGAAAGGATCTATCGTTTCGTTGATGAAATCAACCTTTAAAGTGTTGTAAGGGGGAATCAGTAAAGAACTGAGTTTGTCGTTGTAACACTTGTTGTAGATTTCGGTGAAAAACGGCACGTAAATTCGAACGCCTCTATCAGTTTCATAATAAGGCAACCTATCGTGAATCGTATATATCGCCTCTTTGGTTGAAAGATCTGCTTCTTGATACAAGTAAGTATCTTCCTCAATTTTCATCTTGTTATTGAGAGCCTTCAATATGATAACAGCCTTGATCAAAGCAAAGTCCGATGATATGTCGTCGTATTTAGCCAATCCAGGATACTTCGAGAACAGGTGAGCCTTTTGATCGTAGTACCTCTTGTAATGGGTGTTTGAAAGCAAGTTGGACTTGTCGTTTTTCCATCGAAGATATTGAAATAATTGAAATTTTACCATTACTTATTTTCCCCTTTGTAACCAACGACACTCAACATGTACATAATAGCAGTCTCCGCTCTCAAAATGCGCTTTCCTAGGGATACAGGTTTGTACCCACATTCTATGCATCTGTCGACTTCTTCTCTGCTAAATCCACCTTCTGGACCTATTAAGCACACAACTTTATCCTTTTCGGATACGTCTATATCAGGTATCATCTCACCTTTGATTGCTTCATCCTCGTAAGCGATGAACTTAATCGTAGCGTCAATGTCTTTTAACTCTTTTAAATCTATCAATTCGTGAAGCACAGGAACAACAGTTCTATTTGACTGCTCGCAGGCTCCAACTATAATCTTTTCGTATCGAACTCGCTTGGATTCAAACTCGCTTTTAGATACCCTTTTTATAACTCTGCTCGAGATGAAAGGATATATGTCTCTAACGCCGAGTTCCACGCACTTTTGAAGAACGAGTTCAAAGTTTCCTCGCTTTAGAAGCGGACAAGCGAGCGAGAGATTAAACTGAAGTTCCCTGCTGGAATCACTGCTGATTTCCTGGATAACTTTCGCTTCGAAAGGATGAATATTCGTAACTGAGCACAAGTAGCTTTTCCCGTTTGATACCACTTCAAAAGTCTCGTCTATATTCAGGCGTAGAACTCTGATGTGTTTGAAGGTTTCTTCCGAAAATAGCACTGTGTTGTCCTTCGGATTTACCTCGGCAAAAAATCTTCTCATTTACTCGCTCCAATCTTAATAATTATAGCATAAATCCCACGAGTATTTTTAGGCATAAAAAAAGCTTTCTCACCAAAAAGAAAGCTTTTAATAGAACGGATTAATCTAAAATGACTTTTCCAGTCATAACAAGTGTGATTATATCGATAATCCAAAGGATTGCTGCACCTACAAAAATCCATATAATACCCATAACGATAGCTAAACCGTCATTTTTAACGATACCTTTAAACAAGCGGTATAATCCCCAGAAAATACCATCCAAGAAAGGCAAGGCTAACAACACTTTAACTAACTTCGAACTTTGATCGAGCCACTGTATGTAAGATTTCATAACTTCTCCTTTTCTTTTATTATATTTACATTATACCACATAACATTTGCTTAATTTAGTATCAATATTTATACTATGTCTATGGAAAATATATATTTAGATTTAACCTATATTTTTTCTTATTAGAATTGGAGCAATTAATTAAATGACAAAAATCGTATTCGTATGTCACGGAAATATATGTCGTTCGCCCATGGCGGAATATATATTTAAATATCTTATTTCTAAAAAAAATATGTCGGATGATTTCGACATTTCTTCCGCTGCTACCTCGTCAGAGGCACTTCACAGAGATATGCACAAAGAAGCAAAGGCGGAACTGGACAAGCACGGTATCCCATATTCAAAATTCGAATCTCGACAGATATCATATCCAATTTACAGAGATGCTGACTACGTAATTTGCATGGAAGAATACAACATAATCAATTTAAAGAGATTTTTGTTGCTTCGCAAAACGGACAAGGTCAAACTGCTGCTAGATTTTACAGCGAAGCCTAAAGATGTCGATGATCCTTGGTATTCCGGGGATTTCGTCACAGCTTACAACGAGATATACAAAGGCTGTACCGCGTTACTAGAGTATCTAGTCAACAAGGAATAACCATTTATAAGTCTAAATAAAAAGACTGTTTCTGTAGTGAACCCCTTTCCATTGGATCTTTGGTCCAACTTTAGGGGTTCACTACACAACAGCCTTTTTTTAATTATTTCTCTTTTGAATTTTAAAGATTTTCTTCTTTATCTTTCTTTGAATGATGGCAGCAGCGATGTTTCGCATCTTTTCCATCTTCCTCATCTCTTGAATAGTAACCATAGCCGTAACCATAGTGACCTTTTCTGAGACTCTCGTCTTCAGTAACCATAGTCATAACGCCACCGATAACCGGAGCGTTAGCGCGATTTAATATTTCAACAGCTTCGTCGAATTCTTTCTTTCGAGTTGAGTGCTGAGCACAGACTAGCAAGAAACCATCTACCAATTGAGATACGAGCAAAGCATCTGTAACAACGATAACTGGTGTAGTATCAATCAATACGTAATCGTATTCCCCGCGCAATTGTTCGACTAAAGTTTTAAGTTTAGGAGACTGAATGATCTTTGTCGGGAAAGGTGTCTTAGAACCAGCAGTGATAATATCAACGCCATTAGCTCTGTGAATCACGTGTTTTAAATCAGCTTCGCCGCGAATGTATTCAACGATACCAGCTTGATTCTTAACGCCGAATAATTTGTGAATTGAAGGACGTCTAAAATCCAAATCTATAACGCAAACTTTAAGTCCTTTTTCAGCGTACAACTTGGCCATATTTCCCAATGTAGTTGACTTACCTTCAGACTGAACGGCCGAAGTAACGGAGATTACTTTAATCTCTTTATCAACTGCAGCAAATGATACATTTGTTTGAAGTATTTGTATCTTTTCTGAAGCGATTGAGCTCATGTTGTCTATAAGACCGACATTCTCGTCAAAGTGAGTGTGTTTTTTAAGACCTTTTTTATGTTTTTTGTGAGCTTCGCTGTAATCGGGAATGGATCCCAGGATTTTAATACCAGAAGCTGTTTCAAGTTCTTTTTTAGAAACGACGAACACATTGGTGAGTTCTTTAACAATAGCATAAATAATACCGATGATAAGTCCGATGACTAAACTCACCGCTGAAATCAAAGTGGTTGATGTAGCTACGTCTTCAGTTCCGGTTTTGCTAGCCCGACTTGTAACTTTGAGAGCGTCTTTCAAGAAGCCGTACTCTCCTCCTTCGCTGTTGATTAATTTCACTGAATCATCCAAACAGAAATTCACTAATTTAACTGAAGTTTCAACATCTGAACTTGTTGCGGTAATATCGATAAATAACGATTTAGCGGAACTCGTGAAAGTTCTAGGAGAAGCAGAAACCATTCTGCTAACTTGATCGACTGTATAATTGTAACCTTCAGAATTCATAGATTCTGTAACTGCCGTCATAACGGGAGTATCGTTCATTATATCGTTTACTGATTGGAGTAGAATCAAGGAATAGTTAACGTCGGTGTAAGTGACAGCGTCATCCCCGGTATCATCGTCGATAGATAGGACCATGCAGCTTCCGCTGGCTTGATATTCCGGACTCTTGATCCCGATATCGTAACCTAAGCCAACCGCAAATGCCAATACGACACAAACGACAACACTGATCCAGTGTTTACAAATCATTCTCCAATATTCACCAAAGGTTTTACCCTCGTCTTTATCTATTTTTTCTTCCACTATTTCGGATTCGTTGTTTTCCATATTTTTCCCCACTTGCTTTAATAAATTTAACTAATCATATTTTATGTTATAATCACTTTTTTTTCAACCAAGTATTTACCGCTGTGATGCAAAACTACAGCACAATTTAGCAATATACTAGATTAGGCTCTAAACAGTAGACTTTTTTGTCCTATTTTTACGCCCGATCCATTTGACGAAAACAATTATTTCGTGCATGTAGATTGGCGCAGCGGCAATGAGAACAATTGACAACCATTCCATGCCGGTCAATTGAACGGTGTGGAAGAACGTGTTGATTCCAGGAATCTGAATGACAGATATCTGCAATAATAGGCCCAATATGAACGAACCGAACATCCATTTGTTTCCATCTTTGAAGCAGTGGAATACGGAGCGGTTGACATCTGACATATTAAACATGTGGAACAATTCCGTTATAGCTAGAATTGTAAACGCGGTAGACTGAGCCTCTTCCAAAGCAATCTCATCCAGGAAGTAAGTCTTAATTCCCTCGATATCGGTTAAACTGTACCCATTTTGAAGCGGGAAGAACAAGAAGCCAGCTAAAGTCACCAGCGTAAACAGCAAGCCGTACATCACAAGTTGAGATACAGCACCGTGTGCAAATAGCGATTCATCAGCTTTTCGCGGAGCTTTTTCCATTATGTTCGGATCCTTCTTATCGACGCCTAAGGCTAAGGCAGGAAGCGAATCAGTTATGAGGTTGACCCACAGAAGATGTATAGGGATAAGCGGTGTAGGAAATCCCATGATAGATGTAGCGACGAATATCGTTAATACTTCAGCGATGTTCGTCCCCAGTAAAAATATGATTGATTTCTTGATGTTGTTGTAGATATTTCTACCTTCTTCAACAGCTTTTTCAATGGATGCGAAGTTGTCGTCAGACAGAACCATATCAGCGGCACCTTTAGCAACGTCTGTGCCAGTGATACCCATAGCTATTCCGATATCCGCCGCTTTGAGCGAAGGCGCGTCATTTACGCCATCTCCAGTCATTGCAACGATTTCGTTGTTTGCTTGCAAAGCTTTGACGATGGAAACCTTATTGTCCGGAGAGACTCTTGCAAACACCGCAACGGTCTTTACCTTTTCTCTAAGTTCATCAAATGTGAGATCATCGATTTCAAAACCGGACATACACTCTCCATTCTCGTCAGTAATGTCCAATTCTTTCGCAATAGCAAAAGCGGTATCCTTGTGATCACCAGTGATCATAATAGTTCTAATTTGAGCGGATTTAAACAGAGCGACAGCAGGTTTAGCCTCTTCTCTAGCAGGATCGACCATTCCGACCAATCCGCAGAAGATCAAATTCTCTTCAGTGAGTTCTTCTGAGTCTTTGTAAGCTAAGGCTAATACGCGCAATGCCTTTCCCGACATTGTTTTACACGCTGTATCAATAGCTTGAATGTCCTTTTTAGTAATGCTGCGCACTTTTCCTTTGCTCAGTATTTTTGTCGTGTGTTTCAAGATGGAATCAATTGCGCCTTTGGTGAAGATTCTGTATTCGTTCTCAGAAATTTGATGCTTTGTCGACATCATCTTACGAACCGAATCAAAAGGATATTCATCAACGCGCGGAGTAGCTTGTTCAAGGTCTCCCTTGTGCATGTCGAATTTGTTTGCAAAATCGACAAGTGCAACTTCGGTAGGATCGCCAAATACCCCGTTGTCAACCTGAGCGTTAGAGCACAGGGACATGCCGGAAGCGAGAAGTTCTACCTCTTCCTTTGTAAAGTCTTCGCGAGAAGCTTGCTTTCCAGGTATGTAAGCTTGAACAACTGTCATCTTATTTTGAGTTAGCGTACCAGTCTTATCGGAACAGACGACGTCAACCGCTCCCAAAGTTTCTACAGAAGGAAGTTTTCTGACGATTGTGTGTGCTGAAACCATGCGCTGAACTCCGAGGCTTAAAACGATAGTAACAACTGCCGTGAGTCCTTCAGGAACGGCAGCGACCGCCAAGGATATAGCCAGCATGAAGTTTTCGATGATCTCATCCCAAATAGCTTCTGAACCGCTGGCCCAGTCGACTTGAAACAAATTCACCGCGAGCATCACAACGACGATGCCGATAGTTATAAAACCAAGTATCTTGGATAATTCATTCAATTTCTTTTGAAGTGGAGTGAGAGTCTCCTCGGAATTATTTAGCAAAGTAGCGATCTTACCTATCTCGGTATCCATCCCTACTCCGACGACAACTCCCTCACCGTGACCGTATACGCAAACGGATGACATGTAGGCCATGTTAAGTCGATCGCCGATGGCAGTTTCATCCGAAAACACTAAATCAGCGTCTTTTAATACGGGTACAGACTCACCGGTTAAACTCGATTCGTCAGATTTAAAATTGGACGTGAAAATAAGTCTTACATCCGCGGGAATGATATTGCCCTCTTCTATAATGACAATGTCGCCTTTGACTAATTCGCTGGCTTTAATTTCAAAAATTTTACCACCTCTGCGCACTATGGCGGTCGGTGATGACATTTTCTTCAAAGCTTCCATCGCCTTATTGGCGTTGTTTTCCTGAACCGTACCTATCGTTGAATTCATCAAAATGACAAAAGCGATGATGATGGAGTCCACCCAGTCAGTTGAGTTTTCAAGTATTCCGACTACGGCAGAAATAACTGCAGCAGCTATCAGTATGTAAATCATCGGATCGTTGAATTGTTTGATAAAAATCAAAAGCAACGACTCTTTCTTTTCCTCTGCTAATTCGTTAGGTCCGTCCTTTTCAAGACGCTCCTTAGCTTCCTGAAGCGTTAAGCCTACTTCAGCGTTTGAACAAAGAGTTTTAACAGTCTCTTTGCTAGATTTAGTTTCCCACATTATATGTGCCTCCTAGTTTGTGCTATTTGGTCTCGCAACAAGTTTTAATTGTATACCGGTGCGGAGTTTGTCTCGTGTTGACGCAAATCGGTATTAAAGCTACTCTCCAAATGTGGTTTATACTTAATGAGAATATCAAATATATTCAAAACTAACAATATTATATTTTTGATTGAACCATTTATTTATACTTTGTTAAGTGACATAGTAAACGCGAAAATTTCTTTTTCGTGTCTTTTTTACATTGTGCTACCATAAAATTATCTTTGTTCCCGCCAGAAAGGAGTTCTTTATG
>Ga0172377_10005650_pt1 | contig 12869 bp, 10 predicted proteins | sample Pumphouse3metaG_FD_119749 | JGI IMG/M metagenome (GOLD analysis project Ga0172377, IMG submission 119749) | Leachate microbial communities from a municipal landfill in Southern Ontario, Canada - Pumphouse #3 metaG | ecosystem: Engineered > Solid waste > Landfill > Unclassified | place: Canada... | reverse complement strand
CAAATGGAATTTGACTTGCAGCTCCACAAGTGGATTTTTCAAAGAGACTTTTTATAGTCTTGCTTGAAGAAGATGAAGAATATGTTTTTATCAATCCTGAAATAATTGAGACTTCTAGTGATCTTGTTGCCTATGAAGAAGGCTGTTTAAGTATTCCTGGAATTTATACGGATGTTGAAAGACCCTCAAAAGTAACAGTTTATGCTCAAGATATAAAAGGAAAAAACTTTAAAGTAGAGGCTTCTGGAATCTTAGCTAGAGTAATACAGCATGAGAATGATCATCTAAATGGAAAATTGTTTATTGATCGAGTAAATGAAGAAAAAAGGGAAGTCCTTGTTCATCAATATGAAAAGAAGTGTAGGCGGAGTAGAATTTTGCATGGAAGAAAATAACAAACTTAAGATTCTTTTTGCTGGAAATGGAAGTATTTGCCTAGAAGTTTTTAAAGCAGTGGTGGAAAATTTCAATTGCGTTGGACTTTTAACCGGTGCTGATAAGAAGGGTGCTCGAGGGAATAAAAAAATTACTCCAGAAATAAAACTTATTGCCCAAGGAAAAGGTATTCCTGTTATACAAGTAGAACATCTTAGAACTGCTGAAAGACAGTTGGTTAGTTCTCTTGAACCTGATTTTTTGGTTAGTTTTTCTTTTGGAAGAATATTTGGGCCTAAATTTCTTCAATTATTTAGTAAAGGGACTTTGAATATACATCCTTCAAAATTACCCAATTCTAGGGGGCCTTCTCCTATTAGAGCTGCTATTCTATCTGGAAGTAATGAATGGGCAATTAGCTATCAAGAAATTGGCCTTAAAATGGATGAAGGAAGGCTTTTTGGTATTTTTCCTTTTTCTCTTGATGGTGATGAAAATGTTTCATCTTTGACTAAAAAAGTATCTTATTTAGCTGTTAATCCTTGTATTAATATTTTGCACCAAATTGAAGGGGGAAAAGTTGAGTTAAAAGAACAAGAAGGTGAGGTATCCTATTGTTCTTTGGTAAATAAAGAAGATGGAGCTTTGGATTTCAATAATAAAGTTTCAGAAGTTCATTCTTTAATAAGAGCTTGTTATCCATGGCCAAAAGCTTATTCGTTTTTTAATGGAAATCAAGTTTTTATAACTGGGGTATGGGGTAAATTTAACAGTGGCGTTTTAGAATTAGATACTTCTTCTTATAAAAGGGGTGAAATTGTTGAATATAAAAAGAATAAAGGGGTGGGAGTTATGTGTTGTGATGGTATTATTTATTTAACAGGTTTTCAGTTTCCCACAAAGAAAGAAATTAACCACAAAGATTTTATTAATCGTTTTCAATCTGGTGTTGGTCAGTTCTTTTGTGTGGAGAAATAATTGTGAAAAATAAACTTTTGAACAAAATATTGACCATTGTTTTTATTTTATTCATTTTAGGAAGTAGTGCCTTTGCAAGAGTAAAAGTTGGAGTTGTACTTTCTGGTGGAGGTGCGAGAGGTCTTGTTCATATAGCTTTACTTGAAGCCCTTGAAAATGCCGGAGTTCCAATTGATCTTGTAGTTGGAACAAGTATGGGATCTTTAGTTGGAGGACTTTATTGCGCTGGTTATTCTCCAAGTGATCTTTTGAGGCTTCTAGAAGATAATAATTTGACTTATCTTTTTACTAAGTGGTCCACAACCCCAATAAAAAAGGAATATTATCCTTTTTTAAATTATGAAAATAATATTGGAAATATTGATATTCAGGGAAAAAGCTTTGTAGGTTTTTCTGGTTTTATTGATGATTCAAGAATAATGAGTTTTCTTTCTGAAAATTTAAACCATCTCGATAAAAATTTAAATTTTCTAACAGATTTAGAAACTCCTTTTATTTGTAATGGTACCAGTGTTTTAACAGGTGAAGAGGTTCTTTTTAAAGAAGGTTCTTTGGTTGAGGCTATGAGAGCTAGTATGGCCATTCCTATGGTTTTTAAACCCTATACCATTGATTCAAAACAGTATTGGGATGGTGGTATGGCAGATAACATTTCCGTAAAAACTGCTAAGAGTATGGGATGTGATATAATTATTGCCCAGAATGCAAATTATCGAGAGGATGAGGATAATCTTGAAGTAGAATCAATGAGTCAGACTATTGAACAGATACTTAAATTGGTTACCGAATTTGATGAAGATTATGTTAGACAAAATACCGCTGTATTCTTGAATCCCATAACAAAAGGTTTCGGAGTTTTGGAATTTGGTAGTCCAGAAGTTATTGTTGAAATAGGAAGAAAAGAAGCCTTACATTATGAAAAACAATTTGAACAGATAGCGGAAATTACAGGTAATACTAATAAGAAAGACCCTTCTAGAGTTGGTTCATATTTTTCTTTACCTGTAAGTAATAATGCTTTTTTTCCTGAAATTGATGAAAGTTCGTATGAAAGGTCATATTTAGGGCTAGGAGCTTTTGGATCTTCGTCTTTCTCCTATTCTCCTAGTACAAATAGTTTTTCTATGTCCTTTAATCCTTTGATAAGTTTAAATTTCAATAAAGAGTCTTTTGAAAATTCTCATTGGATTCTTAATCTTCATTTCTTGATTAAAGAAGGATTCCATACAGGGGTATTTGCTAAAGTTCCCCTAACTTCTCTCAGTAATATTTATTTTATCCCTTCAATAGAATTTGGATTTGGTGCTTTATCAATTCTGAGTTGTATTCAAATTCCAACATTGGACACTTCTTTTTCTTTTGGGCTAAAACTTATGAGTTCTTTGAGTTTAAAATCTAAATTTAAAAAGGTTCAAACAGTAAGTGCTTCGAAAAATAGTATCCAATTATCGATTAATCTTGGTACTATTGGAAAACCTTCTCTAGAAATAGAAAACTGGGAACCAGTTGTTTTTGTGAATCCCTCTTTAAGATTTGAAGGTTGTCTATATGATAAAGGTGAAGGGTTCCTTCTAAAAGAGGGTTATAAATTAAGCTATGGTGGAAGTCTTGGATTTTGGGAAAGGGGATTAACCTATGATTTTGGAATTGATTTAAAGCAATTTCTTCCAGTTAATGATAAGAATACATTTTTTTATGGAGTTAAGGCTAATACTAAGAGATTAGTAAGTTTGGTTGTAGCTTCTTATAACGATATGGGCTCAATTTCAGGGATTCCTGGTTATCCAATTTTTTCCTATTCTAAAGACATTGTTCTTTTTGAAATTGGTTGGCAATTTTGGCTTCCAACTGTAATTGATTCTTGTATTTATCTTAAAAGTAGTAGTGGTTTTTTTGACAGTAATAATTGTTTTGATACTATTGAGTATCCTTTAGTTGGAGATAAAGCAACCAAGCCTTTTGATAGGTTGGATTCTTTTGATTCGGGTCTTGCTTTAGGCTTTGGATTGAAAACACCTTTAGGTGATATAATTGCTGGTGTTGGAGCCAGCCTTAAAGGACATGTTAGTATTTTCATGGAGGTCTGGTAGGATGGAATATTTTAAAACATATAAAGAGTATTTAATAAAACGATTTGGTTCTAGTGTTTATAGAATTGGAGTTGACGCTGGGTTTTCTTGTCCTAATAGAGATAAAAATAGGCATGGTGGATGTATTTACTGTGATGAGTTAGGCTCTTCTGCTTCTTATGCAAGAGAAGAAGAAAGCTCTTTCACTCATGAAAGTCACTTTTTAAAAGATCCTCTTCTTAAAACTAGCCCTTTTGCTGATTTATGTGAAGAAAGGAGACTCTCTAGCATTGCTCAACAGATTGACCGGGGTAAAGAATTTGTTACTCGTAGATATAAGACAACAAATTACAGCCTCTATTTTCAAGCTTATTCCAATACTTTTGCACCCATTTCTGAGCTTAAGGAAATCTATGATTTTGCTTTGTCAAAAGGAGATTGGAAAGAGTTTATTATTTCCACCAGGCCAGATTGCACTTCAGATTCTGTAATTGATTTTATTTGTAGCTACAAAGATAGAGTGGATGATCTTTGGATTGAGCTTGGCCTTCAAAGTGGAAGTGACAGGATTTTGACTCTTATGAGAAGAGGACATGATGTTGCCTGCTATAAAAATTCGGCAAAAAGGGTAAAAGCTAAGGGCCTAAAGCTATGTACCCATATAATTATTGGTTATCCTTCGGAAACTAAAGAAGATTTAGATTTGACTATAAAAGCGGTAAATGAAAGTGGTAGTGATGCTCTTAAGATTCATAACTTGCATATTACTTCTCAAAGTGCTTTGTATAATGATTTTTTAGAAGGTGAAATCACAACATGTTCTACTTCTCGCCATATTCAAGATACAATTTATGTATTAAGACGTATAAGAAAAGATATTATTATTCAACGCTTAATTTGTGAAACTCCCGAGCATAGACTAGCAAGTCCACGTTTTTTTGATGATAAGTCACGGTTCTTAAGAAAACTAAAAGCTAACATGAAAGAATTAAATGCTTCTCAGGGGGATTTATGCAAAAAATAATAAGAAAAATTGCAATTGTTCTTACCATTTTGACTTTTATTCTTGTAAATGTGTTTTCTTTAAAACAAACTATTTCAAATCCCGTAATTTCGTCCATGAATGATAAAGTTGGCCATTTTATAGCATATTTTGTTTTAAGTTTTTTTCTGTTTTTCTGTTTCTTTTCAATAAATTCTTTAAAAAATAACAGCAAAAATAAGTTCTATCTTTTTTTTAAATCAAATTGGATAATTAGTATAAATAGCATTTTATTATCAACAATAGTTGGAATACTAATTGAAATTATTCAGCCCTTTTTCCATAGGTTTCGAGATCCTTTGGATGTTTTAGCTGATTTTTTGGGAAGTTTTTCTGCTCAAATTTTTATTTATATTTTTTTCTTTATTATTATTAAGAGTTTGTTTCTTAAAAAAAAATAAGATAATAATTTGGTATTACTGGACTTAATAAGTTTATGTGGATAAATTAGTGTTATGAAAAGATTTTTTTTGATATTAATTGTTTGTTTATTAGCAGTTCAGCTTTTTGCTATTAATCAGAATGATAGTGTTAGTGATAAGTTTGCTTATGCTTATGGAGCTTTGCTTTATAGTTCTATGGTAAGTAATTATCCTGATTTAAATTTTGATGTTTTCTTAGAAGGAGCGGCAGAGGCTTCAAAAGGTAAAAGTGCTTTTTCCCAAGAGGAAATAAAAGAGGCTTTTTCTTCTTATCAACAGTATCTTTATGAACAGCAAAATCAAGTTGCAACTGCGAATTTAGAGCAGGCTGAAAATTTCTTAAAACAGAATAAAAAGATTTCAGGTGTAATTACTACTGATTCTGGACTCCAATATAAAATTCTAAAACAAGGTACTGGTAAAACACCTGAACAAACAGATAGTGTTACTATCAACTATGAAATTATTTCAATGGATGGAAAGATTGTTGATAGTTCTTATGAACGAAATGAGCCCTCAATAAAAAATCTTGAAGATTTGGTCCCAGGGTTTAAAGAAGGGATTTGTCTTATGAAAGAAGGATCAAAATATCGTTTTTGGGTAGAACCAAGTCTTGGATATGGAGAAGAAGGAACTCAAACTGTAAGTCCTAACTCTTTGCTGATTTTTAATGTTGAATTGATTTCAGTCAATGACTGATGGAGGTAAAAAATGAAAAATAATAATTGGGGAAATATTAAAGAAATTATTGGGAGTTTGATAGTCGTATTTATTGGGTTTTTACTGATAAAATATTCTTTGAACTTTATGCAGATTATTGTATTAATTGGGGGTATTTTTGCTGTTGTTCATGGTTTAAGCGAATTATTTTCTTCTGATAAATTATCTTTTTTAGAAGATGAAAGAAAAATAAAAATTAATAAGGGTTTGAAAATTGAAAGTTTTATTTCTATTGTCTTAGGACTTTTTGCAATAATCTTTAATCTAGCTTTTGCAAAAGGAGTTTGGGTTATTTCAGCTTATACCATTGGAATTTATCTTGTTTTTGAGGCTGTAGTTAAACTAAGAATGGTTTTTGCTTTTAGAAAGTATGAGTATAATTCAAAAGGTGGGTTGATTGAGGCGCTTCTTGATTTATTTTTTGCAATACTTCTTTTCATTGCACCACAGAAAATCGGTGAAAGCTTTATGAAACTTGTTGGTTGGATAATTGTAATAGCTGGAGTGATAGGACTTCTTGTAGCTATTTTCTCAATGATAAGAAACCATAAAATCAAAGTAGCAGAAAAGGCTAATGAAGCAGAAGCTGAACCTTTAAACTAACCTTATATTAAATCATGTTCAAAAGTGAAAAGTATTCTTCCTGATAAAGTACTAGGTGTTTTATAAGGTTTAAACTTAAAATTCTTCTTTGTTTTTGAATCAGGATGAGCATTATTATAAATTTTATGAAGTTGCTTTAAATCTTCTTTAGTACTGCAGGTTTGAGCTTTTGTAAGAATGTTCCATAAGTAATCATAGGTATTTAATTTGTTGGATTTAGAGGTTTCTATTATGCTGTAATAGAGTGCATAAGCATCCGTTCCTGCATCATAAATACTAAAGTGAAACTTTTTTCCAGAATAAAGAAATTATTAACAATAAACACTATTTTTCTAGCATCTTTATTTTTTTATTAATAGTAATATATTTCTTAATATGAAGCCCACAATTAAGATGATTATCCAAATGTAAGTAAGAGCAAGCCATCTGTCAAATTCCGATACCCAGAAAGGAAAAATGTAGAATGTCAGAATCTTATGAATAAAACCCATAAATTGTATGCAAAGGCAAATACAGAGGTTGTAGGGCAAGTAAGAATGTGGGAAAAAACTGATTTACTCAAGCTACTGTGTGATTTATAACGAATTTGATAAAATTTCGATAATGGATCTGACTTTTCTTTTGCTAGTGCTTTAATGCACTCAATCCTTACAAAAAAGGCAAGAACCACTCTATATTTTGCTCATCCCTATTGTTCTAGCGAACGAGGAGAAGAATTAAGAAAACCATAACGGTATGATTAGAAGATTTCTTCCAAAAGGAACAGATTTTGAAGCTGTAACAAAGAGGACCATCAAAGAAGTACAAAATTGGATGAACTCCTATCCTAGGAAAATACTAAACGGAATTACTCCCTTTTAAGCTTTGCAAGAAGAAATTAAATAATTTTATCCTTATTCAACTTTCTTGAAGGCAATTTGCTATATTTTTAAAGTTCTCTTAGAATGTTCTAAAAGACCTAGAGTTCGCCTTAGGAAAGACTCAACATAATAAATTAGATAGATTTGATACTATTTGATTTATTGGGAAATTTTTAATTAACTAAAAATTATAAATATGTAATAGTTCTTCATCTAATTAATAGATAATTCGAATTTATTAGTATATAACTGTTTTAAAAAGTGCGCATTTGTGGTAAATTGTATATATAAAAAGTGCGTATTTGTAGTAAATAGTAAATAAAAAAAGTGCGTATTTGTGATCTTAGAATATAAAAGTGTAAAAAAAGGGGGTTCTTATGTTTAAAAGAAAAATTTATTCTAAATTATTAGAATGGAAAAAAGAATCAAAGGGGAAAACAGCTCTTTTAATTGAAGGTGCAAGACGAGTTGGAAAATCAACGATTGTTAAAAAGTTTGCTGAAAATGAGTATACAAGTTATGTAATGGTTGATTTAGCATATGCCTCGGCTAATATTCAAGATCTATTTAAAGATTTATCCGATTTAGATTACTTCTTTTTACAATTACAACTACAATATGCAGTAAATTTAGTCGAAAGGAAGTCCGTAATAATATTCGATGAGGTCCAATTTAATCCTCTTGCAAGACAGGCTATTAAACTTTTAGTGGAAGATGGTAGATTTGATTATATAGAAACGGGATCTCTAATTTCTATTCGAAAAAATGTAAAAGATATATTAATTCCAAGTGAAGAAAGAAAACTTCAAATGCATCCTATGGATTTTGAAGAATTTTTGTGGGCTACAGAAGATACAGATACAGCTAAACTATTAAAGAAAATGTTTGATAATAGAATATCTATAGGAGATGGGCAAAACAGAAATATGATGCGGAAATTTAGGTTATACATGTTGGTTGGAGGAATGCCTCAATCAATCCAAGCCTATGTAGAAAGTAATAATTTAGAAATTGTAGATCAAGTAAAAAGGGATATAATCAATTTGTATGAAGATGATTTTTATAAAATAGATTCAAAAGGAAAAATTTCAGCGTTGTTTGATGCCATACCCTCTGAATTAAATAAGCATTCTTCTAGCTTTCAAATTTCAAGTGTATTCCCTAATGACAGGAAAGATACTATATCTGAAGAAATATCAGAACTTAAATCCTCAAAGACTGTTGTTGCATCTTATAATGTTAGTGACCCCAATATAGGCCTATCAAATATGTACAATCAAGATAAATTTAGGTTTTATTTAGCAGATACAGGGTTGCTTGTTACACTTATTTTCAAAGATAAAGATTTCACTGATAATATAATTTATACAAAATTATTGAATAACAAATTGCCTGTCAATTTAGGTATTTTATATGAAAATGTAGTTGCACAAATTCTAGCTGCTAATGGGAATAAACTATATTTTCACACATTTTATGATAAAATACAAAAACGAAATTATGAAGTAGATTTCTTAATTGTAAAAGAAGATAAAATATGTCCTGTTGAAGTAAAAGCTTCTAGTTATAAGGCTCATAAGTCGTTAGATATGTTCTCTGAAAAGTATTCTAAAAGAATTAAGGAGAAAATCTTAATATATACGAAAGATTTAAAGATAGAAGGCGATACCTTATATTTACCTGTATATTTAGCAATGTTTTTATAAATATTAACTAAATCCGTAAAATTAATATTTAACAAATCATAATGATTTTTCATCTGGAACTTGTCCCCTCAGTACTATTAACTATCATATTTGGAATTAGAATATTTGAGGAGATAATTAATTAACTCTTTATATCAAAGGTTTTGTTATATGAAATTTTTAGTAATTTTTGCTAAGTTTTACAAATTTCAAAAATCCTTTACCACTAAAAAATATTTGTCCACTGGTTTAAAATTAGCGATTAATACGATGAAAAAGTGAAGCTTTGAATTAGCTTTACATTAAATCATGCTCAAAAAGGGAAAAGTATTCTTCTTGAGAAAATATTAGGTGATCTAAAAGATTGATTCCTAAAATTTTACTGGCTTCCATTAGTTGTTTTGTTACTGTTTTATCTTCTTCAGAGGGTACTAAAATTCCAGAAGGGTGGTTGTGTGCCACTATAATAGAGGTTGCTTTTTCTTTAAGGGGCTGTGAAAAGACTTCTCTTGGATGGACCAAGGTTCTATTTACTAGTCCTATTGAAACTACTTTAATTTCCATGAGTTCATGAGCTCCATTAAGTGATGCACAAAGAAAACATTCTTGCTCTCTTTCTGCATAATGACGAATGTAGGGGTATAAATCTCCTGCATTACGTATTGATCTTCTTTTGATTGGAATACGCCTTCTTCCAAATTCTAGGGAAGCTTTTATTATTGTAGCTTTTGCTTTTCCTATTCCTGGAATTTTCTGAATTTCATTGATGTCAATTTCAGAGTCCGTGCTGGTCATATCTAAAAGATCTAAAAGTTTTTTTGCAAGAGTTTGTACCCCATTTGTTTTATTTCCAGAACCTATGATAATACATAACAGTTCTAAATCACTTAATGAAGATGCTCCACAACTTTCAAGTTTTTCTCTTGGACGACTTGAAGGTGGTAATTCTTTGATTGTTGATGCTTTAATAATATTTGTATTGTATCTCATATAGTGTAAGCAAAAAAAGTGAAAAATATCTTGAAATTCTGAAAAAAACGCCCAGATTTGTGTGGGAAATAATTATTGACTTGTGGTTTTTCAGGTGGTATAAATACTGAGAGAGAGGCTCTGACACATTTATCTTCATGTTGGGCTTTTTTCTTTTTTTATATAATTTTTTACCAAAAATATGGAGAAGTTAAATGAAAGGGAAAGTAATTGTAGCAATAATGATTATTGCAATGCTAAGCCTCTTGGTTTCTTGTTTTGGTCCTACCCGTACCGAAGCTTTGTTTTCTGCTTTAGAAAATAATGCTAGTCTGTCAGAAATAACAAAACTCATTAAAGCTGGTGCAAATGTCAATGGTGAAAATTCTTATGGGATCACACCATTACAGTATGCAATTTCAAGAAATATGGATCCCAAAATTAATCTTGCTTTGCTTGAAGCTGGTGCTGAATTTAATGTCATTAGTGTTGATCGTATGACACAGTTGCTGTTTGAAGCAATAGACTCCTCGTCGCCAAAACTCATCTTATTTCTGATTGAAAAAGTTGGTATTGATGCCAATACAACAGATTTCTATAAAAATAAAAATGATCGCAGTGGCATGACGCCATTAATCTATGCAACATCAAAAAAGGCTAATTTTGATATCATCTCAGCCTTGCTTGAAGCTGGAGCGGATGTCAATGCTGCTATAAGTGAGGATAAAAATTGGACACCATTAATGTATGCATTGTCAAATGGTGCAAGCCTCGATGTCATCACCGCTTTGATTAAAGCTGGTGCCGATGTAAATTTTGAATATCATTATCCTAAAACTGCATTAATGTCTGCATTATTAAGTGGTGCAAGCTTTGATGTTATCACTGCTTTGATTGAAGTTGGTGCCGACGTAAATTTTGAAGACTTTTGTGATAAAACTGCATTGATGGTTGCCTCCGAGAATACCAAATATCCTGAAGTAATTACCGCTCTGATTGATGCGGGCTCCGATGTCAATAAAAAGGATTGCAGTGGCATGATGCCATTGCTCTTTGCTATGAAAAACAAAGCAAACCCGGATGTCATCATCACGCTAATTAAAGCTGGAGCGGATGTCAATGCTGAAAATAAAGAGAATTCCATGACGCCTTTGTTATATGCAACGGCAAATAATGCAGGTCTTGATATCATAAAAGCTTTGATAAAAGCTGGTGGCGATGTCAATGCAAGAAGTTCCTATAAACCCGACTGGACTAATAATCGGGCTTATGATGGTATGACGCCTTTGTTATATGCAACGGCAAATAAAGCAGATTCGGATGTCATCATTACGCTAATTGAAGCTGGTGGGGATATTAATGCAAAATATGGCAACGATAAAATGACTCCACTGTTATATGCGTTAGAGACGGGAGCTAATCCTAATACCGTTATTGCTTTAATTGCAACTGGTGCTGATGTCAATGCAAGAAGCACTTATACTAAAGGTTGTTCCACAGTAAGATATTCAGATGGTATGACCCCATTGCTGTACGGTGTGAAAAATAGTTTTAATTTAAATGTCATTTCTTCTTTGATTAATGCGGGCGCTGATGTTAACGCTAAATATGGGTTTAATGGTATGACTCCATTAGTCTATGCAATAACAAACAATGCGGATTTTGAAATTATTAATGCCTTGATTGTTGCTGGCGCAAATGTAAATGTAGAAGATTCTGAGAGAGTAACACCTTTGCTTTATGCAACAGCAAATGATGTAAGCTTGGAGATTATCAATGAATTGATTGAAGCAGGCGCTGATGTCAATGCGAGGATAAAATATCGGGGAACCGGCTCTAATTGGTTGGATAGGATGTCTTCACTGATGTATGCCATAGAAAATACTGCGAATCTTGAAGTTATTATTACTTTGATTGAGGCTGGAGCAGATGTCAATGCTATAAATAGTGTAGATAGTATGACGCCTTTATTGTATGCAATGGAAAAAAACATAAACCCGGATGCCATTATTACTTTGCTTGAAGCAGGAGCTGATGTTAATGTTAAAAGTCTTAATGGAATGACTCCGTTACTTTATGCAATTTCAAATGATGCAAGTGTCAATGTCATCACTGCCCTGATTGAGGCTGGTGTCGATGTTAATGCAGTAGGTGAGGATGGTAGAACCCCATTGTTGATAGTAACATCGAAAGACACAGCCTCAGCGATTATAATCACTTTGCTTGAAGCTGGAGCTGATGTCAATTTTGAAGGCCGTTTTGCTAAAACTGCATTGATGTATGCCTCCGAAAATACCACACATCCTGAAGTAATTACCGCTCTGATTGATGCGGGCTCCGAGGTCAATAAAACAGATTTTTTTGGGATGACTTCATTGATGTATGCAGCAAAAAATACTACAAATTCTGAAGTAATTTTTGCTTTGCTGAAGAGTGGCGCCGATACGGGAATAATAGCTGGGGATAAGAAAGCTATCGATTATGCTAATGATAATAAGAATTTGATTGGTATCACAGAGTATTTGTAATTTATCAGATTTTACAAAGTGAATTGATATTTTTAGCATTGTAAATGAAAAATAAGAGTAACTGTACAACAATAGAAGAAATCTTGAAGGTGGTAATTCCTTGATTGTTGATGCTTTAATAATATTTGTGTTGTATCTCATATAGTAGAAACAAAAAAAGTGAAAAATATTTTGAAATTTTTCACTTTTGTCCTGTTATTGACAAACTAAAAATAAAAGGTCTTAATTGTAAAGAAGTTTATCTTTTTGGATGTGTAGCTCAGTTGGATAGAGCGCTTCCCTCCGGAGGAAGAGGCCGTGGGTTCGAATCCCGCCACATTCAAATATTTATTTCTTTTTTTTTAGAAGTTCAGCAAAGGGATTATAAGTATCATTATCAAGGTCATCTTGACTTTCCATGTACTTATTAATTGCATCTTCTTCCTCAATTGATTTAGTTGGACTTAAAGCAATCCTGCGAGCTTCTGTATCAATCTCATCTATTTGGACTGACATTTTATCACCCTTCTTATAAACTTTACCAAGATTAGTATTTTCACCAGTGTTGGGAAGTTTTGAAATAAAAATTAAGCCATCCATTCCAGGCTCCAAATTTACAAACAAACCAAAGTTAGCTAT
>Ga0172377_10005649_pt1 | contig 12869 bp, 34 predicted proteins | sample Pumphouse3metaG_FD_119749 | JGI IMG/M metagenome (GOLD analysis project Ga0172377, IMG submission 119749) | Leachate microbial communities from a municipal landfill in Southern Ontario, Canada - Pumphouse #3 metaG | ecosystem: Engineered > Solid waste > Landfill > Unclassified | place: Canada... | reverse complement strand
TTATGGATATCGTGATAGATGGTCCATATATAGAAGGTATGAAAACAAATAGTTTTCCGGCAAGTAGGAATCAGAGAATAATTAATAAAGAAGTGAAATAATTGGCAAGAAAAATAGAAGACCTTACTGGAAAAAAATTTGGGGGAATGGACGGTTCTTAGATTTGATTGTAAAACCAAACATAATGAGCCAAAATGGATATGTAGATGTTCTTGTGGAAGACAAAAGTCCGTTTTTGGAAAAGGACTTATACACGGAGGATCTAAAAGTTGTGGATGTAAAAACAGGATAGATATGGTAGGAAAAAGATTTGGAAGATTAATAGTAATTAAAGAGGTTGTTCCTCATAAGAAAATTGCCAAATGGGAATGTTTGTGTGACTGTGGGAATACTTCACAAGTACAAGGAACAGATCTGAGGAGAGGAAAGGTTGTTAGTTGCGGATGCTATAAGGATGAAGTAAACCATGAACGCAGAACCAAAGATATGACTGGCAAAAAGTTTGGTCGTCTCACAATTTTAGAACACGCTGGGAGCGATAAACACAATTGTGCTCATTGGTTGTGCAAATGCGATTGTGGAACAATAAAAGTAATATCTGGTCAGGCGATAAGGCGAGGTACTGTCATAAGCTGCGGGTGTTATCAGAGCGAATGTACTCGCGAGCGAGCAAAGGCTCCCGAGTTTGGTGAAAAATATAAAGGTAGAAAGAACCCGAGCTTTGGTATTGTTAGACACGGCAAGGGATGTTGGTATCCTCTTCCAAATAACACAACAATTTGGATACGATCTACGTATGAAAAACGAGTCCTAGATTGCTTAATAGATTTTGATATTGATTTTGAGTATGAACCCCGAACATTTGATCTCGGAGAAAGTACTTATACGCCCGATATATTTATGCCAGAGTATAATTTATTTTGGGAAATAAAAGGCTATCTTAGAGAAAAAGATAGATTAAAACTAGAAAAATTTAATACCACATTTTCTAATATAAATATTAATGTAATACAAATAGACGATATTAAAGAACTAGAAAACAGTACAGATCCAATTGATCCTAGTTTATATGGGACTGAATTAAAAAATTACTTGGAGAATTTAAAATGATCATAGACAATACGTTTTCAGACGAATTTGATAGTTGGTATAGCGCATTTAATCAAACCGAAAATGGTAAAAAGTTACTTGATATTGAAGGGATATCAAGAAGATGTCTTGATGCAGGAGAAATGAGTCACTCGTATTTTACAAAAAAATTTATAGATGTAACAATTGATGCCAATGCTAATTCCGGCGAAAGTAAGAATCCGAATGCATATGGATCTGAAATTGTAAAAGGAATTCAAAAAATGGAAGGGATGTACTTGCTCCATAGGTACGGGGTCCGACGTTTTGGATTGGATCGTACGAATAAATTGCTTTCATCAATTGTTAGTGGGGATTTATATTTTCACGACAGCTCTTCAACCGGAATTCAAGAGCCTTATTGCACTAGTATAAGTACAACTGAAATTATGAATGAAGGAAGACCATATGGGCAATTACATAGTTTGCCACCTAAGCGGGCTGCTTCGTTTATAGGGCAGGTTGTTGAAATGGTTATGGATGCTTCGACTGAATTTGCGGGAGCAATTGCTATAGGTGATTTATTTGTAAACTACTGTTATTACTCAAAAAGAGAAAATAGATCTGATAGAGATATTTTGGATGACTGCCAGCGTCTTATTTTTATAGTAAATAATAAATTCCGTATCGCAAGTCAGAGTCCATTTACAAATTTATCTATATTTGATAGACCAAATTTGCAAAAATTATTTGACTTATATATCTATCCGGATGGATCTAAACCTGATTTTGACTACATAATGTATGTCCAGAAGTTATTTTGTAGATGGTTTTCAAAAGGAGATCCGGAAAGCAATTTTCCTTATAGATTCCCTGTGGTTACATTAAACGTATTGGTAGATGAAAACAAAAAAGTAGTTGACGAAGATTTTTTAAATTTCGTGTCAGAAGTAAATTGTGAAAAAGCTCCGTTTAATATATATGTAAATTCTGGAAACAAAATCAGTTCGTGTTGCAGACTTTTAAACGATTTAGATAATATGCCTAAAGTCGACACGTTTGGAAACGGATCTATTGGGAGTATTGGTAGTGTCAGAGTCGTTACTATTAATCTTCCTAGAATTGCAATAAAAGCAAGCGGAGACGAGGATAAGTTTTTCAAAGAATTATACATACAACTAGAAAATGCACGTGACTTACTCCAAATTCATCGCGAAGATATCATTAAGAGAAGAATCTCTGTTGGATTTTTGAAGTTTTTTAATCCTCTTAAATGGCTTAATATAAATCGGTATTTCAGTACTTTTGGTATAATTGGAGTATACGAAACAAATAAATTTATGGGGCTCGATATCCAATCTCAAGATGGTATAAATTTTACTACAAAAACACTTATGTTTATTGAAAACTTTGTTAAAAAAACAAGTAAAGAACAAGGAATTCCTGCGAATACAGAAGAAATTCCCGGAGAAAGCGTAGCTGTAAAGTTTGTCCAAAAGGATAAGGTTTTGTTTGGGAAGGAAAATATTCCATTCGAGCTATACTCAAATCAATATCTGCCTCTTATCGCGGACGCGACACTACCAGAACGAATTGAAATATCGGGAAGATTCCAAGATATTTTATCTGGTGGAGGAATACTTCACTTGAATGTTGCAGAAAAAATAACAGATCCTTCTACGATGAAACAACTAATAGAGTATTCTGTACAAAAAGGAGTTTCTCATCTTGCGGTAAACTACGGTTTTGGAGAGTGTGAAGATGGACACGTTACGGTATGTGGCAATTCACAAATTTGTCCAATTTGTAAAAAGAAAATTATTTCATGGACAACTAGAATTGTAGGCTATTTCACGAAAGTAGATTCTTGGTCCAAAACTCGCCGAGAATACGAGTTTCCGAAGAGGGTGTTTAAATAATTTTTAATATGGAGGGAATCCTATGAGATACGAAAGAACCCCAAAAGTAATGAGAGCGAGAGAAATTTTTCATAAAGAATGTCCAAAGAATGTGTATTTTACAGTTTCTAAACCCAGAAAAGACGGAACCTTTAGAATAACTGGATGTGTACATTCTTTCTTAAATGATGGATTGAAGGACGATTATCTTGTTTTCTCAAAAGATGTCGAAATTATAGAGCGAGGGCAAATATGAATCCCTATGCCTCCAAACTTTATACTCGCATTCAAGAGAGAAACAAGAGACAAACCGTAACGGCAGATTCTCTTTTTGAGAATAAAACTTGGAAAGCAACAGAAAAGATTTTAAATGCTCTCCACGAACTTCAAGCGGAAGGTTTAATTACTACTAAATCTATTACTATACACGGAAAATTTGCGACAGAACTTATACCAAAAGATGGGTATGAGGAGCACAAAAGAGTAATAGAAAAGATTGAAGAGAAAGAATCTGTTCCTCAAAAGAAGAGGAAATATCAAAAAAGGAAAGTGAAGAGAGGTGTAATAATATGAAGTGTGATAGTTGCGGAAAAGACTATGAGCGAAGGGATCTTTTAATTTGTGGATATACTATTCTGAAATCTCTCCCAATATATGAATGTAAAATATGTTGGGTAACTTATGCTGCAAAACAGTTTCCTAATTCTCAAATAAAGGTCACTGTATGATCACTCTTGAAGATCTTGCAACTCAATCAACCAGAACAATTCTGGAGAGAATCAAAACGGAACCAGTGGAGAACCAAGAGCCTTCTTTAAAAGACCTAATGAGGATGTATGATAAGCTTTATAACAGATCGGATTTTAAGAAGTACTATGAATGCGAGCCGTTAGAGGAGTAAAAAACATGGGAATAATTATTTATTTTAAGGACGGAAGTCAAATTGTTGATGAGGAGATCCCCGATTCCAACTCGTTTTGTTGGACATTTGACAACTCGCGACGGTGGTATATGTCTAAAGATGGCGTCGCTTTTAATATAAATGAAATTATAAAAGTAGAGAACGTTAAGGAGTAGACACATGCGTCTTTGTTCCAAGTTAGATTGCCCCGATAGAGAGGGAAAGGGATATAAATGTTTGAAAACTACGTTTGAGTGCGTAGGAGAATACACAGAAGCTATGCTTCGGAGTGCAAATGTTGGAGAAAAAGACATTGAGTCTATGAAAGAATTGGGACTACTTGTGAGGGAGTAAAAGGTATGTGGTATGATTATACTTGCAAGTCTTGTAATAAAAAGTTTAAAATAAAAGACTTATATCTATATCCCGAAGACGATGATGAAGATGGATATGTTTATCCTTTAATGGCTGAAAAAGAGTTGTGCCACTTTTGTTTTAAACGTGAAGAAGAGTTGACACAAATAAGAATCATATCAGACCTTCTTGACAGTTTTAATGAACAACAAAAAGACCTTTTCATTAAATTTACTGAGCTAAATTACAATAAAGTTAAAGAACTTCTTGAAACTCACTTTAAAGGAGAAGATGGAATACGAACATGGGGATTGTGGTAAAACATGAAACAAATTCTTGTTAAAATAGAAACAGACAACGATTTTTGTGGCAATTGCCACGCGCTTGGGTGGGTAGCTCTCAGAGGAGACGAAAAATATGATAACCCATCCTGTGGAGTTTTTAATGAAGATTTGGATTCTGATAGAAAATATGGGATCTATAGGTGCCAATCGTGTTTTGATGCGGAAACAGGAGGGGAATAATTGTGTCTCAATTGGAGTCTGTTGAAGAAAAAGTTCGGCAAGGATACTATAAAAATAAACTTAAGTATCCAAATTTCGATAATGTTAGAAAACTTTTGAATAATTTAGGGAATCTTATCCTTTTATCTGAAGAAAGTGGAATTTCTATTCGATTTATAATGGAAAAAGTTTCTCCCGCTCTTCTCGAATACGATAAAAAGAATCAAGAATATAGAGAATATTTAGAAGAAGATCGCCGCCTGTCAGATCTATTTCGAAAAGATCTCATTGATGAAAACGGCACAAAAGACAACCCATATGAACCAGAAATTTTTGCTCTAGCTTATGAACAAGGACACTCTTCTGGACTTGGTGACGTTGCGAGTATTTATTCCGATCTATCTTATAGATTTACATATCCTCCGAGGGAAGAATTATGTCTCTTTCGTTAGAAGTTAAAGAGTTGGAAGAAATTTGTACCGCCTACGGGAAAGTATTCTTTCTTATGAGAAAAGAAATGCGAGGGTTTGAGTGCTTGGATGATTCAGTATTTGTTCCTAAAATAGAATATTTCCAGACACTTCATCTTAATAAAAAGTTGTGCTATTGTGCATTTCCTTATGATTGTAGATATTACGAGGATTGCGTAAGAGACAACTGCAACGCCGAAGAATGTGACAACGGATATCCATGTAGGAGGAGCTAAAATGGAGAAGGGAGATAAGGAGAAGGGAGATAAGGAGAAGGGAGATAAAATACCTATTTTAGTGGGGTGCGGATTTATTCTTACGTTTTTACTCTTGGCAGCGTATCTTGATTATAACCCCAATCAAGAAGTCCCCGAACAATTTAATAGTAGAGACTTAATTTCTGGTGCTCCTATGCCAGATACTCTTATGCCCCTAGAGATAATTTTAACATCCCGAAATGGAACCAATCAGACTTTAAACGGGTATATTTTCAATTCCTCTGTTAGAAGAGAGGTGATGTTTCTGAATATAGATGAACTTAATAAAATGGGAATTAAGGAGGTCCGAGTTTGGACAAAGCCTTAAAATTTTTAAAGAATGAAATATCCCGCGATCCATATTCATTCTTGGCTATGGTTCTAAGTATGACCGGAGCATATTTCACTTCAGATCCTAGTAGTTTTCTGAGAAGTTTGGGATTTGGGATCTGGTTTATATCTAATCTTTTAATCGGATTAGGATTTTACAAAAATAAAAATTGGTTTATGGTTGCTACATTCGCTTTCTATGAAATAATGAACTTACGGGGAATTTATTCGAATTGGGGATAACAAAAATGATCGATATCGAATCTTGGTGTATTTTTATGTTATTGCCCACAATATTAATATGTGGATCGCTTTTCATTCCAAATAGCGGGGTGTCCACTGCCGATCTTTTTAACGGGAAATCTGTCTATGGATCAGAAGAGTTCTGTCGCGCTTCTAGAAATTGGTGGATTTCAGATCTGATGATATTAGTAGGAATTATAATATTTATTTATGGAATTTTAATGGAGATGCCTTAAATGTGTTACTATATTTGTCCAAGTTGTGGTGAATTGACTTTTGACGAAGAAATAGATGAAGATATTTCTGTTGGAGGTATGGGACTTTGCGGATGCGAGTATATGGATTTAGTTTGGGATCACGAAATTAAGGATTTTGAACCTATATATTATAAATTCTACACCGCGTGGGTTCCAATTTCTGAGTCAATTTATGAAAAGTTAAGTAAGGTTGATAACGATGTTATCAGACTAAAGATGTTTGGTACAATCCAGAGGGAAGATCTTTTATGAGAACGATATTTGTTGGTATGGTTAATGATGAACCTGTTTGTGTGGCGGAAACGGGTAATGAGGCAGATGAGGGAGCATACAAAGTAGCGGCAGCACTTGGGTATTTAAACGACAAAGAATCTTTTTGTCATATTTGGATAGCGGAAGTTCCTTTCATTCAAGACCATCAAGATTAAATAGTATTAAAACTCTTAATCATTAGAGGTGAAAGTCCAATGGTTAAGAAAAAGCGGAAGGGTCAACCTTTTGATGTCAAAACTCTAGAAAGGAAAAGACTTCAAAAGCAAGAGCGGCAATGGGAACGAAGAGATCATGCAGAAGTTATAGACCCTGATAAAGTTCCAGATTGGCAAATTGATCTCTGGATCAAAGAACAAAGAAGCTATCAAGTTTTAGGACAAATAGAAATATTTGGAATTCCTAATATTCCTATACTAAAATATCAAATGAAAATTTATTTGGGAATACATCACGCGAGCCCCAAAGAAGTGATCGCGGAACTGCGTCACGATTATACCAACTATGATTATTTAAGAAGAGGAAAAAGCCACAAAATAGTTCGTATGTTGTTTTGCGAGGTAAACCGAAAACTTTGTAAAGCTGTAGGTTACGACTACGACTATGACGAAAAGTGGATGGGCAAACGAAAACTAGAGAGAATGGGCAAGAATCCTTTATTAGTTACAAACAAAAAGAATTTAGAATTCTTTTATGGAGGGAGATAGGATGATCAACTATATTAAACCCGACTGGTATAAAAACGGAATTTCCAGCGAGAATCTAAAAAGTTTTGATATTTCTGTAGCAAAAGAAGAAATGTTTAAGATCATAGATGAAAACAATCAAAGATATAAAGACGAGCAGAAAATAGTATCTGAAATTTTAAGACTAATAGAGTTGGTTTATGGAAAAGACTCTTCTTTATATAAATATTTTATTAAAAATGGGAGAATTGAACGTCCTCCAAGTATAGATCTTTCCCTTAGTAATCTTGAAGATAGAAAGAAGAAAATTCTAGACGAAGAAAAAAAGAAAGAAAAAGATCTTGGTTTAGAAAAAGAAAAGGCAAAGCTTTTAGTTGAAGCGGTAATTTACTGTCAGCAAAATGGAAAAACTTTTGGAGTAGATTTTACTGAATCTGACGCAATTGACGTAGCAAATAACATAGCTTGGGATCTTGAAGTTAAAAATAGAATGAGCGGAACAGACTACGTTTCCTTCGGAGGAGATGATAATTGCGAAGACTGTTTTGGTTGGGACGGAGAATCCAGAAGATGTTCATGTGGGAATCGTAGAGTGAGCTGGGAGTTTGAGGGAAACTTTAAAAACCCTTATGTTTATGCACAGGCGTGGTAAACAAATGAAACTCAAAACCGTAATGGATGCACTTCTTTCTATAAAAGAAGATATTGATAAAATGAACTTAGGCAGCGCGAAGAGGCAACTATATGTCTTACGAGATTCAATAAACAGAAATGGAATCGAAGTAACTCAAAACGTAATGCCGGAATATCCTCTATATGGAGATTGTGGCGGAGTTGACGAAGAGAAATGGGAAGATTTTATAACAGAGGAATAAACGATGGTAGACCCAGAACTAACAGTTGATCTGATGGAAAGGGAATGTATCATAAAGAAACCCGAAACAAATCTATGTAAACATTGCTATTATTTCGTATATTATCACGATTATTGGGAGGAGTCAGTTTTTGGTTGTAAAAGAGAAAAACTGGAGAATCCAAATATCGACCTAGTAATTGGAGGAGAAAGTAATTACCAAGAACCGCTTGACTGTTACAAAGAACGATCTGATTCTGAAAGGTGCGGGTCCGAAGGCAAATTTTGGAGGAGAAAAGCGTGAAAATTTTTATTGGTGCAACAACCTGCAAGATTCCAAATAATTATTATCCCAACGATGTAATAACTCACGATGTTCTTTTTAAAGATGGAATTGAAATTAACGACGATATCTTGCGGTTGTATTATAGAGATGAAATTGTTAAAGACGAAATAGAACATGTGATAGATGCAGTTTTGTTTAAAATTCGGAACCAAATTAAACAAAAGATCTTCGAAGAAATAGAAGAAAAATTGAGAAAGGATGAGTTCTTTTGATTGAAATGAAGTTTGGTGTTCCCGCAGGTTTTAAAGATAGAGTTTTGGCTGTCTTAACAGATAGTTCTACTTCTTTAAAGAATAAACTAAACGTCTTAGGATTTTCCTGGAACCCAATGGGTGGATTCTGGGCAAGGGGAGGATCTCTTCAACCTCACGTTATAAAAACTTTACAATCTTTTGGAATACGACCTTCTCCCGCTGTTATTGAGGAATACAACCAAAAAACAGTGTTTAGACCCATTAGGGCGTTTGAAGATAATTTTAAATATGAAATGCTGTTAGATTATCAAAAAGAGGCTTTAGAGTTTGCGAAAACGGCAAAATCATGTATAATAGCCCTGGCAATCGGACTCGGCAAGACCCCCACCGCGATTGGATACGCAGACTTTCTTGGACAAAAGAATTTGGTTGTTTGTCCCGCCTCCCTCAGAGGACAATGGTTTAACGAGTTAGTAAAATTTAATAACAAAGAACCAAATAGAATTGTAATTGATGGTTCTAAAGAAAAGCGAAAAAAACAATGGGAAGATGCTAAAAATTGCCAATATGCTATTTGTTCTTACGATTTAATGAGACAAGAAGGAGACTTAAAAGAAGCTAAAAAATATCTAGATGGAACGGGACTTTTGATATTTGATGAGATTATGTTGGTAAAAACTTCTGGGTCGCAAAGAACAAAAGCGATCAAAGAGTTGAGGGAATCTGCGTCACTAGCTATTGGGCTCTCCGGAACTCCAATTGAAAATTCGTTGGGAGAATTTTATACAATTTTAAATATAGTGAGCCCTAATTTTCTCCCATCTTACGAAAGATTTGCGGAAATATTTCTCATTAGAGAACTAAAACAGGGGATGGGAGGAAAATCTTATTGGGTTACTCACGGAGAAAAAAACGTAGATGAATTTAGAGATTTAATTAAGCCTCTCGTAATCCGTAGGGAAAAGAGAGAATGCCTAGATCTTCCGCCAGCAAGTACTGTAATAAGGCAAGTAAAGCTTTCAAAAGAACAAAAGAGAATAGAAAAAAAACTACTTGAACTCGCAAAAGAAGATCCCGAGAATATATTAAAGTACTTTACTTACGCAAGAGAGAATATCATAAGTCCAGATTTGTTACCTTTAAATTTCGAGAAACCCAAAGGGCTAGACATATGGGCAAAAATATTAGAAGAAGGATCTGGTATAGAATATTCTCCCAGCCGCATTCAATTACTATTGGAAGGCAAATTAAACCCCGAAGAAATTGAATTGACTCCAAGACTCCAAGAAATTGCAAGTATCCTTGTGGAATCTGGCAAAGAGAAAATAATCATTTACTCTCCTTATGTGAAGGCATTAGAACTCGTTAAACGATGTGTTCTCAAAGAACCTTGCGCTATGCTTATTGGAGGGTGTAACCCGGAGGCAGAAATCGAGAAGTTTAGGGGAAATACTCGTGTTCTTTTAATGAGTTCTTCTGGAGAAACAGGACATAATTTGCAAATGGCAACACTGATGTTGATTTGTGACAGACCTTACAATCCGGGGAAGCTGTCTCAACTCCGGGGGAGGATCGAAAGGAAAGGACAGACTCATCCGATGACGTTTTATGAATTAAACAGTTCAAGTGTAATAGAATCTAGAGTGAACAAAATCCTTGAAAAGAAGGAAAAACTATCGGAAAGGGTATTGGCAAAAGAAGTGATGAAATGAATTATAAAATGTTATGGATTGGAACCATTTTATTTTTTGTATCTATGTATTTAGGATCTATAGGAGTACTCGCGTACCAAGGAAGAGATGTTCAAACCGTTGGAGTAACTTTAGTGTTATGCGGATTTTTATCGTAGAGGCGATGAAATGAATAAATATTTAGTGTATATTATTTATATTATACTTTTATTGATTAGCTCATTTGGTGGTCTTGCAGCAGGAATTTTGGGGCTTAGCGGCATTGCTATCGTGTTTGTTGGTGCGTCGGAAAACAGTGCTCTTCTTGTTGTGTTTGGAGCGGTAATTGCGATGATAGGGATTTTTCTATTAAAAATATGTATAGCGCTTGATCCAAGTAGAGTAAATCTTGAAAGGCTCTAATCCATATCCTTAAATACTATTAAATCTACTAAGTAAGATATGCCCCGAAAACTCAAATCTTATCATGTACGTCCTGACCCAGATGAATGTGAAGGGTTCTCAATCGTTGCTTACACAGCAAAAGATGCGAAGAAACTTGCATGGAAAAATCATTCCCTAGAATTATATGACTGGATCGACATTCGAGTAAACCTTCAGAAATGGGTTGATGTCTCGGGACTAGAAGAGGGACATTTGATAGAAGAATTCGATGGACTAAAAAGAGGATGTTACTCGTGCATTCCCGAAGCGATTTGCCCTGTTTGTGGTGAACTAAAAACTGTCCAGTTTGATAACGGAATAGTTGGATGCTGGGAATGTATAGATAGAGAGGGGAGATAAATGGCAGATCAATATAAAACTCCATATAGGGTTGAGACATTAGCAAAAGAGAAGATAAAAGTTATTGATAGTGGTAAATATAAGGGAGAAACAATGGTTTCAGACTCCGCAATTGACATAATATTCTTTGACGATAAAATAATCATAGATTTTGGAGAAGAGGCTCGTTTACATTTAGAAAACAGGTATGTTGATAGACTAATTAATTTATTAACGATGCATAAAAAGCATATTAGAAATAAAGGAGGTTTATAAATGATTGAACTCCATAATCTCAATAAAAGAATTAGAGAAAAGATTAACATATGGGACCATCTTAAATTTGCAGATATGTTTGTTTGTCCAGTTTGCGGACACCAAATTCAAAAAGATAAAATGGAAACTCCCTACGATTTCGAAGAGCGATGCAAAGACCATATAATGGAGTTTTGTTATGCTTATTAAAAATTATTTTCCTCCAAACACAAAAACGAACGAATTTAATGTTACTGGCGAGGTCACCACTACAGAGTATGGAACATTTAAGTTTAAAATAATTGAAGATCCAAAGATAGAAATTAGGTTTAAAGACAATATAATTACGGAAATAAACTGGGTTTATTCTATAATTTTAGAAAATGGAACACCGGGACGAATGTGGGAACGGAGATATACATATGGTAGACATTGAGAAGTTAAATAATACAATCGAAGAGGCGGAAAAGTTCCTTAAGAAAGCAAAAGAACTTAGAAATCTTATGGAAGAAGATAAAAAAAGAGAGATGGAAAGTAAAGATTACTATTACTCATCTGGAAATCCTAAAGAATCTGGTGCCGTCCGTAGAGCCAGTATGGACCTCACACGAAGTCTTGCAGACTTAAGGAGGTACTAGAAATGTTTAAATTATGGAAAATACTTCCATATTTTATTCTGGTCAGATGGATAAAATCTAGATCAGATATGGATTTCGCGCTTCTTAAAATTACATCTTTTGGAGCTAAGAAGGAATACAAAGGAACAATAAAACAGTTCGACGATGGAGAATATCTATTCATTTCAGATGAAAACGAACTACTTCAAAGGAAAAGAGAGCTTTCATCTAAATTAAGAGCCGTAGAAAACGAACTAGAAAAATACGAGGTAACAGTAAATGTTCCTGAAACATGATATTGTCCTTATTTTTAAGGGAGAAGATTTTGATGGAAATAGTCTGGTTAACAAGCGAGCGAAAGTAATAAATCCATTGACACCTACTTCTAAAGATGCCTGTATTAGAGTTGAGGGAATGAACCACGATTTATTTTTCCCTAAAGAATGGATGAAACTGGCGGAGAGGAGAAAATGAACATTATATTAAGTCTTGGATTAATTGGGCTTATTGTTAGTATTATTCTTGGCGGAATTTGTATTCTTTCTCATAAAGAAAGACCTTATCTAGCTGCAACAGCGAGCATCCTTTTTTTTTGTTCGATAGCGGGTACAATGTACGGGCTCTTTATCGGGGTAATCTAATGTTTGCCTCATGCAATTTATTTCCAAGTCACCTTGTGGTTCTCGTATTTGATGAAACTTTCAAGTACGTTGATTCCATCTATATTTCAGATTTTTGGACACAAAATGACATAGATAAAAGGCTAGAAGAAATCACAAGAAAATATGATGTAGATCGATGGATTTCATCTGAGGAAAGAAAAATATTGGAGAGGAATTTATGATTGAATTGTCGTGTTCTGAAATGAATTTTTATTCTGTAATTACATTAGTAATAAATTTTATTTGGGCTAT